>MDSV01181696.1_pt1 | contig 15590 bp, 13 predicted proteins | sample 810851 | NCBI WGS metagenome assembly MDSV01 (sample SAMN05326640, study PRJNA326480) | marine metagenome | isolation source: seawater | place: Atlantic Ocean: North East | collected 2012
AGCGACCGAACCTGCGGCCGACTGCAGCAGCCGCCCGCCGAACCGCATCGGTGTCGACATCAGCGGCATCACCGATACCGATCAGCACTTCGGTGCGCTTGCCATCCGGGTGAACGTGCGTGTCCCCCGGCTTCCCCGAGAAGCCGGCCGACGCGAGTTGACCGTCCGGAATGCCTGCAACACCGGCCTCGACCGCATCGGTGGTGACGATGCGGACACGGACCTTGGTGGACTTGGGGATGGATCGGGTGGCGGTGAAGGTGATGGCCATTCGGCGAGCGTAGTCACCCTGTGCCTCGGACAGAGTGCTGGGCCCGCCCATTCGACCGGCGACGAAGGTCCGTCAGTCGAGCGAGGCGTACCAGGAACGAAGCACGTCGAAGGCAAGCTTCTTCTCGCCCTCCTCGCTGACCAACCCCTTGCGGTTGTAACCGTCCTGGATGCCGGGCAGAACCCGCATCGGTGTGCGGAAGTCTTTCAGGATCCACGGACTCAGGCCGGCGCAGTCGTCGTTGGCGGCGATCATCTCGATCTGGGCTTCGTAGACGGCAGCCTGGAACTCCTCGGTCCAGATCTCGCCGTCATCGCCGTGATTGCCGTGCTTTGCGCCGGCCCCGAGTTCGCTGAAGATGATCGGTTTTCCCCACTCCGATGTCCAGCGCTTCGAGGCGATCTCGGCACGCTCGCCGTAGTACCAGCCGTAGTACTGGTTCACGCCGATCACATCGATCAGCTCGCCGAGCGGGTCTTCAATATGGGTCTCGATGCCCTGCCCTGGCAGCGTGAAGAGCGCGCAGGTGACGAGGCGGGTCGGGTCGAGCGAACGCACCCGCTCGATCAGGGAACCGATGAACGCCGTACGTTCGTCGCCGGGGAACGTCTCGTTGGCGACCGACCACAGCACGACCGACGGACGACAGCGATCACGCAACACGAGTTCGTTGGTCTGCTCGAGCGTGTTGGCCAGTGTGGCCTCGTTGGACCACTCGATACCCCAATAGACGGGCAGTTCGACCCAGGCGAGCACCCCTCGCTTGTCGGCTTCCGCGACCATCGCCTCATCGTGTTGATAGTGCGCCAGCCGAACGAAGTTGGCACCAAGTTCCTCGACCCAGTCGAACAACGTGACGGCATCCTCGGCCCCCGAGGACCGCTTGCCGCCGGTCGGGCCTTCGGCATGCATCGAGATGCCTTTCAGGAAAACCACCTCGCCATTGACGACGATGTCGCTTCCTCGCGCCTCGACGGTGCGAAAGCCGACCGAGTCGGCCACACGGTCGGCGCCCGCCTCGAAGACGACCTCGTACAGCCGAGGGGTGCCCGGGTGCCAGCGCTCGTGTTCGGGAACGTCCGTTGCCGAAACGGTGAAGCGCTCGTTGGCCTTCACCTCAAGTGACCACCCGAGCTCGGCGATCTCGAGACGAGCCGTGCTGGGGGCATCGCCATCGACATTGACTTCACCGACGAGCGAGCCGTCGGCGGTCATGGTGATCCACGCGCTGGAGATGAACGAGCTCGGAACTCTGACGAGGTCGACACTGCGGTGGAGGCCGCCGAAATTGAACCAGTCGGTGCGTATTGCGGGAACCCGTTCGGGCTTTCGGATGCAGTCGACGAGCACGACCAGCGAATGTTCGCCTGCGCCGATGCGGCCGGTGACCTCGACGGCGAACGGGCCGTAGCCGCCTTCGTGAGACGCAAGCACGTCGCCGTCGAGATAGACCGTGCACGAGTGGTTGACCGCACCGAAATGGACGAACGTGCGGCCGGATTCCTCCTCGGTCGTGGTGAAGCGTCGGCGGTACCAGAGCGAGGCCTCGTAGTAGTGCAACTCGGGAATCTGGGTGTTCCAGTCGCCGGGCACCTTCAGGTCAAGGGACCCGTCGAAGTCGTATTCGATGCGTTCAGCCGGATGCTGGGGCTTGCGGTCGCGGAACCAGCCATCCTTGGCGGGCCCGAGGATGCTGAACCCGCCGACGTCGTACGGGTCGGGGATGGCCTTCCACGTGCCGTCGAGCGAGGTGGTCTCCCCCGCTGCCCGGCGGCTCAGGAGGTGGCTCAGTGAGCTGGTTCCGGTAGTCGGCATGCCCGGAAGGTAGCGGTGCCGTCGGCGACGCGCCGCATACTCGCCGGACGGGTCACGGCGAGAGGAGCACGCGGGCGACGATGTCTTGCCCGAAGCCGGTGAGGATCGCCAGGTACATGAGACCGGTGGCCGCCATCACGGCGGAGTACTGGCGTTCCTTGAGCGCCATCCGACACACGAGGATCAGCGCTCCCGTACCCAGCACGGACGCGACCCAGAACCAGCCGAGCAGTCCGTTGTACGCGTCATCGATGTCGCCGTTGAGCACCGACCACATGCCGGTCGGAATCACGAAGACGATCGTCTCGGGCACCCAAAGGATCCGCGCCCATCTGACCTGTTCGAGGATCGGCGCTCGGGCCAGGCCGGGCTGCACGAGGTACCAGTGGCCGAGCAGCATCGCGTCGGAGAGCACCCCGAGGAAGAGTGCCGAGGTGACGCCCCGCAGGATCGACAGGAGTTCGACACCTTCGGCCGAACCGGCCTCCCACGAAGCGACGACAACGGCGATCATGCCGACGATCGCCGCAGCGAGGTCGAGACTCGGCGGGAACTCCTCTGCGCTCTTGTCGAAGCGCTGCTCCTCGCGGTCGATGCCGGTCATGGCGGCGACCCGAGCACTCCGGCGTTCGACGACCTCGCGCTGACCGGCCACGCCTGCGGACTTACGGGCGATCGAGACGATCAGGGCGACGACCCCGGTTGCTATGAACGCCATCGTCATGATCTCGCGTTCCCATGTCGGCGACGTGAGGAACGCTGCCGCCAACGAGAGCGCGCTGAGGCCGAGGAAGGTCAGTCGCTGCAACCAGCCGTAGCCGAGGCCGACCTCGCGCCGACGCGTCGTGACCCAGAGAAACAGCCAGCCGCCGGCCGCCCACTGCAGGAGCACGGTTGCGCCGTCGAGTTCGATCACAGGACGAACGCGCCGGCGGTGGCAACGAGGAACAGACCGAGCAGTGACGGGGCGAGCAGATGCCTTGGCATCGCGCCGCTCTGTCGGGCGAGCACGACGCCCGCCGACGCGATGAGCGCGAGGACGATGACGACGATGCCGAACACGCCCGGTCCACCGGCACCGACGAGGAGTCGACCGAGAACAGCTAGGCCGACTGCCGTGGCGACGACGTTGCGGACAGGACGCAGCGAGGGCGCCGGAGGGCGACTCATCCGAGAACGGCGAGGTGGTGGTCGGCGCGATTGAGCGGGTCGGGGCCATCGTCGGCGGCAGCGACGATGTCCTCCAGACGCATCCCCCACTTCCCCTCGATATAGATCCCGGGCTCGACCGAGAACGCATTGCCGTGGGCGAGCGGTTGGGAATTGCCTTCGACGATGTAGGGATCCTCGTGTGCCTCGACGCCGATGCCATGGCCGGTTCGGTGCACGAAGTACGAACCGAAACCCGCATCGACGATGCGCTGCCGGGCGGCACGATCGACGTCCTGACACGGCGTGCCCACCGTGGCGGCCCGCACCGCAGCAGCCTGGGCCTCGTGGAGGACGGCGTACGCTTCGAGGTATTCGCGGTCGGGGCGATCGTCGGTCCAAATGTTGCGAGTGATGTCGGAGCAGTAGCCGATGCCATCGTCGCCGATCATCGTGCCGCCGAAATCGCAGAGCACCGGTTCGCCAGCCTGGATGACGCGCTCACCGGCGTGATGATGCGGACTGGCGGCGTTCTCCCCGGCGGCGACGATAGCGAAATTCACACGGCCGTGGCCCTCCTCGAGAATCTGGCGTCCGAGTTCGGCCGAGACCGCCGCCTCGGTCTGCCCAACGAGCGGGATCTCGCCACGCTGCAGCCTGGTGGCGATCCGGTCGACGGCGGCCCCGGCCTCGCGAAGACGGGCAATCTCCTCGGCGTCCTTCACCTGCCGGATCGGACTCGTGATGCTCGATGCCCGACAAAACGAGGTGTTGGGCATCTGGTTGGTGAGATCGACGAGAAAGCCCGCCCACATGTGGTCACCGATGGCGACCGTGTCGGCGGCGCCGGCGAGGTCGGCGATCTTTGCGATCGGATCCTCGGTTTCGCCCCACGGAGCAACCGAGAAGATTTCGGGCCGCTCGTGAACACGGGCGCGTTCGAGGCCTGGGATGACAAGCGTGGCGTCGCCCTCCCGAGGCACGACAAGCATGGTGATGCGTTCGAGCGGCATCGCCTCGTAGCCGCAGAAGTACGGAAGGTCGCTGCCCACCGACAGCATGAGCACGTCGACGCCGTCGGCCTCCATGCGGGCCCGGGCTCGGTCCAAGCGAGTTGCAAACATGAGAGCTGAGGCTAGACGCGTCCTCTGCGTCATTCGGCGTCCGGGATGCGCAGATCGCGAGTGCAGCGGGCCTCAACGTCGTGATGGATCGCTGCACGAAGATCGAATATGCACGCTTCGCCGAAGGTCTCCACCTCGCCGGATTCAACACGGGTGTCATCACCGCCAGGCGGTGAACCTGACAGCGTCGGGTTTCAGCCTCGTTCTGCAGCGTCTGCCGCCTCTCGAGCGTGGTAGCTAGATCGGGTCAACGGACTGGCCTCGACATGGTCGATGCCCATCGCTTCGCCCTGCTGCTTCCACTCGCCGAACATCGATGGTGGCCACCAGGTGACGACGGGAAGATGGTGCGAGGTCGGGCGCAGGTACTGGCCGATCGTGACGATGTCGCAATCGATGGCGGCGAGGTCGGCCATAGTCTGGACGACCTCGGTCGCGGATTCACCCATGCCGACGATGATCGACGACTTGGTAACGAGCCCCTCCTGCGCCGCCCGGGCAAGGACCGACAGCGACCGGGCATACGACGCCGACGGACGGACTGCTCGCTGAAGTCGGGCGACCGTCTCGATGTTGTGGTTGAAGACGTCGGGTCGGGCGTCGAAGACGACCTGCAACGACGCATCGTCGCCCTTGAAGTCCGAGACGAGCACTTCCACCCGACAGCCCGGTACCCGCGCTCGGATCGCCTGGACCGTATCGGCGACATGCTGCGCCCCACCGTCGGCAAGATCGTCGCGGGCGACCATCGTCACGACGGCGTGGGTGAGCCCTATCCGCTCGACCGCCTCGGCGACTCGAGCTGGCTCATCCGGATCGGCCACGGCCGGCTTGCGCGTGTCGACGTGACAGAACCCGCACGCGCGGGTGCACCGCTCCCCCAGCACCATGAACGTCGCCGTGCCGTCGTTCCAGCACTCGGAGATGTTGGGACAACCCGCCTCCTCACACACGGTGACGAGGTCGAGGTCGCGCATCGTCTTTTTGATCTCCCGGTACGTCGGGGCCGTATCGAGTGGGACGCGCATCCATTCGGGCTTGCGCGCCTTCAACCGCACGGGGTCGGCCGACACCCCGGCCTCCGCTAGTCGACCGAGCAGTCGGACCGACGTGCCGTCGGATTGTTCGGCGAACGAGAGCGCCGGGTTCGCTTCGCCGTGCCCCACGCCCTGTCGCCCGACCGGTATACCCAGGCCCTCGCCACGGGTGAAGGGAGCGAGATCGGTCGTGGGGACGCGCCACGCCACATCGGCCCGGTCGACCGTCCGGCCGGCGCCCCAGCGCTGAGCGGCCGCAGTGACGACGAGATCGACAACGTCGCGCATCGAGACCTCGACCCCCTCGGCGGCGAGCGAGGTGACACCCTTGTCGGTAATCCCGCAGGGCACGATGCGATCGAACCAGGCGAGGTCCGGGTCGACGTTGAGCGCGAAGCCGTGCATCGACCGCCCCTTGGTGATCCGTACGCCGATCGCGGCGATCTTGCGAGGACGCGGCGAGTCGCAATCGACCCAGACGCCGGTGCAGCGTGGAAGTCGCCCTGCCTCGACCCCGAGATCGGCGAGCACATCGATCAACACCTGTTCGATCCCGTAGACGTAGGCGGCGGTGTCGGCCATGCCGCCACCCCGCTTCCCGGGCACGGTGAGGATCGGGTAGCCCACGAGTTGACCTGGACCGTGATAGGTGATGTCTCCGCCCCGGTCCGTGTCGACGACCGTGGCGCCCATCGTCTCGACATCGACGAGCAGGTGTTCTTGCGGCGTGCGCCGACTCAAGGTCACGACATGCTCGTGCTCAAGCAGGAGCATGTGGTCCTTGGTCGAGTGATCACGTAACTGGCGCTGCAGGGCGACGGCGTCTCGATAGTCGACTCGGCCGAGCCAGCGAACTCCCAGACCGGCGGACGCAACTTCGGACAGGTCCATGGCTCCATGATGCCGCGCCGCCGGGCGGTTCGACAGAGGTTCGAGGTCGCTCACGGTCCAGGGAACGAGGCCGCTCAGATCAGCGGATCTCGGCTTCCCAGTCGCGCGTCTCGAGGATCTCCTGAATCCGGTTGAGGAACGCTGCGGCGTACGCTCCGTCGAAGGCGCGGTGGTCCCACGCCAGGGCGAGCACACCAACCGAGTGGATGGCGATCGACTCGTTCCCGAACTCGTCGGTGACGACGACCGGCTTGCGCTTCACCCCGTCGGTACTGAGGATGGCGACCTGGGGTTGATTGATGATCGGGAACTGCATCATCGTGCCGTACTGCCCGGCATTTGTCAGGGTGAAGGTGCCACCGCTCAGGTCGTCGGGCGTGAGCTGTTTCGTGCGGGTGCGGCCGGCGACATCCGTGATGTCGCGGGCGATCTGCCGCAGACGCTTACCGTCGACGTTCTTCACGACCGGGGCGAGCAACCCCTCGAAATCGATGTCGACCGCAATCGCCATGTTGACCTCGTCGTGGACGACCAGGTGGTCGCCGCCGAAGCTGGCGTTCAGATGCGGGAAATCACGCAACGCGTCGGCAACCGCACGAGCAATGAACGGCAGGTAGGTGAGCGAGAAGCCCTCTTCCGCCTTCCACGCGCCCTTGTGCGTCTTGCGAACCTGCTCGACCCGCTCGTAGTCGACCTCCATGGCGGTGAGGACGTGCGGCGAGGTCGACTTCGACATCACCATATGTTCGGCGGTGCGCTTGCGGATGTTGTTGAGCGGCACGACCTGATCGCGAGCACCCACGGCTGGCGTGGGCGCTGCGGCGACAGGCGCTGGTGCAGCGGGCGCTGCGGCGGCCGGGGCGGTCGGCGCCGCAGGAGCGGGGGCAGCTGGTTCGGGAGTCGAGCCGGCGGCACGAGCCTGGATGATCTGCTCAATGTCGTTGCGGGTGATGCGGCCACCCAGACCGGTTCCGGTGATCTGGCTCGCATCGAGACCGTTGTCGGCGATCAGTCGGCGGACGACCGGTGACAGGATGAGTCCGTCCGTGGCCGCCGGGGCGGGCGCGTCGGCCAGATCGGGAGCTGGGGCGACCTCAGGCGCCGGGGCGGCTGCCGCAACGGGCGCTGGCTCAGGCGCCGGGACCGGTTCGGGAACCGGGGCAGGCTCAGGGGCGGGAGCGGCTTCGGGGGCCGCCGCCGGTGCCGCGTCGGCGTCACCGACACGGCACAGCACCTGACCGACCTCGACCACGTCACCCTCGGCGGCGAGGATCTCGGTGACGACCCCAGCGACCGGCGACGGCACCTCGGAGTCGACCTTGTCGGTCGAGACCTCGAAAAGGATCTCGTCCATGGCGACGGCGTCACCGACGTTCTTGAACCATTGGGTGATGGTGCCTTCGGTGACGGTCTCGCCCAACTGCGGCATGGTCACGTCGGCCATTGCGCTTCTCTCTGTCTCGGGGATCAGCCGTGGAGACCACGGCCGGTGAGCGACAGGACGGTCTCGCCGAACAGTTCGCTCATGGTCGGATGGGGCTGGATGAAGGCCGCGACATCGTCGACGGTGGCTTCCCAGTTGACGGCCAGATAGCCCTGACCAAGTTGCTCGGTGACCCAAGGGCCAACCATGTGAACGCCCAGGATGCGGCCCCCGGTGCCATCGGGCCGCTTCTCGGCGATCACCTTCACGATGCCGTCGGTATCGCCGACGATCTTGGCTCGACCGTTCCCGACGAAGTGATGCTTGGAGGCCACCACATCGAAGCCGGCTTCTTTCGCCGAGGCCTCGGTGTGGCCCGCGAACGCAACTTCGGGGTTGCAGTAGATGCACCACGGCGTGCCGTGGTGGTCGAGCGGGGCCGGCTCTTCGCCGAGAATATCGCGAATGGCGAGCATGCCTTCGGCGAACGCCACGTGGGCGAGCTGAGGCGTGTTCACGAGATCGCCGACTGCCCACACGCCGGCTTCGGCGGTGCGACAGCGCTCGTCGATCTGTACGAAGCCTCGCTCATCGACACCGACTGCCGTGCCCTCGAGGCCAAGCAGATCGGCGAAGGGGCGGCGCCCGACCGACACGACGACGGCGTCGACCTCGACGGACTCACCGTCGCCGAAGTGAACCGTGGTGACCGACCCATCGGGCTTCGGGGTGTGGCCGTTGACCATCACGCCCGTGCGAGTCGTGATGCCACGCTTCTTGAACGACCGCTCGACGACCTTGGCGGCGTCGGCATCACAGCCGTTGAGAATCTGGGGCAGGGCCTCGAGGATCGTGACCTTGGCGCCGAGGTCGCCCATCATCGACGCGAACTCACAGCCGATCGCCCCACCGCCGATGACAACGGCGGATCCCGGAAGCTTCGGCATCGAGAGGACTTCGTCGGAGGTCATGACCACCGAACCGTCGACGTCGAAGCCGGGGATCGAACGGGTCGTCGAACCAGCAGCGAGGACCACGGCCTTGCCTTGCAGGGTGAGTTCCCCGGACTCCCCTCCGCTCACGGTGACGGTACGGTCGGCGCCGAGTGAGCCCTTGCCGTTGTACACCGTGACCTTGCGCTGTTTGAGCAGACCCGAGAGACCACCTACTAGCTGGTCGATGATCGACTGTTTGCGGGCGAGTGTCGTACCCCACTCGATGGTCGGTGCCGACGCCTGGACTCCGAAGTCGGCGGCGTGACCGACGGTGCGGAACACATGGGCCGTCTCAAGGAGTTCCTTCGCAGGAATGCATCCGACGTTCAGGCAGGTGCCGCCCAGGGCGCGGTATTCGATCAGCCCGACGTCGAGTCCGATCCCTGCGCCGTACAGGGCCGCGGCGTAGCCGCCGGGGCCTCCGCCGATCACGATGACGTCGTGGTGTGCGTCCGTCGCACTCACCTCCCCGCTAGAGGTCCGATCCTATCGGACGTCACGAGATGATCTGATAGAGCTGAAAGGCTGATGCAAGCAGGATTGCCATCCCGCAGAGTGCCGAGAGCAGCAGCAATTTTCGGGTACTCACGAGTCTTGCTCCTCCAACCGTGTCGACCCAGGGGATGCACTCAAGTATGGCCTCGGTTGCCCCTACGATCTCACTCGTGCTCACGAACCGCACGAGGGTCCTGCTCACGAGCTTGACGGCTGTCGTCGCCCTGCTCGCCGTGGCTTGTACCGCCGATGACTCCTTCCCCATCGAACGAAGTGCGCCTGACCCCGTCGGTACCGAGTGGCCCCACGACTTCGTCGAGGACACCATCGGCGGCGGTCTCATCGATGCAAACGATCTCGAAGGTCACGACGTCATCTTGTGGTTCTGGGCGCCGTGGTGAGCAACGTGTCGCCGTGGAGCGGGTGCGGTCGCATCCGTGCAGCATCAGTTCGAGGGCCGGGCTCGAATCATCGGTGTCGCCAGTCGCGACACCATCGAGCAGATCGAGGCCTTTGTCGCCGACACCGGCGTCGACACCTTTCCCCACGCCGCCGACCTTGACGGCGATGTCTGGGAGTTCTACGGCATCGGCAGTCAACCGGCGTTCGTCTTCATCAACGACGACGGCACGTTCGACACCCGTCTCGGTTCGCTCGACGAAGATCGGCTCACCGAACGGGTCGAACAACTGCTCGCTTCCTGAGTGTCACGCCCGACATCACTGACCGCTTCGCATGAGGCAACAGAGTGGAAGGCCAACGGCGTCGATCCTGGCGTCAGTTGACCCGCTGCCTGCGCCGACGGATGAGATAGCCACCCAGTTCGCTGAGAACGGCACCCGCCACGGCGGCTAGTACGACCACGACCCACAGCGGCGCAGTGCCCGTGAATATCAACCAGGTGACCGGAGTCGAATCCGTGTTCTGAATTATGAACGCGCCGAGCCCAGCCGCAACCATCGCAACGGCAAGCAGTCGTTCCCGACCGCCACGCTTCTTCACCGATCCCTCACCACCGAGAATCTCGTTGCTCACGAGCACGTCTCCTTGCATCCGGGCTTCCGGCTCGGATCGTAGACGTTTCGGGAGGCCCGTCTCATGCGTGTTCTGATCTCTGGTTCCACCGGCTTCATCGGCACGGCGCTCGTCAAGCGTCTGCTCGAGCTCGGCCATGAACCCGTCCGACTCGTCCGGTCCACGTCGCCGGATGACGTGCCATCGGTCCGCTGGGATCCCGCTGCGGAGACGATCGACGAGGGCGTACTCGACAACATCGATGCCGTCGTGCACCTCGCCGGCGAGTCGATCGCCTCGTCGCGATGGACCGACGCGCAGAAGGCCCGGATCATGGATTCACGGGTGAAGGGAACCCGTACGCTCGCCAAGGCGATGGCCGCCGCCGAGAATCCGCCGGCGATTTTCCTGAGCGGCTCGGCGATCGGTTACTACGGCGATACCGACGATCAGCGCATCACCGAGGAGAGCCCGGCAGCCGACGACTTCGCCGCTCTCGTCACGATCGAGTGGGAGAAGGAGGCGGCTCCGATCGCCACGACTCGCACTCGTGTTGCCTATCTGCGCACCGGTATCGTGCTCGACCCCTCGGGTGGCGCGCTCAAGGAACAACTGCCGTTCTTCAAGCTCGGTATCGGTGGCCGTATCGGTGACGGCACCCAGTGGTTCAGCTGGATCTCGCTCGACGATGAGGTCGGCGCCATCATCCATCTGCTCGAGAACGACGTGTCCGGCCCGGTCAACCTCACCGCCCCCAACCCGGTCACGAACGGAGCGTTCACCAAGGCGCTCGGCCGGGTGCTTGGCCGCCCCACACTGCTGCCCACACCCACCCCTGCGCTCTACCTTCGTCTCGGCAAGGAACTCGCACGGACCCTTCTGCTCGGCGGGTCGCACGTGTCACCCACCGCGCTCGAAGCGAGCGGCTACGAGTTCACCGACCCGGAGTTGGAGCCGGCGCTGCAGCGCATGCTCAAGGGCTGACGATCCAGACATCGTCGGGCAGCACCTGTTCGAGCGCCTGCACGACCTTGCCGATTCGCGGTTCGTCGTGGTCCCACACCACGATCGCTTCCGTGGCGATCTTGCGCAGCCAGCCGTTGCGGCGGTCCAGCGCCTGACCGGCCGCCCGGTTGTCGGCCGGTACCTTCTTTTCGAGTCGCACGATCGCGCTGGCTTCGCCAAGCAGCTCGTGAAAGCGCCGTTGGGTTGCGGCAGGCCACTTGATCTCCGGGTCGGGGAACGGCAGCACGGCGACGAACGGCAACTCCGCCTCTGCTGCCGCTTCTGCTGCAAGGGTCTCGGCACCAAGCCGGAGACCGGTCACGACGACGAGATCTGGATGAAACTCCGCCTTGGCCACGAGGATCTCGGTGATCTGGCGGCGGACCTCGTCGGCGACCGGGTTGGGGTCGTAGCCACCGAGCTGCGGCGGCTGGACCCCCGTGATGAGGATTGCCGGACCGGTCGGCACCCACGAGGACGAGTACACGCCGTCGGGCCCCGGCTGCGGCGCGGCCGTCGGAACGGATCCACCTGCGTCGATCTCGTCAGGTGGGCCGAGATCGTTGGGGGTGCCGACACCATGGCGTCCCCGACCCGTGTGTGATGCCTCCACCGCCAGACGGTCGGCGATGTCGTTGTACTCGTCACCGGCGTGACCTTTGACCCACGTGAACGTGATCTCCTCCTCACGTGAGCGGTAGAGGTCGATGAGCGGCTCCCAGATGTCGCGGTTGGCGACCGGTACCTTCTTCGAGTTCTTCCAGCCCCGCTTCAGCCAACCCTTCCACCAGCCGTCGCGGAAGCAGTTGACGACATAGGTCGAGTCGGAGACGACCTCAACCGGGCCCTCGATCGTGCGCAGCGCATCGAGGACCGCCATCAACTCCATGCGCTGATTCGTCGTGTCGGGATCGAAGCCATTGGCCCAGGGACCATCGGGCACAACCCAACCCCAGCCGCCAGGACCGGGGTTCCCTCGGCACGCCCCATCGGTGTACACGACCGTGCGATCTGCGGCACCTGTCACGGAGCTGACCATACCCGCTGATACTCGACCGATTCGCGTCCGAACCACGATCGACCCTGCGATGATTGAGACCATGCTCGACCACTTCGCGCGACAGCTCCCCGACATCGACCCGACCGAGACCAAGGAGTGGATCGACTCGCTCGATGCGGTCGTCGCTGCTCAGGGCACCCCCCGTGCCCGCTACATCATGGCGAAACTGCTGGAGCGAGCCAATGAACTGCAGGTCGGCGTCCCCCCGACCACCTCGACCCCCTACATCAACACGATCCCGGCGGAGAACCAGCCGTTCTTCCCGGGCAACGAGGACATCGAGCGCCGTATCCGGGCGTTCATCCGCTGGAACGCCGCAGCGATGGTGATCCGTGCCAACAAGTCGGCCGATGGCATCGGCGGCCATCTCTCCACCTTCGCGTCGTCCGCTGCGCTCTACGAGGTCGGTTTCAACCACTTCTTCAAAGGGAAGGACAACGGCCTTGCGGGCGACCACGTCTACTACCAGGGCCACGCCGCCCCGGGCGTCTACGCCCGTTCGTACCTCGAGGGCCGCCTCACCGAACAGAATCTCGATCACTTCCGCATGGAGATCGGCGGAACCGGACTGTCGAGCTACCCGCATCCTCGGCTCATGCCGCACTTCTGGGAGTACCCGACGGTGTCGATGGGGCTCGGTCCGATCAACTCGATCTACCACGCCCGCTTCAACAAGTACCTCCACGATCGCCGCCTCGAGGACACCAGCCCGAGCCAGATCTGGTCGTTCTTGGGCGACGGCGAATGTGACGAGCCCGAGACCCTCGGCGCGATCGCCCTGGCCGGCCGTTCCGACCTCGGCAATCTCAACTGGGTCATCAACTGCAACCTGCAACGTCTTGACGGCCCGGTTCGCGGCAACGGCAAAATCATCCAGGAACTCGAGGGCGTGTTCCGAGGGGCCGGGTGGAACGTCATCAAGGTCGTGTGGGGCTCGGCCTGGGATGAGTTGCTCCACCGCGATGTCGATGGCGTGCTCCTCAACAAGATGAACACCACGGTCGATGGCGAGTACCAGCGTTACGCAACCGAGAACGGCGCCTACATCCGCGAGCACTTCTTCGGGCCCGACCCTCGCCTGCGCAAGTTGGTCGAGCATCTCTCCGACCGCGATATCGAGAACCTGCCGCGAGGCGGGCACGACTACCAGAAGGTCTACGCCGCCTTCAAGGCCGCGGCAGAGACCACCGACATGCCGTCGGTCATCCTCGCCAAGACGGTGAAGGGCTGGACACTCGGTGAGGGCTTCGAGGGCCGGAACGCCACCCACCAGATCAAGAAGATGACCAAGAACCAGCTGCTCGAACTCCGTGAGCGGCTGCACATGGAGGACGAGATCCCCGAGGAAAGCCTCGAGGACGGTATCCCGCCGTACTTCCGCCCCTCGACGGACTCCGAGGAGCACCAGTACATGATCCAGCGGCGTCGGGCGCTCCACGGCTTCATCCCGAAGCGCGTCGTGCGCGATCGTCGCCCGCTTGCCGCCCCGTCCGCCGCACCGTTCCTCGAACTGCAGAAGGGGTCGTCGGGCCGCGAGGTCTCCACGACGATGGCGTTCACCTCGCTGCTACGCGACCTCCTGCGCGATCAGGAGTTCGGCGATCGTGTCGTGCCGATCGTGCCCGATGAGGCCCGCACCTTCGGGATGGATTCGCTGTTTCGCGAGTTCAAGATCTACGCACCGCGCGGCCAGCTATACGAACCGGTCGACCACGACCTGTTGCTGTCCTACACCGAGGCGCTCGATGGCCAGTTGCTCGAGGAGGGCATCACTGAGGCCGGTTCGATGGCGTCGTGGATCGCCGCCGGCACCAGCTACGCGAACACCGGCGTGCCAATGGTGCCGTTCTACACCTTCTATTCGATGTTCGGCTTCCAGCGCATCGGTGACCTCGCGTGGCTAGCCGCCGACGCCCGCACCCGCGGCTTCCTGATGGGGGCCACGGCGGGCCGGACCACGCTGATGGGCGAAGGCCTTCAGCACCAGGACGGTCACAGCCTGCTGCTCGCGTCGACCATTCCGGCATGTGAGGCCTATGACCCGGCGTTCGCCTTCGAACTCGGGGCGATCATCGAAGAGGGCCTCAATCGGATGTACCCCGACGGCTCAATCGATGGTGAAGATGTCTTCTATTACATCACCGTCTACAACGAGAATTACGAGCAGCCCTCGCGGCCCGACCATGTCGACAACCGCGACATCACCTCAGGTCTGTACAAGTTCGATGACGGCCCTGACCTCGGCGACGATGCTCACCGGGCGACCATCTTGTTCTCCGGCCCGTCGTACCTCGCCGCCAAGGAGGCCCAGACCATCCTGGCCGAGCAGTACAACGTGGCTGCCGAGTTGTGGAGCGTCACCTCCTACAAGCGCCTCCGCGAGGACGCCATCAACGTTCAGCGACGGAACCGGCTCAACCCACTCGGGGAGCGTCTCGTCCCGATGGTCACGTCCAAGCTGCAGGGCAGCGAGGGGCCGATCATCGCCGTATCGGACTGGATGGCCGGTGTGGTCGGCCAGATCAACCGCTGGACCCCTCGCCCCATGTCGGTGCTCGGCACCGACGGCTTCGGCCGGTCCGACACGCGAGAGGCACTGCGGTCGTTCTTCGAGGTCGACGCTGCCCATGTGGTGGTCACCGTGCTCAACTCACTGGCGCGAGACGGTGAGATCGGACGCGAGGTCGTCGCCGACGCCATCACGACGTTCGGTATCGACCCGAACCGCCCCGACCCGGCCCACCCCAACACGGGTGCAACCGGGATCGGCTGTTAACCCCGAAATCGTGAGTCCTGGCACCCTCTGGATCACCGGCGAATCCGAGGTCGACGATCTCGTCAACACCGATCCCCTCGCGCTGTTGATCGGCATGCTGCTCGATCAGCAGATTGCGATCGAGCTCGCATTCCGCGGACCCTCACGACTCAAAGCGCGACTCGGCAACACCCTCGACGCAGCCACCATCGCCGACTGGAATCCCGACGCGTTCGTTGCGATCTGCGCCGAGAAGCCGGCACTACACCGCTTCCCCGGCTCGATGGCGGGGCGTATCCAAGAACTGTGTCGCCATGTCGCCGACACCTACGACGGCGACGCATCGCGGATCTGGAAGCGCCGTCGTCACGCCGACACGGTCGCCGCAAACCTGGCGGCCGTGCCCGGGTACGGCGAGGAGAAGGTCAAGATCCTGCTCGCCGTCCTCGGTAAGCGATTCGGCGTGTGTCCCCCGGGTTGGGAGACGGCGTCAGCCCCGTTCAGCGACGACCAACCGCGCTCGGTTGCCGACATGGGCAGTGCCGAGGAACGACTC
>MDSV01058852.1_pt1 | contig 15589 bp, 12 predicted proteins | sample 810851 | NCBI WGS metagenome assembly MDSV01 (sample SAMN05326640, study PRJNA326480) | marine metagenome | isolation source: seawater | place: Atlantic Ocean: North East | collected 2012
CTGGTTGTAGCATTTTTAACCCTTTCCTTTTTTTCTTTTTCTACGTCTTTTGCCATTAATTCTCCTTTATAAATCCAAACTTTAACACCAATTATCCCATAAGTAGTTAAAGCTTCAGCAAAACCATAATCTATGTCTGCTCTCAAAGTGTGAGAAGGAATGCTTCCTTCTCTCAACCATTCAGTTCTTGCTATTTCATTTCCAGCTAACCTTCCACTTAACATAACTTTAATTCCCTTCGCATTTAATCTCATCGCAGATTGCATAGCTCTCTTCATAGCTCTTCTATATGCAATTCTCTTAACAAGTTGTTGAGCAATATTTTCTGCAACTAAATTAGAGTTAAGCTCTGGTTTTTTTATTTCTTTAATATTTACATTCACATCACCATTTGTAATTTTCATAATATTTTTTTTAATTTTTTCAATATCAGCACCCTTTTTACCAATAACAAATCCTGGACGTGAAGTGTGAATAGAAACTTGACACTTTTTTGACGATCTTTCTATTATAATTTCAGAGACCCCCGAGTTAGTTATATTTTTTTTTATATATTTTCTTATTTTAAAATCTTCTATCAAGTATCTTCCAAAATCTTTTTTCTTAGCAAACCAAGTAGAATCCCATCCTCTATTAACTCCTAATCTTAAGCCTATTGGGTTAATTTTCTGTCCCATTATTTTGATCCTTTTTTTTCTTCAAGTACAATAGTTATTCTACTGAATGGTTTTTTAATTGGGCTAGCTCTCCCTTTTGCTCTTGGTCGAAATCTTTTCATAACAAGGGATTTACCAACATAAGCTTCTTTAACGAATAAATTATCGATATCATATTGATGATTATTTTCTGCATTTGAAATTGCAGATTTAACTGTTTTACTTACATCTTTTGCTATTCTTTTTCTAGTAAACTCCAAATCTCTTAAAGCTAAATCTGCTTTCTTCCCTTTAATATAATTTAGCACTAAAGCTAATTTTCTAGGACTAGATCTTACATTCTTATTGATAGCTTTAACTGTTAAACTATTTTTTTGCATCTGTACCTCCCGCCTTAGCTGGTTCAGAAGAAGCAACAGCAGCTGCTTTTTTGTCTGCTGGTGTATGACCTTTAAATGTTCTAGTTGGAGCAAATTCACCAAGTTTATGACCAACCATCTCCTCAGAAATTGTAATAGGTATAAAGGATTTTCCATTATGAATCATAAAACTATGGCCAACAAAGTCAGGGATTATAGTTGAATGCCTTGACCAAGTTTTAATTGGTTTTTTATTTGGAGTGTCTTTAAGTTTATCAATTTTCTTTAATAAACTAGGATGAACAAACGGTCCTTTCCACACTGATCTAGTCATTATTTCCTTTTCTTCCTTCTCGTTATAATTAATTTATCACTTCTTTTTGGTCTTCTAGTTTTTAATCCTTTTGCAGATTGTCCCCATGGTGACACAGGGCTTCTTCCTCCTGATGTTTTACCTTCTCCACCTCCATGTGGATGATCAACCGGATTCATTGCAACTCCTCTAGTCTGAGGTCTTTTTCCTCTCCATCTATTTCTTCCTGCTTTACCTATTTTAATATTTTTTTGATCTGGATTTGAAACAACTCCAATAGTAGCTGTACACGAACTATTAACTTTTCTAGTTTCACCAGATGATAATTTTAGGATAGCATGATCACCATCATAACCTGACAAAGTTATTGATGAACCTGCAGATCTAGCCAGTTTACCTCCATTTCCTGGAATCAATTCAACATTATGAATAGATGTTCCAGGAGGTATGTGTTTGAGTTCCAATGAATTTCCAATTTTAATTTCAGCATTTTTTCCAGACTCAATTTTATCACCTTGTTTTAATCCTTGAGGACAAATTATGTATGCTTTTTCTTTATCTTCGTAAGTGATTAGTGCTATATGTGCTGTTCTATTTGGATCGTATTCAATCCTATCGACCGTAGCAGAAATATTTTTCTTTTTTCTAAAAAAGTCAATAATTCTAAATTTATGTTTGGAGCCGCCACCTATATGTCTAGAAGTAATACGTCCGTAGTTATTTCTACCACCTGTAAAATTCTGACCTTTCGTTAAAGGTTTGTAAGGAGATCCTTTCCACAAATTGCTTTTATCTACTACTACTGTTCCTCTAGTTGATTTTGTGTAAGGTTTAAATGTTTTAAGTGCCATAATTAAATACCAGTAGTTAGATCAATACTTTGACCTTTTTTTAAAGTTACAATTGCTTTTTTATAACCACTTTTATATGTTTTCTTACCTTGTCTTATTTTAGATTTAGTTTTTGAGTTTATAATATTAACTTTTACTACATTAACCTTAAACAATTTTTCTATATTTTTCTTAATTATTTTTTTATTAGCTTTACTATGAACTTTAAAAACACTTTTATTTTGTTCAGATAAAATTGTAGCTTTTTCTGTTATAATTGGACTTCTAATCGAGTCTATATGATTAATTTTTTTCATTCAAAATCCTATTTTCTATTTTTTTAACAGACGAAGAAGTCATTATGACATTTTTGTACTTAAATAAATCATAAATATTAGCTCCCTCTTCTTTTATTAACTTTATATTTTTAATATTTCTTGCAGATCTATTTATATTTTTTAAAGAATCTGAGTCAGATATAATCAATGAGTTAGCTAAATTATTCTTTTCCAAAAATTTATTAAATTCTTTTGTCTTCTTAATTTCTTTTGTTACATCGGCTAAAATATATAATTTCTTATCTGAATTTTTCTTAGATAATGTTTGTGCTAAAGCTAATTTCCTTACTTTTTTATTAATCTTTTTAATTTTATAAACAGCCCCTTTTGGTCCATGAGCAACACCTCCACCAACAAATAAAGGAGCTTTCCTGCTAGCATGACGTGCACCTCCACTGCCTTTTTGTGCAACAATTTTTACAGTTGAGCCTTTAATTTCATTCCTTTGTTTAGTTTTAGCGGTTCTTGGTTTTGCATGGTTTAGTTGCCAATCTATTACAAATTTAATCAATTTATGATTTACTTTTAATTTAAATATCTTATCTGATATTTCAATTGAAGTAGCTTTTGTTCCATCAATATTTAGTAAAGGAAGTTTCATTTTTATTTTTTACCTTTTTTTGCTTCAGCTTTTTTTAGTTTAGCTTCATGTTTTTCAGTAACTGTTTTTCTGGTTACATTTTTTACTGACTCTCTTAAATAAACTGTTGTATTTTTTGATCCAGGTATTGAACCTCTTAAATAAATCAAACCATTCTCTAAATCTGATTTTATAATCTCTAGATTAAGCATTGTTCTAACTTTATCCCCCATATGACCAGCCATTTTTTTTCCTTTAAAAACCTTGCCGGGATCTTGGTTTTGTCCTGTTGAACCGTGAGCCCTGTGAGAAACTGAGACACCATGAGAAGCTCTTAAGCCAGAAAAATTCCATCTTTTCATCCCCCCTGCAAATCCCTTACCAATTGTTTTCGATCTAACGTCTAAAAATTTTTTATCTTTAAATATTTCTAAACCAAATTCATTTCCTTCTTTAAATTGATCATTGTTTTGTACCCTAAATTCTTTTAGTACTTTTCTTGGTTCTGTTTTTTTTTTAGAAAAATAGCCTTTCATTTGCTTAGTAAGTTTTGAATTTTTAATTTTACCAAATCCTACTTTTACTGCGTTATAGCCTCTTTTCTCTTTAGTGATAACATCTAAAACTCTACCTTTTTCTATTCTAATTACAGTTACAGGTATTGATTGACCACTTTTCATAAACTCACGGGTCATTCCTATTTTTGTTCCTAGTAATCCTATGCTCATTTTATATTTTTATTTCAATATCAACACCTGAAGCTAAATCTAATTTCATCAAAGCTTCAACAGTTTGAGGAGTTGGTTCAATTATATCTATTAGTCTTTTATGTGTTCTGGATTCAAATTGTTCTCTACTTTTTTTATCAATGTGAGGTGATCTTAAAACTGTATATTTTTCTATTCTTGTTGGTAAAGGTATAGGTCCTTTCACTTGAGCACCGGTTCTTTTAGCAGTATTAACAATTTCTTCTGTTGAAAGATCTAAAATCTTATTATCGTACGCTTTCAAATGAATTCTTATATTTTGATTTTCCATAATTATGCTAGTTTCTTTGTTACTTCATCCTGCACGTTTTGTGGGACTTTATCATAATGGCTAAATTGCATAGTGTATTGAGCTCTTCCTTGAGTAGATGATCTTAAATTATTGATATAACCAAACATATTAGCTAATGGTACAGTCGCTTGTATAGCTGTAGCATTACCCCTAGCTTCTGTTGATGCTACTTGACCTCTTCTACTATTTAAGTCACCAATTACATCTCCCATAAAATCTTCAGGTGTTACAACTTCAACTTTCATCATTGGCTCAAGAAGTTTTAAAGTAGCTTTCGTGCAAGCTTCTCTAAAACACATTCTCGAAGCAATCTCAAAGGCTAATACACTTGAGTCGACATCGTGATGTAAGCCATCTAAAATTGTGACTTTATAGTCTATTACAGGGAAACCTGCCAAGATCCCACTTTCAGCAACACTTAAAACACCTTTTTCTACACCTGGAATAAATTCTTTTGGAATAGACCCACCTTTAATTTTATTTTCAACTTCTCTTCCTTTTCCTGGTTCTAAGGGTTCAACACTAAGAGTAACCTTAGCAAATTGTCCTGATCCACCACTTTGTTTTTTATGTATATAAGTAACTTCAGTGGATCCTAAAATTGTTTCTCTATAAGCAACTTGAGGAGCTCCAATGTTAGCTTCAACCTTAAATTCTCTTTTCATTCTATCTACGATAATATCTAAATGTAATTCACCCATTCCTTTAATAATTGTTTGACCTGACTCCTCATCCGAAGTAACTCTAAAAGATGGATCCTCTTTTGCTAATCTTCCTAGTGCTTCACCCATTTTTTCTTGGTCAGCTTTTGTTTTTGGTTCAACAGCAATTTCAATAACCGGGTCAGGGAATTCCATTGGTTCTAATAAAATCGGGTTTTTTTCTTCACATAAAGTGTGACCAGTTATTGTATGCTTTAGACCAGCAAGAGCTACTATATCTCCAGTAGTAGCTTCTTTAATATCTTCACGGCTATTTGCATGCATTAAAAGCATCCTTCCAACTCTTTCAGATTTTTCTTTTGATGAATTATAAACTGATGTTCCTGCTTGTAATTTTCCTGAATAAATTCTTATAAATGTTAGAGAGCCTACAAAAGGATCGTTTGCTACTTTAAATGCTAAGGCAGAAAAAGGCTCATTATCTGCGAATTTCATTTCAACTTTGTCTTCTGACCCTAGCTTAGTACCTTCAATTGAACCAAGATCTTTAGGACTAGGAAGATAGTCAATTACAGCGTCTAATAATGGTTGAACGCCCTTATTCTTAAATGCTGAACCAGTTGTAATTGGAACAAAACTAAATCCTAAAGTTCCTTTTCTTATACATTTAATTAGGTCAGATTCTGATGGCTCTTTACCCTCTAAATATGATTCCATTAGTTTTTCGTCTTCTTCAACTGCCGCTTCAACCAAGTCTTTTCTGTATTTGTCAGCTTTTTCTTTAAGATCAACTGGTATATCAACATAATCAAATTTAGCTCCTAGATCTTCATTTTGCCACACAACACCTTTCATTTTTACTAAGTCAACTACTCCTTTAAGATTTGCTTCAGAACCTATTGGTAGTTGTAAAACTAAAGGCTTGCATCCCAATCTATCTTTAATCATTTCAACACATCTATAAAAATCAGCACCAGTTCTATCAAGTTTATTTACAAAACAAATTCTAGGTACTTTATATTTATCTGCTTGACGCCAAACAGTTTCGGATTGTGGTTCTACTCCAGCAACTCCATCAAAGACAGCTACTGCTCCATCTAAAACTTTTAATGATCTTTCAACTTCAATAGTAAAATCTACGTGTCCCGGTGTATCGATGATATTAATTCTATGATCTCTCCAAAAACATGTTGTAGCAGCAGAAGTAATAGTAATGCCTCTTTCTTGTTCTTGTTCCATCCAGTCCATGGTTGCTGCACCATCATGAACTTCACCTATCTTATGGCTTTTTCCGGTATAATATAGAACTCTTTCCGTAGTAGTTGTTTTTCCAGCATCAATGTGAGCCATGATGCCAATATTTCTATATTTATCTAAAGAATACTTAGCCATAATATTTTACCACCTGAAATGTGCAAAAGCTTTATTTGCTTCCGCCATTTTATGTGTGTCTTCTCTTTTTTTTATTGCTGATCCTTTATTTTGTGAGGCATCTAAAATTTCAGCATATAATTTATCTGCCATTGTTTTATTTTTTCTTTTTCTAGTAGCATCCATTAACCATCTTAATGCTAAAGCTTGTGCTCTTTTTGATTTTACTTCAACTGGAACTTGATAAGTCGCACCCCCGACTCTTCTTGACCTACATTCTAGATTAGGTTTTACATTACTAATTGCGCTATTAAAGATTTTTAACGGATCTTCGTTATTTTTAGATTTAATTTTATCTAAGGCATCATATAAAATTTTTTCAGCTGTGGATCTTTTACCATCATACATAATAGAATTAATAAATTTAGAAACTATTTCTGATTGGAATTTGGGATCTGGATAAACTTTTCTAACTGGAGCTTTTCTTTTACGAGACATAATATTATTTTGGTTTTTTCGCTCCGTACAGAGATCTTCTTTGTTTACGATTTGCTACACCTTGAGTATCTAAATTACCTCTTAAGATATGATATCTAACACCAGGTAGATCTTTAACTCTTCCTCCACGTAATAAAACAACAGAGTGTTCTTGCAAATTATGTCCTTCACCTGGTATATAAGCCGTTACTTCAAAACCATTTGATAATCTTACTCTTGCAACTTTTCTTAAAGCTGAATTTGGTTTCTTAGGAGTTGTAGTATAAACCTTTACACAAACTCCACGCTTTAAAGGTTGTCTCTCCAAAGCTGGGACTTTGTTCCGAGAAATAGGTTTAACTCTACTTTTTTTAATCAACTGATTAATTGTTGGCATAGTAGTATTTTGAAGTGGAAGTAATAATAGCCTGATCGTATTTATTGTTAGTGTTTAAGGCTATAATCTGCCTTACTTCTAACATTCAAAATGTGCCGTAAACTAACATCGAAACGACAAAAGTCAATATTTATTAGATGTTCTCTTATTAATTAAGCCGTTTGTTCTGGCGTCGCAGAAGCTTTTAAAGCTTGTTTTTGTAATTCTTCTAATCTTTTCTTATCTTGTTCTCTGGCTTTTTTATCCCAGTCAATTTTGGTTAAGCCTGTTCCTGCAGGGACTAATCTACCGACAATCACATTTTCTTTTAATCCCTCTAATGTATCAACTTTACCTCTAATAGAAGCGTCAGTTAATACTCTTGTAGTTTCTTGAAAAGAGGCAGCAGATATAAAAGAATTTGTTTGTAGAGAAGCTTTTGTAATACCAAGTAAAACTCTTTCGTATTTAGCTGGTTTCTTTTTATCTTCTTTTAATTTTTCATTAATTTTATTAATATCAAGCAAATCTATAACTTCTCCGGTTAACAGTTCAGAATCACCAGGATCTTTAATTTCAACTCTCTTCAGCATTTGTCTAACAATAGTTTCAATGTGTTTATCGTTAATTACAACACCTTGTAGTCTATAAACTTCTTGTACTTCACTTACAAAATATTCTGTTAATTTTTCTACTCCAAGAATTCTTAAAATATCGTGAGGAGCCGGACTTCCGTCTAATAAATACTCTCCTTTTTTAATTTTTTCTCCTTGATTAAAATTAACATGTTTTCCTTTTGGAATTAAATAATTTGAACTACCTTCGTTTGAATCAATAATTGAAATTTTTTGTTTACCTCTTACTTCTTTTCCAAATTCTATTACTCCATCATTCTCAGCTATAATCGCGCTATCTTTAGGTCTTCTAGCTTCAAATAATTCGGCAACTCTTGGCAGACCTCCTGTAATATCTTTTGTTTTAGATGTTTCTTTAGGTAATCTAGCTAACACGTCACCAGCTGAGATTTTTTGACCATCTCTTACAGATAGGATTGTATCTGGAACTAAATAATATCTAGCTTCATTTCCATCGGCTTTTTTAATTATTTCTCCTTTATCGTCTCTTAAGGTTATTCGTGGTTTAAGTTCTGAATTTTTAGATAAAGATTTCCAATCTGTAACAGATTTTGATGATAAGCCTGTTGCATCATCTAAAGTTTCAGTTAGCGAACTTCCTTCTGTTAAATCCATATAATTAACAATTCCACCTGTTTCTGCAATAACTGGCAATGTATAAGGATCCCATTCTGCAATTTTTTTTCCTTTTTCAACAGTTTCACCATCTTTAAAAAATAATTTTGAACCATAGTTAACTTTATAAATTGCTAATTGTCTTCCACTATCATCTTCTATGCTAAGTTGAGTATTTCTTCCCATGACAATAATATTTTTTTTAGAGTCTTGTATTAAGTTTTTATTAATTATATTTAATTTACCTTTTGTTTGAGAAATAATTTGAGACTCTTCTTTAATTTGAGCAGTTCCACCAACGTGAAAAGTTCTCATAGTTAATTGAGTTCCAGGTTCACCAATCGATTGAGCAGCTATCATTCCAACTGCTTCACCAATACTTACTAATTTTCCTCGAGCTAAATCTCTTCCATAACATACTTGACATACTCCTCTTGTAGAAGCGCAAGTTATAACTGAAAAAACATTTACAGACTTTACACCAGCTGCATCTATTTTTTCACAATCAAATTCATCAATAAGTTTATTTTTTTTAATGATTACTTCACCTGTAACTGGATTTTTTATATCTTCTGCTATTACTCTTCCTAGAACTCTTTCAGATAAACTTACTAAAATATTACCACCTTCAATAATTTCTGAAATTGTTACTGAGGATCTCTTCTTTGGGTCGCATTCTGCTTTAGTAACTTGAACATCTTGTGCGACGTCACACAATCTTCTTGTTAAATAACCTGAATTAGCTGTTTTTAAAGCTGTATCTGCTAGTCCTTTTCTTGCTCCATGTGTTGAATTAAAATATTCTAATACAGATAAACCTTCTTTAAAATTTGAAATAATAGGAGTCTCTATAATTTCTCCAGATGGTTTTGCTATTAAACCTCTCATGCCAGCTAATTGCTTCATCTGAGCTTGAGAGCCTCTAGCGCCTGAGTCAGCCATCATATAAACTGAATTTGTTTCAATTCTATCATTTTCATAAACTTTTTCTGCTGATGAAATCTCTTTCATCATCTCATTTGCAACAGTATCGGTGCACTTAGACCATACATCTACGACTTTATTGTATTTTTCGCCTCTCGTAATTAATCCATCAGAGTACTGTTTTTCGTATTCTTCAATTTGTTTTTTTGTGTTTGAGATCAAATTTTCTTTTGTTTTAGGAATCAATAAATCATCTTTTCCAAAAGAAATACCGGCTTTAAAAGCGTGCTTAAAACCCAATGTTTTTATTTTATCACAAAATATAACTGTTTCCTTTTGACCGCAGTATCTAAAAATCACATCTATCACTTCAGATACATGCTTTTTTGTTAACAACCTATTTACTAAACTAAATTTAATATTATGATTTTTAGGTAATAGGTTTGCTAATAAAAATCTACCAGCTGTGCTAGTATATTTCTCCAACTTGCTTAACCCATCTTCATTCGTAGTTTTAAAAATTGATACTATCTTTGAATGTAAACTAATTGATTTATTTTCTAAAGCTTGTTCGATTTCTTCTATACTAGAAAAAATACCCTTTGGCTTTTTGTCGTTTTCATTAGCTTGTGATAAATAATAAATTCCTAAAACAATATCTTGGCTTGGTACAATAATAGGTTTTCCGTTTGATGGGCTTAGTATATTGTTCGTTGACATCATTAATACTCTGGCTTCTAATTGAGCCTCTAAGCTTAGCGGTATATGAACGGCCATTTGATCTCCATCAAAATCTGCATTAAAAGCAGCACAAACCAGTGGATGAAGTTCTATGGCATTTCCTTCTATAAGTTTAGCTTCAAATGCTTGGACACCTAACCTGTGTAAGGTAGGAGCTCTATTTAAAAGAATAGGGTGTTCCCTAATTATATGTTCTAAAGAGTCCCAAACTTCACTCTTTTCTTTTTCAACTAATCTTTTTGCTTGTTTAATTGTAGTAGCTAAACCTAATTTATCTAATCTTGCATATAAAAAAGGTTTAAATAATTCTAAGGCCATTTTTTTTGGTAGACCGCATTGATGTAGTTTAAGTTCTGGACCAACAACAATTACTGACCTCCCAGAATAATCAACTCTTTTTCCTAATAAGTTTTGTCTAAATCTTCCTTGTTTTCCTTTTAACATCTCAGCTAGTGATTTAAGAGGTCTCTTGCCAGTTCCCGTTATTACTCTTCCCCTTCTTCCATTATCAAACAATGCATCAACAGACTCTTGCAACATTCTTTTTTCATTTCGAACAATAATATCTGGAGCTTTTAAATCTAATAGTCTTTTTAAACGATTGTTTCTATTAATAACTCGTCTATACAAATCATTAAGATCTGATGTAGCAAATCTACCTCCATCTAAAGGGACTAATGGTCTAAGTTCTGGTGGTATAACTGGAACAGAAGTTAAAATCATCCATTCAGGTTTATTTTCTGAAGATATAAAAGACTCGATTAATTTTAATCTTTTTATAGTTCTCTCTTCAGTTACTTTCGATTTAATACTACTTAAAGAGTCTCTTAATCTTTTTTGTTCCTTTTTTAGATCTAGATTAATTAATATTTCTCTCACTGCTTCAGCTCCAATTCCAGCAGTGAATGCATCTTCTCCAAATTCATCTTGGGCTTTAGTTAAAGCTTCCTCGGATAGCAATTGACCTTTTTTTAAAGTTGTAAGACCTGGTTCTACCACTATAAAACTCTCAAAATATAAAACTTTTTCTACTTCTTTAAGTTTCATGTCTATAGCTAAAGATATTCGACTTGGTAATGATTTTAAAAACCAAATATGAGCTACGGGACAAGCGAGATCTATATGACCCATTCTTTCTCTTCTTACGTTCGATTTGGTTACTTCGACCCCGCACTTTTCACAAATTATTCCTCTAAATTTCATTCGTTTATATTTTCCACATAAACATTCATAATCTTTTACAGGACCAAATATTCTTGAACAAAATAACCCATCTTTTTCAGGTCTAAAAGTTCTATAATTAATTGTTTCTGGTTTTTTTATCTCACCATACGACCAAGATTTAATTTTTTCTGGACTTGCTAAAGTAATTTTAATGCTATCAAAATTATTTTCTGGTATTAAGTTTTGATTATCAAAATTTTTTGTTAGATTCTTTTCCATTTTAATTTAATTCAATATTTAATCCTAATGCTCGTATTTCTTTTACTAAAACATTAAATGACTCTGGTACTCCTGACTCGAAATTATTATTCCCTTTTACAATTGTTTCGTAAACTTTAGTTCTTCCAGCAACATCATCTGATTTGACTGTAAGAATTTCTTGCAATGTATAAGATGCGCCATATGCTTCTAAAGCCCATACTTCCATTTCTCCAAATCTTTGACCTCCTAATTGTGCTTTTCCTCCAAGTGGCTGTTGTGTAACTAAACTATAAGGACCTGTTGATCTAGCATGTATCTTGTCTTCTACTAAATGATTCAATTTTAACATATAAATAATTCCAACAGTAACAGGTCGATCAAAAATTTCCCCTGTTTGACCATTCCATAGATTTGTCTGTCCTGAGTTTGGTAGTTTGGCTATATCTAACATATTAGTAATATCTTTTGTACTTGCTCCATCAAATACAGGTGTTGAGATTGGTACTCCATTAGAAATATTTTTAACTAATTCAGTAATTTCTTTTTTTGATAATTTTGAAATAACATCTTCATAATATTCTTTTCCATAAATTTCTTTAAGTTTCTCTTTTATTTTTTCGATTTGATCTTCTACATTTTTAACATAAGCTTTAATTTGCTCTCCAAGTTCTGAACATGACCAACCTAAATGAGTTTCTAGAATTTGACCTACATTCATACGGCTTGGCACACCAAGTGGATTTAAAACTATATCTACCGGTTTACCATTTTCCATGTATGGCATATCTTCAACTGGAACTATTTTACTAACTACTCCTTTATTTCCATGTCTTCCCGCCATTTTATCTCCGGGCATCAATCTTCTTTTTACAGCTACAAAAACTTTCACAACTTTCATCACAGTAGGCATCAAGTCATCGCCTTGTTGAATTTTAGCTACCTTATCTTCAAATCTAAATTTGATATCTTCTGAGGCGTTATCAAATTGATTCTTTAATTTTTCTAGGTCGCTATTTAATTCTTTCTTTTCAAAACTAAGTTTCCATAAATCTTTTAAAGATAAATTTTCAAAATCGTTATTGTTTAGAGTGGTTCCCGCTTTTAATGTTTTATATTGCTTATTAATGCTTTGATTATTTAACAAATCAATTGCTCTTAATTTAATATTTCTATTTAAAATTTCCTCTTCAACTTTTTTATCTTCTTGAACTACTTCAATCTCTGCTCTTTCTATTGCAATTGATCTTTCGTCTTTTTCAATACCATGTCTGTTAAAAACTCTTACATCTATTACAACACCAGTGCTTCCTGAAGGTAATTTTAATGAGGAGTCTCTAACATCAGTAGCTTTTTCACCGAAGATTGATCTTAACAATTTCTCCTCTGGGCTAGATGATGTTTCACTTTTAGGAGTAACTTTTCCAACCAATATATCTCCTGGTTTGACTTCGGCACCAACATATACAATTCCAGATTCATCTAAATTTCTTAAACTTTCTTCACTGACATTTGGAATGTCTCTAGTAATTTCTTCTGCCCCTAACTTAGTGTCACGAGCCATCGATTCATACTCTTCAATATGAACAGAAGTAAACACATCATCAGTTACACATCTCTCAGAAATTAAAATAGAGTCTTCAAAATTATATCCTTGCCAAGGCATAAACGCTACAGTAACATTTTTACCTAATGCTAACTCACCAAGTTTAGTCGCTGGTCCATCAGCAATAATATCACCTTTTTTTATTTGATCTCCAATTTTCACTAAAGGCTTTTGATTTATACAAGTATTTTGGTTTGATCTCTGAAATTTAGATAAATTGTAAATATCTACGGCAGATTGAGATAAGTCTGTTACATCTGTAACATTTACAACAATTCTTTTACCATCAATTTTGTCAACTACTCCATTTCTTTTTGCAACAATAGTAACACCAGAGTCCAATGCAACATCTGACTCGATTCCAGTACCCACTAATGGAGATTCAGGTTTTAATAACGGTACTGCTTGTCTCATCATATTTGATCCCATTAATGCTCTATTTGCGTCGTCATTTTCTAAAAATGGAATTAATGCAGCTGCAACTGAAACTAACTGTTTAGGTGAAACATCGATAAAATCGATATTTTCCCTGTTAGCTAATTCGAAATTAAGATTTTTTCTACAAGCGACTAATTCTTCTTCGAAAGAACCATCTTTTTTAATCGGAGAGTTAGCTTGTGCTATAGTGTATTTTTCTTCTTCTATTGCAGATAAGTATTGAATTTCAGAGGTAACTTTTCCATTTACAACTTTTTTGTAGGGACTTTCTATATATCCAAATTTATTTACTCTACAATAAGTAGCTAAACTATTAATCAATCCAATATTAGGTCCTTCGGGTGTCTCAATAGGACAAATTCTACCATAATGAGTTGGATGAACATCTCTTACTTCAAAACCTGCTCTCTCTCTAGTTAACCCTCCTGGACCCAAAGCAGAAACTCTTCTTTTATGAGTTATTTCTGATAATGGATTAGTTTGATCCATAAATTGTGAAAGCTGTGAAGTAGCAAAAAAATCTTTTAATGATGTTGTGATTGGTTTTGCGTTTATCAAATCTTGAGGCATGGCTGACTCGATTTCAAGAAATGTAGACATTTTTTCTTTAACAGTTCTCTCCATTCTTAAAAGACCAATTCTAAATTGATTTTCTACTAGTTCTCCTACAGATCTTATTCTTCTATTTCCAAGATGATCTATATCATCAACATCTCCTTTGCCATCTCTTAGATCAAGCATAAATTTTATAATGGCTATTACATCTTCTGTGGTTAATACTGTTTTTTTATTATTGATCTTTAGATTTAATTTAGAATTTAATTTTACTCTTCCAACTTCAGAGAGATCATAACGATCTTTTGTAAAATAAAGATTATTAAATATTTCTTCAGCAACATCTAAAGATGGAGCTTCTCCAGGTCTTAAAACTTTATAAATATCATTTAAAGCATCAGCTTTGTTTACATTTTTATCAACCTTAAGTGTTTCTAGTAAATAAGGTCCTTTGTTAATTGGATCAATGTTAACTAAATTTAGAGTTTTTTCACCTTGCTGTATAATTTTTTCTAACTGTTCTTCAGTAATATCAAAACCGCTTCCTACTAAAACTTCTCCATTTTTATCTTTAATTTCATTTGCGATGTATTTTCCTAAAACTTGATCATTAGAAATTAAAATTGACTTTAGTCCTTTCTCTTGAAGCTTTTTTGCTATTATTAAATTAAGCTTCTCTCCTTTCGATAAGATTTTCTTATTATTTTTTGAATCAATTAAATCATAAGAAAGTTTTATCGGTCTTTTATAATTTTCAGGATTGAAATCTGTTAACCACATTTTATTTTCGGAATTAAAAGTATATTTATTAGTTGTGTAAAAAGTATTAATAATTTTTTCCTTAGAAAAACCTAAAGCAAATAAAATTGAAGTAATTGGTAATTTTTTCTTTCTATCTATTCTAAAATATAAAATATCTTTGGGATCAAATTCAAAATCTAACCAAGAACCTCTTCCTGGAATAATTCTACAATTAAACAAAAGTTTTCCACTTGAGTGTGTTTTGCCTTTGTCGTGATCAAAAAAAACGCCTGGGCTTCTATGCATTTGATTGACTACAACTCTTTCGACTCCGTTAGTTATAAAAGTTGCACTAGGTGTCATTAAAGGTAGTTCACCAATAAAAACCTCTTGTTCTTTGGCTGATAGAATTTGCTTTGTGTTATTTTCAGGATCAATGTCGTAAACTACTAGTCTTAGATTTGCTTTAAGAGCAGCTGCATATGATAAACTTCTTTGTTTACATTCTATTACATCAAATTTAGGTTTTTCTAATTTATAAGAAATATATTCTAGAGTTGATTTATCTGAACCATCTTCTATTGGAAAGATATTTTTAAAAACTTTATCAATACCTTTGGACAAGTCATCAATTTGTTTTTCCAAAGTTTTTGACTCTAAAAATTCATTGTAGGAATTTTTCTGTACTTCTATAAGATTCGGAATTGATAAACCCTCAACAAGTTTACCAAAGTTTTTTCTAATATTTTTCTTTTGAGTAAAAGATAATTGCATTAATAATAAAAAAATTCTACTGCAACTTTTTCTGGTACAGTAAAATTCAGTCTTAAATTTTGTTTACTTTAATTCTACTTTAGCTCCAGCTGCTTCAAGTTTTTTCTTGAATTCTTC
>MDSV01005958.1_pt1 | contig 15588 bp, 17 predicted proteins | sample 810851 | NCBI WGS metagenome assembly MDSV01 (sample SAMN05326640, study PRJNA326480) | marine metagenome | isolation source: seawater | place: Atlantic Ocean: North East | collected 2012
GGTTAAAAAATTAAATAAACTTGATTTACCAACATTTGGTCTACCAACAATAGCAACTAAAGACGACATTTTATAAATCTAAAAAAAAGCAGATGAATTATAAAGTCTTATCTTAAAGATAAGAAAAATAATCTGCCTGAAGAGTCTAAAGCAATGATGTCATTGCCACTTGAAGAAAGTTCTTTAATTGGTTTATTTGAGATTTTCTTTCTGCCAATAAATTTTCCATCTTTGCTATCCAGAATATGTAAATATCCTTCGAAATCACCCATAGCAACTCTTCCTCGAGACTCTACTGGTGAAGACAATTGCCTAAGCTTTAAGCCACTTTGTTCCCAAAGTATTGCTCCAGTGGAAAGACCAAAAGCTTTTACATTATCTGTATCTTCTATAACAACAATTCGTGATCTAGATTCAACCAAGTCCTTTGTAGTAGAAACTTCTTCCTTCCAAGCTTGTCTTCCAGATCTTAGATCGATAGACATTATATGTCCTTGGTAAGTTGCTGAGACTAGAAAATTGTTTGCAACCACCCCTCTTCCATCTATATCAGTAATCCTATCAAGTTCAGAGGTTCCTTCATTAACAGACACAGGTAATTCCAGTCTTACTGCACCAGAATCTGGGTATAACATGGCAACATTCCCAGTTGAAAACCCAGTAAAAATAAAGCCTTCGGATATGAAAGGTATAGATGTTCCTCTAAGACTTAAGTTAGGTACAGATACTTGATGTATCCATTCTTGCTCTCCTGTTCTAAAGTTAAATCCTGTTATTGAACCGTCAGCAGACTGAACAGCCACTATCCTTCCGTCTGTAACAGGAGGAGCTAAGACTTCGCTTGTTACTTTTGAAATCCAATTCAATGATCCATCTTTTTGATTTAGGCTAACAACTTGGCCATCTAAGGTTCCATAAAATAAGTTTCTAAATCCCGATTCTATTGAACCCGAAATAGAATGATTTAAATTATTAGACCAAATTTCTTTCCCGTCTATGGAACTAAAAGAAGTAATACTTCCATCAGAAGCGCCATGATATAAAACTTCTCCTTCAATAGAAGGAATGATCCTTCCATCAGACAAATAATCTCCCGCTTTCTTTTTCCATTTAATTTCTATACTTGTCGTCGACTCTATTTCATAAAGCTCAGATGGTTTCTCAATCTCTTCTTCATCTGATCCCCAAAACTTCAGAGAAGACAAAGATGAACAACCAGTTAAAACAAATATTAAACTTAGGTAAATTGGTAGAATCTTTTTCATCTTTTAATTAATTGATATCAGACAATTTCATTTTGATAATAGATTTAACAGATTCACTTGGTGAAGCTTCCATGGCCTTTAGGTAATTTATTCTTGCGTTGTCATTAGCCTCTAAGTATACATAGCAGTCACCTATCAATTCATAGATTGAAGCCGTTTTGTCTTCTATGGTTTCTAAGAGGTCTAGAGATTCCTTAAATTTCTGTTGGTCTAAGAATAATAAAGCTAATCTATATTTAGCAGTTACTTCTATGGGATCATACTTCTGCCTAAAGCCCTTGTTAGTATTTTCTATAATCCAATTTAACTTAACAGTAGCTTCATCTTTATCACCTTCTTCGTAATATAGCTTGGCAAGTTGCAATGCTATTAATCTTGAGTAAACAGAATCCGGATAAGAACTCATAAAATCATTACCCTTCTGGATTGAATCTATGTCTACGGAATCTAATGACTGAACAAAATCAGAGTAGAGTTCTGAAGTTTCTTGGTTGAAAATATTCTTATTAGAAGAACTCCTTTCTATGCCTAAGATGGTTACGATAACCATAAATACTGCTGAGATAGCTAAATATTTATACTTATCCCATAAAGTTTTCAGAAAATCAGTATTTTCTTCTTCAGTTGAAGTTAGATTGACCATTTTTATTTTCTATTTTTTTAGTTGATCTATTAATTCGTTAATTTTAAAAGATTTTTGCTCTTCTTTTTCATTCAGTGCCTTTAAAGCGATTGTATTATCCTTCAACTCCTCCTCTCCTACAATCAAAGCGTAATCAGATTTTAATTTAATAGCTTTTTTTAGTTGAGAAGAGGCACTAGTATTTTCAAAATTTAAAACTATCTGAACATCAACTAATTCATTCCTTAGTTGCTCTGCTATTAAAACAGATTTAGAAATGGCTTCTTCACCTAAAGCAATAAAAGAAATCACTTTAGAGCTATTTATGTTCTCATCAATCTTTTCTGAAATTAACACTAAACGCTCTAAACCTATAGAAAAGCCTATAGCTGGACATGGCTTACCTCCTAATTCTTCTACCAAGGAGTCATACCTCCCGCCTCCGCAAATAGTGTCTTGAGCTCCCAAAGATGAAGATTTCCATTCAAAAACAGTTTTATTGTAATAATCTAAACCTCTAACTAGTTGGGGATTTTCTCTGTAAGTCAGTCCGTTAGAATTCAGCAGCTCTAAAAGTATTGAATGGTGATCTACAGACTCTGGGTCGAGAAACTGTGTTATTTTTGGAGCATCTTCTAATAAAGTTCTTATTTCAGGGTTCTTTGAATCTAATATCCTCAAAGGATTTTCATCCAACTGTCTGAGCGAGTCTTTATCAAGGTCTTTTTGATAATCTCTGAAATAATTGGTAAGAGCTTGCTTATATGAACTTCTAGTTTGATGATCTCCTAAGGAATTGATTTCCAGCTCAACTTGATCACTAATTCCTAAAACCTCCCATATTTTATTGGAAAGGAAGAGTAACTCGGCATCAGCAAAAGGATCTTTGATTCCAAAAAACTCTGCACTTGCCTGATGGAATTGTCTTGATCTCCCTTTTTGGGGTCTTTCATATCTAAACATAGGCCCCATGTACCAAAGCCTCGGTGAATCAACTCTAATTAAGTCATTATCTAAAGCAGCCCTTACGCAGCCTGCCGTTCCCTCGGGTCGCAAAGACATACTTTCTCCGCCTTTATCCTCAAAGGTATACATTTCTTTGTTAACTATGTCTGTTGATTGGCCAACTCCTCTAGAAAATAACTCCGTCTTTTCAATTAAAGGGAATCTAATCTCGTTATAGCCATAGGATTGGAATATTTTTTTTATCTGATTTTCTACAACCTGCCAGTTTCCTATTTGTTCGGGGATGAGGTCATTCATACCTCTAACTTTATTTACTCTTGTCATAGCAGCTAAACTTCTTTAGCTATTATAGAGGCTTCATCAGAAGAATCTTTAGATATTTTTTCTCTTATAAGGTTTTCTAAATGATCAACTAAATCTTCACTTTCAATTTTATGGTCTGGTTTTCCATCTATATATATAAGATTTCTAGGAGAAGCACCTGTAACACCTATACTTACATGTTTTGATTCGCCTGGTCCATTAACATAACAACCTATAACAGCCACATCTAAATCTTCTTTTACATCTTCCAATCTTTGTTCTAGTTGATTCATGGTACCTATAACATCAAAGTTCATTCGCGAACAGCTAGGACATGCAATGAAGTTTATTCCACGAGATCTAAGTTTGAGACTCCTTAGGATATCCCATCCAACCTTAATTTCGTCAACTGGATCTGAAGCTAAAGAAATTCTTAGAGTATCCCCTATGCCATCAAGCAGCAAAGCGCCTAAACCAATTGAAGACTTAACAGTTCCAGACCTAAAACCACCAGCTTCAGTTATGCCAAGATGCAAGGGTTGCTCAATTAATTCTGCTATTTTTCTATAGCTCTCAATTGTTAAAGCTACATCAGAGGCCTTAATGCTTAACTTAAATTCATCGAAGTTTAATTTTTGAAGAATATTTATATGTGATAAAGCAGATTCAACTAATGCATCAGCGTTAGGTTCACCATACTTAATTTGTAGTTTCTTTTCCAAAGAACCAGCATTTACGCCAACTCTTATGGGTATGCCATTGTCCTTACAAGCAGAAACAACTTCTTTAATTTTATTTTCCTTGCCAATATTTCCTGGATTTATTCTTATGCAATCCGCCTTTGCTTTTACAGCTTCTAGTGCCATCATGTAATCAAAATGAATATCAGCAACTAAAGGTACATTAGATTCTTTTTTAATTTTATAAAAAGCATCCGCTGCTTCTTGGTCAGGTACAGATACTCTGACTATATCTGCGCCAGCCTCTTCTAATTCTCTTATCTGATCAAGCGTTGCATTTACATCAGGAGTCTTGGTATTTGTCATACTTTGCACTGAAATAGGAGAATCTCCTCCTACAGGTACGTTTCCTACAAAAATCTTTCTAGATACTCTTCTTTTCATTCTTTAGTAATGCTTCGAAATGCTATGAAAGTCTAGCATCATAAGAAGAGAAAATTTAGTTTTAATCTATTACTCTTTTGAAAAAAAGTAATCTATTTCTCTAACTGCCGACTTAGGCGAATCTGAGCCGTGTACTGCATTTGCATCTATGGATTCAGCAAAATCTCTCCTAAGAGTTCCTTCTTCTGCCTCTTTAGGATTAGTGCTTCCCATAAGGTCTCTATATCTAATAATGGCATCCTCTCCCTCTAAGACCTGAACCTGAATTGTCCCAGAAGTCATAAATTCAATTAAGGCGTCGAAAAAAGGCTTCCCCTTATGTTCTATATAGAATCCTTCAGCTTCTTCTTGGGTTAGGTCCATTTTCTTTTTTTCTAATATATTTAGCCCCGAATCTTCTATCCTTTTACATATCTCATCAATGTGGCCCTTGCGGACTGCATCAGGTTTGATAATTGATAATGTTTTTTCCATATTATTACCTCTAAAGTATGAATTTTGGGCGCATTATACTTATAAATTTGTCTTAATCTATTTCATCTAACCAAGTCATTTGTATGGCTTCCAAAATCTTTTCATTGGAACGATTAGGATCGTCGTCAAAGTCATCCAAATCTACTACCATCTTATGCAAATCAGTGAAAAGAATATAAGTTGGGTCCTTGTCAGGATAATTATCTATTAAAGAAAAAACTATCTCATTTATATCTATCCATTTCATATCAATGATCCTCAGAAACCATATTTATAGTGTACTTTGGAATTTCTATTTCTAAATCCTCGTCTTCAATGATTACCTGACAACTTAATCTGGATTCTGCTTCTAGCCCCCAGGCTTTATCTAGCATATCTTCTTCATCATCAGTTGATTCGTTTAAAGTACCAAAACCCTTTCTAACGATCACATGACAAGTAGTGCATGCACAGGAAAGTTCACATGCATGTTCAATTTTTACTTTATGTTCCAAAAGAGCTTCACAAAGAGATTGTCCTGTCTTGGCTTCTATTTCAGTACCTTCAGGACATAGTTCTCTATGAGGAAAGACCTTAACTTTAGGCATAGAATTAAAAATTAGATTTTAAATATCAAAACTTTCACCGCATCCACATACGGCTTTTACATTAGGATTGAGGAATTTAATTTGTTCATTAACACCCTCTTGAACATAATCGACTGTTGTTCCTCTCAAAAAATTAAATGAGTTCTGATCTATAAATACCTTTATGCCCATAGATTCAAAAAAGAGGTCATCTTGATGCTCCACAGAAACATAATCCAATTCATATGTGTAGCCAGAACAACCAGTGGCCTCTTCAACGGAAAACCTAACACCTAGTGCATTGGTCCTTGATATTGAATTTCCTAAGTGAGAAGCTGCAGCCTCTGTTAAGTTAAAGCTATTAGGATCGAACTTTTCTGTCTGAGTCATGTTTATATCTTCGATTCGTAATCCTCTATTGCTTCTCTAATGCTATCTTCAGCTAACACAGAGCAATGTATTTTTATTGGTGGAAGGTCAAGTGCCTCAGCAATTTCAGAGTTTTTTATCACTTTTGCTTCTTCTAGAGTTTTTCCTTTGAGCATATCCACTAGTTCACTTGAACTGGCTATAGCAGAACCACACCCGTAGGTTTTAAATTTTACATCCTCAATTACATGTGAATTTCCTCTTTCTTTACACTTAATTTGTAATCTCATCACATCACCGCAAGCAGGTGCACCTACCATTCCCGTTCCAACATCTTCTTCTTTGGGATCCCATCTACCTACACTATGCTTATGAGGTTCGTTTATAGTGTTTTCGAATTTATCAATTACTTTCTTACTGTAAGCCATATTTTTCTCCTATTAATTAGCAGCCCATTCTATTGAATCCATATCAATACCATCTTTGTACATATCCCACAGAGGTGATATTTCTCTAAGTTTTTCTACTGAATCTCTTACTAAGTCTAATGTATGATTTATTTCTTCATCTGTAGTGAACCTTCCGACAGCAAACCTTATAGAGCTATGAGCTAATTCATCTTTTAAACCCAAAGCTCTTAGAACATAAGAAGGCTCTAAACTAGCTGAAGTACATGCAGATCCAGATGAAACTGCTATATCCTTCAAGGCCATAATTAATGATTCACCTTCAATATAATTGAAGCTAACATTTAAAAACCCTGCAGCTCTTTGTTCTAAATCTCCATTTAAATAAACTTCTTCGATATCTTTCAGTCCATTCCAAAATTTATCTCTCAAACCTTTAATTCTTTCAACTTCTAATTCCATTTCTTGATTAGCAATATGAAACGCCTCTCCCATGCCTACTATTTGATGGGTTGGTAATGTTCCTGATCTCATTCCTCTTTCATGTCCACCACCATGAATCTGTGCCTCTAATCTTACTCTTGGTTTTCTACTTACGTATAAAGCACCTATCCCTTTTGGTCCGTACGTTTTATGTGCAGAAAAAGACATAAGGTCTACTTTAAGATCTGCAAGATCTATTTTTACTTTCCCTGTACTCTGAGCTGCATCAACATGAAAAATTATTCCTTTCTCTCTGGTTATCTCTCCAATGGATTTAATATCATTAATTACACCTATCTCATTATTGATATGCATTAAAGAAACTAGAATCGTTCTATCTGTAATTACATTTTTAACAGCATCAGGGGATATTAATCCATTTTCATCAGGGTCTAAATACGTTACCTCAAACCCTTCTCTCTCTAATTGTCTACAACTGTCTAAAACTGCCTTATGTTCAATTTTAGAAGTAATAATATGATTTCCTTTAGATTTATAAAATTTTGCTACCCCTTTAATTGCTAAATTATCAGCCTCTGTAGCACCTGAAGTCCATATGATTTCTCTAGTATCGCAATTTACTAAGCTTGCTACCTTAAACCTTGCATCCTCTACAGCCTCTTCAGCCTTCCAGCCAAAAGAGTGAGATCTAGAAGCTGGATTTCCAAAGTTACCTTCTAATGATAAATGGTTTTTCATCACTTCTAAGACTCTTGGGTCTACTGGCGTTGTTGATGCATAATCTAAATAAATTGGTAATTTCATTTGCTTATCCTACTGCTATTAAATTATTAGTTTCTTTAGAAGAACTTTTCGTTATGGTCTTTTTATTCTTTGATAACACATCTGCTAGAGATTTATTCTTTAAAAAGCTTTCCAATTCTTCATTTAATTGAGACCACAAACTATGAGATAAACATTCTTCTCCCAGTAGGCAATCAGCTGTTCCTCCACACTCTGTTGAATCTAATCTATCTTCTATTGACATAACAATATCTGCGATTGTTATTTCTTTGCTCTTCCTAGAAAGTCTATAACCTCCATTTGGGCCTGTTACAGATATAAGCAATCCTTCTCTTCTTAAGTTTCTTAAGATTTGCTCTAAGTAAGAGTTAGGAATCCTTTGTCTTTTAGAGATGTCTTGTATCTTCACGAAGGATTTTTGCTTGTCTTCAAACGAAGCAATATCCAACATAGCAGAAACTGCATATTTTCCCTTTTTTGTAAGCCTCACAATGCGAATTATAATTTCTTGACAAATTTAGTCAAGAATATGGTACATGTACCTTAAATATATTCATTTATATTAAATGTACCTTTACGTCAATATAAATTTACTAAAAAAAAGATAAAAAAATACTATAGATTTAATGTTTTTTATGTACCATGTGCAAAAAAAGGTACATATTAGAAATAATCTGGGGAGTATGGATACACGCTATTTATTTAAGAGGCACAATACCTGGTGGGTTAAGGTAGCCGTTCCTAAAGAGGCAAGAGATGCATTAGGTTTTGATCTTAGGCAATCTCTCAAGACTCATGATCTAACTAAAGCACAAGAAAAGAGATGGGAAATAGTTGAGTCATTTAGAGATCAAATAAAAAATGTACAAAATGAATTAAGTTTACCTTTAGCTAATAAAGACTCAGTACAAACCTTTATGCCAGTTACTGATACTAGCAACCCTCAGTATTATCATAAAGTTGTAGATTGCCAGTATGCCTGCCCTGCCCACACGCCTGTACCCGAATATATAAGGCAAATATCCCAAGGTAATTACACAGACGCTTATATGATCAACTGGGAATCAAATGTATTTCCAGGGATACTTGGAAGAACTTGTGATAGGCCTTGCGAACCGGCTTGTAGAAGAACTAGAACTCATGAAAAGGCTGTAGCTATTTGTAGACTTAAAAGAGTAACTTATGACTACAAAGGTAATATAGAAGATAGAATTCCTAAACTTCCTGAAAAAACTAATGGAAAAAGAATTGCATTAATAGGAGGTGGCCCTGCATCTTTAACTGTTGCACGTGACCTCATCGTAATGGGTTATGAATGTGTTTTATTTGAAAAAGACCCATTCGCTGGAGGTCTTATGAGGACTAACATACCTTCCTTTAGGCTTCCCGAAGAAGTCCTAAATGAAGAAGTTGATCGAATTATAAACATGGGTCTTGAAACAAGATTTAATTCTGAAATTACAAGCATGAAAGAACTTTTAAAAGAAGATTTTGATGCAATTTTTGTTGGAACAGGAGCTCCTCGAGGGAGAGACTTAAATATTGAAGGAAGAGAAGAAGCCAAAAAAAATATTCATATAGGAATAGATTGGTTAACAAGCATAGCTTTTGAACACACTAAATCTATAGGTAAAAAGGTTGTGGTATTAGGAGGAGGAAATACAGCTATGGACTGTTGTAGATCTTCTCTTAGATTAGGAGCAGAAGATGTAAAAGTAGCAGTAAGAAGCCCTTTTTCACAGATGAAAGCTTCGGAATGGGAAATAGAGGATGCAATGAATGAGCATATTCCTATATTTGAAAATCATGTTCCTAAAAGATTTATAACTAATGAAAATAAATTAGCCGGTATTGAGTTTGAAAAAGTTGAAGCAGTATTTGATGAAAATGGAAAAAGATCTTTAGTGCCCACTGGCGAAGATCCTGTAATTTTTGAATGCGACGATATTTGTATTGCTATAGGACAAGATAATGCTTTTGAGTGGATAGAAAAGGATATAGGGATTGAATTTGGTGAATGGGATATGCCAATTGTAGATAAAGTAACCTTTCAGTCCACAAATCCTAAAATCTTTTTTGGAGGAGATGCTGCATGGGGTCCTGAAAATATTATTTGGGCTGCCGCACATGGTCATCAAGCAGCAATATCCATACATAAATTTTGTTCCGGCGAAGATCTATTTGACAGACCAATGCCAGGAACAAACTTAGTTACCCAAAAAATGGGTATTCATGAATGGTCTTATGATAATGATATATCTCAAGCTAAAAGAAACCTCGTACCACATGCTGATCAATCTATATCACTAAAAAACCTAAAAGTAGAAGTTGAATTAGGTTTCGATGAGCAGTTGGCTTTCGAAGAAGCGCAACGATGTCTAAACTGTGATGTGCAAACAGTTTTTGCTGAGGATCTCTGCATTGAATGTGATGCATGCGTAGATATCTGTCCTACTGACTGTATAAATTTTGTTAATAATGCCGCAGAAGAGGATTTAAGGAACAGCCTAAGAATACCTGCTTTAAATTTAGACCAACCTTTACTAGTTTCAGAGGATTTACCTACAAAAAGAGCTATGATTAAAGATGAAGATGTTTGTCTACATTGTGGGTTATGTGCCGAGAGGTGTCCCACAGGTGCTTGGGATATGCAAACTTTCCTTTATGAAGAGGCAAAAGTGTATTCATGAGCAAGATAGAATCAATAAACGAATTTGTTATTAAATTTGCTAATGTAAATGGCTCTGGTTCGGCTAGTGCGAATCAAATGTTTGCAAAAGGAGTTTTTAGATCAGGAATACCTGTAAGCCCTAAAAATATTTTCCCTTCCAATATTCAAGGATTACCTACTTGGTTTGAGGTAAGAGTAAGTGAAAAAGGATACCTTGGTAGAAAAGATGGAATAGATATATTTGTAGCTATGAATCCTCAGTCTTACTATCAAGACTTGCAAGAGCTAAATCCAGGAGGATATTTTATATATGACTCCTCATGGGAAAGAAAATTTGATAGAGAAGACGTTAATGTCTTGGGCATCCCTTTAGTTAAGTTATGTTTAGAATTTCCTAACCTCAAGCAGAGGTTATTATTTAAAAATTTAGTTTATGTAGGTGCGTTATCTTTTATGTTAGGTATAGACAAAGAGATCTACATAAAGCTCATCGAAGAGCAATTCAAGGGAAAGGAAAAGCTAATAGCTCCAAATATTAGAGCGCTTGAGATTGGATTTGAGTATGCAAAGGAAAATTTGGAAGATGCTTGTGATATTAGAGTTAAAAAATCTAATAAAACTGATGGATTGATCTTAACAAGTGGTAATGATGCTGCTGGCTTGGGAAGTGTTTATGGGGGGGCTACTGTTTGTGCTTGGTATCCAATAACTCCTTCAACATCTATGGCAGAATCTTTTACAAAATACTGTGAAGATTTGAGAATAGACCCAGAAACGGGAAAAAATAATTTTGCTATCATCCAAGCTGAAGATGAGTTGGCTGCAGTTGGCATGGCTATAGGAGCTAATTGGAATGGAGCAAGAGCTTTTACTGCAACAAGTGGTCCAGGTATTTCACTAATGGGTGAATTTATAGGCTTAGCCTATTTTTCTGAAGTTCCGTTAGTCATTTTCAATATACAAAGAGGAGGGCCTTCCACCGGTATGCCTACTCGAACTCAGCAATCAGACATATTGGCCTGCGCTTTTGCTTCTCATGGTGACACTAAGCACGTTTTACTTTTTCCTTCTGATCCAAAGGAATGTTTTGATTTTTCAGTAGAAGCCTTTGATTTAGCTGATCAATTACAAACTCCTGTATTTTTTATGTCTGATCTAGATTTAGGAATGAATGATTGGTCTACACCAGAGTTTGAATGGGATGATTCAAGAATTATTAATAGAGGAAAAGTTCTAAATTATGAAGACCTAGAAAATATGGATACTGAATATGGAAGATACAACGATGTTGATGGAGATGGAATTCCTTACAGAACATATCCTGGAACGCATCCATCTAAAGGAGCTTACTTTAATAGAGGCACTTCGCATGACGCTTTCGCTAGATATACTGAAGATGGAAAGATACATGCAGAAGTATTACTTAGGCTATCTAAGAAGTATCAAACTGCTTCTAAAATCTTACCTGGGCCAAAATTTAACCAAGATAAGAATACTAGTTCGATGGGGGTTATCTATTTTGGAAGTACTGATGTATCTATGCAAGAGGCCTTAGACAGTATGACTGAAGAAGGTATAGCTATAGATGCCATGAGAATAAGATCTTTTCCTTTTAATTTAGAGGTTTGGGAGTTCATTGAAGAACATGATTTGCTATTTATTGTAGAGCAAAATAGAGATGGACAAATGAGAACACTTATTATGGCTGAGGGAGGAATAATTCCTGATAAATTAGTCTCTATTCTTTGTTTCGATGGACAGCCAATAACAGCTGATTTCATCTCAAATAAAATAATTTCTCATCTATCTGGGAAACCAGAAGCTGCTTTAATCGGAGGAACTTCATGACCTATATAGTAAAACCGAAAAATCACCATCCTAATTTAGAAAGAAATGAATTAGGACTTACAAGAAGAGATTATGAAGGAGCTATATCTACTCTTTGCGCTGGTTGCGGTCATGATTCAATTAGTGCAGCAATTATAGACGCCTGCTTCCAACTGAGCATTCCTTCCTACCAGGTAGCTAAGCTCTCAGGGATAGGTTGTTCTTCTAAAGCTCCTGCTTATTTCCTAAATCAATCTCATGGCTTTAATTCGGTCCATGGAAGAATGCCTTCTATAGCAACAGGTGCAAATGTTGCTAATCATGAACTTCTATATTTAGGTGTATCTGGAGATGGTGATAGTGCTTCAATTGGAATAGGTCAATTTATCCACGCAGCAAGAAGACAACCAAATATGATCTATATAGTAGAAAATAATGGAACATATGGCTTAACAAAAGGTCAATTTTCTGCAACAAATGATTTGGAATCAAAAAGTAAATATGGAGAAGATAATTTATTCCCCGCCATTGATTTATGTGGCATGGCTATACAACTAGGAGCTAGTTTTGTTGCGAGAGGCTTCTCTGGAGATAGAGATCAATTAGTTCCTCTAATAAAAGCAGCTATAAACCATAAAGGTTTTTGTCTTTTAGATATCATCTCACCTTGCGTTACATTTAATAATCACAATACATCAACTAAAAGCTATGATCATATAAGAGAGCACAATGAATCTGTCTCTAGACCTGATTTTGTTCCTCTTGGAAAAGAAATAACTGCTGAATATTCTGAAGGAGAAAATATTGATGTCGCCCTTCATGATGGATCAATATTAAGTCTTGAAAAATTATCTGATGACTACAATCCATTAGATAAGAAATCAGCACTAGAGAATTTGATCAAATCAGAAAATGAAGGGAAAGTAACTACCGGATTGCTCTATATAGATCCTAATGCTAAAGATTTAAAGGAAACTATAAATATGACAGATAGACCTTTAAATAAACTGGAAGATGGAGACCTGTGCCCAGGTAACAAATATATAAGTTCCTTAAACGATAAACTAAGGTAATCTCAGATAATACCTAGTTTATTGGCAATGATGTGATAAGACTCCACTACATCACCTAAATCTTGTCTAAACCTATCTTTATCTAACTTTTCTTTAGTTTCTGCATCCCAAACCCTGCATCCATCTGGAGTGAATTCATCTCCTAAAAGAAGCTTGCCCTTGTAATCACCAAATTCAAGCTTGTAATCCACTAAGATCATTCCACCGCCTGCAAAGAGCTTTTTAAGAATTTCATTTACCTTAAATGTAAGGCTTTTCATTTCTTCAACTTGATCAGAAGTGGCCCAACCAAAAGATTCTATGTGGTAGTCGTTGATCATTGGGTCACCTAAATCATCATCTTTATAGAAAAACTCAAAAGTAGGAGGATCTAATTCTAAGCCCTCTTGCACTCCTAATCTTTTACAAATACTTCCTGCAGCTATATTTCTAACTACACATTCAATAGGAGTCATTTCTAGCTTCTTTACAACACTTTCAGTATCTGAGATTTGAGTCTCGAAGTGCGTTGAAACTCCATTTTCCTCTAAATGCTTCATTACAAACGCATTAAATTTATTATTTATAGCCCCCTTCCCTTCAAGGCTTTCAATCTTCTTGCCATCAAAAGCAGAAGTGTCGTTCCTATAATGAAGGATGTATAAATCTTCATTTGAAGTTTCATATAGTGATTTTGCTTTACCTGAAGTTACTAGATCCTTTTTTATTAATTCTTCCATAATTTTAAGATAATGATTGGTTAATTTCTGACAATAGATCTCTAGCCATACCACTTAAATCTTCTGAGTCAGTAATTACCTTAACTAAACACTTATTTTCATTAACCTTAGAAACTTCGATTATAAAATCTTTATTTTCCTCTGAGGTGTTTGAAAATAACCCTCTAACAAAACCAACTTCATCCTGAATACCAAAATTAACAAAGAATAAGCCTTCTTCCCTATCAAGGTCCTTAATTTCAATTAAAGATTCATTTAATGCTCTATCTACCGCAGCCCAAGCTCTGGAAAAGTTAAGATTCATTTCTATAAAATCTATGCCATTCTCAGTCTTAAGAACAGCTTTTTGGCCTATATTCAAATTTAATGCTATTAATGAAGTACCTCCAGTATTAGGAGCCGAAGAAAGATAATCTAAAGCCTTTCTTAGAACTTCAGACTCTATATTATTTTCGACTGAAACTCTTTCCCAGTTTCCTGATTCATCTTGAGTTAAGTGCGATAAAAAAACTTCAGAACTTGACTGTCTAATGCCATGTTCTACTTTTAGGACCAATTTAGAACTTATACCTGTACTTGAAGTAAAACTATTACTTTCCATTATTCCTGTATTGGGGTCGTCCATGGATAAGCCTTGTTCACTTAAGGTCATAAAATCTTTCATTACGGGCCAAACACTACTTGGCAAAGATTCAATATAGATCCATCTCAATTCACCTAATTTGTGTAACCTTATTTGATTGGTTGTTCCGGATGAAAATACCTGCTTGGGAAGAGGAACTTCATATTCATTTGCTTGTATATCTTCAATATCTTCAGGTACCGGATAATAATCCAAAATTTTCGTTTCAGACCCAACTGGAACAATTAAATCTTCAGTCTGTTCTTCTTTGAGATAATCATATTGTTGAGTATTAGAGAATATTCCGCATGAGCTCAAAAAAAACACTACACAAAACGATAACAATCTTTTCATTTTTTTAATTAATCCAATAAATTAAGTTCCAAGAGAATTTCATTTAATTCAGCATGATGAGCTTCATCTAGGTGAGATAATGGTAATCTTATTCCCTCTGGAATTCTACCCATCTTGTTGAGTGCCCACTTTACAGGAATTGGGCTTGATTCAATAAACAAATTTTCATGTAATTTCTCTAAGTCTTTATCTAAGTCACTTGCACTAATATCCTTTTTTAACGCTAATTCGCTAATTCTAGAGATTTTGTCTGGAACAATATTGGCAGTTACTGAAATGGTTCCATGACCTCCCTGAAGCATAAAATTACATGCAGTTAGATCATCACCCGAATACAAAAGAAAATTATCATCAGATAAACTAGTTTTAAGTTCTTCTAGTCTCCCTGGATCGGGAGAAGCCTCTTTAAGTCCAACAATATTTTTCTCTTTTGAGAGCTCTGAAACAGTTTCTGGCAAAAGATCACAAGCCGTTCTGCTTGGGACATTATAAAGAATCTGAGCTAAATCAACTTCATTTGCTATAAGTTTGTAATGTTCTAAGAGGCCTTTTTGTGTAGGTCTATTGTAATAAGGGGTTACTAGAAGTGCAGCTGAGGCTCCTGCTTTTTTTGAAGATTCTGTTAAAAAAAGAGCCTCTTTCGTAGAGTTTGCACCTGTTCCTGCTATGATCTCAATCCTTCCGTCTGAATGCTGTACTGCTCTCTCAATTAACTGAACATGCTCTGAAACATCAACAGTAGCGGACTCCCCTGTTGTCCCTACTATTACTATGCCTTTTGTTCCTGAATCTATATGCCAATCTATAAGATTGTTTAAGGTTTCCCAGCTTATATCCCCATTTGCTTCCATTGGGGTAACTAAAGCTACTATTGATCCTTTAAGGTTAAACACAATAAATAATTAAATTAATAAGCTGTACTTTATATTTTTTTAAGTTTAATTATTATATCAATAAAAATAAGGAGCAAATATGTCATCACCAAAAATAGGATTAAAA
>MDSV01146747.1_pt1 | contig 15588 bp, 20 predicted proteins | sample 810851 | NCBI WGS metagenome assembly MDSV01 (sample SAMN05326640, study PRJNA326480) | marine metagenome | isolation source: seawater | place: Atlantic Ocean: North East | collected 2012
ATCGATAATAAACTCTACATTTGATTGCCCTTTCCACTCATTTAGGGATAATTTTCCTGCAATATTAAATGATTTATTATTCTTTTTTAATAGATAGCTACCTAGGACATTTTCTACCGCATTAAAAGCTATAGATTTTATAGTTGAACCATCATCCCCAATTAATACAGATTTTATATGTTTTTCACCTACAATCTTTCCATTAATAGTTTTTACATTCTCAATAATAAATTTTGGTTCCGGATTTCCTGAACCAAAAGGAGATAATAATTCAACTTTATTATAAAATTCTAAATTTACCGCAGATGGTGCGATGATGCTATCTAATAAAAGAGGTTTTTCACTTTTTAAATCTTTATTAACACTTCTAAATTTCTTAAAAGCATAATCTTTAAATTCTTTTATATTTTCAATTTGAATAGAAAATCCACCAGCCATTTTATGACCACCACCTTTTAATAAAATTCTTTTTTGTGTTGCTCCAATAATAACTGACCCAATATCAAAACCAACTATTGATCTAGCCGATGCTTTTCCTATATTGCCGTTTATTGAGATTAATACTACTGGTTTATTAAATTTATCTTTTAACCTAGCAGCGACTATGCCAATTACTCCTTCATGCCAATTTCTACCACTCATAACTATTACAGGATCATTTGAGAAATCTATTGTCTCATTCAAAATTTTTTTTAAAAGATCTTGTTCAAGCATTTGTCTTTCTTTATTGTACTGATCTAATTCTGAAGCTAATTTAAAAGAGTGTTTAGGATCTTTATTCAATAATAAGTTTGCTCCATGCGAACATTTACCTACTCTACCCCCGGCATTTATTCTGGGTCCAAGTAAATAACCGAGATGATAAATTGACGGTTTAGTATCGATTTTACAAATGTCTAGTAAAGTTTTTAATCCTAAATTTTTTTTTGATTTAAAAACTTTCAGACCTTGTTTCACAATAGCTCTATTTAATCCAATCAAAGGAACAACATCACATACTGTTCCTAATGAAACTAAGTCTAAATACTCAATTAAATTTGGCTCTTTAATATTATTCTCTCTAAACCAATTTTTATTTCTCAGCTCTCTATTAAGAGATACTAAAAACATAAAAGAAACACCTGCTGCACATAAATATTGTAAATTAGACTTATCATCTAAACGATTTGGATTAACTATTGAAAATGCTTTTGGTAATTTAATTTCTGATTGATGATGATCTAAAACAATAACATCTGTTTTATTTTCTTTTGCGAAATTAATAGCTTCAAATGAAAGAGTCCCACAATCTACAGTAAAAATTATTTTTATTTTTTTATTTATCAATTCTTTAAAGCTTTGAATAGATGGTCCATATCCTTCATTTTTGCGATCAGGGATATAAGTTTCGTATTCTAAATTTAATTCTGAAAAATAATTTCCTAATAATGCTGTAGAGGTAGCACCATCTACATCGTAATCTCCAAAAATACCTAATTTTTCTTTTTTATAAATTGCTTCTGCAGTTCTTAAAGTAGATTTTTCCATATCTAAAAGATTATATGGATTTGGTAAAAAATTTTTTATTGATGGATTCAAAAATGAACTTACCTCATCATTTTCAATCTGTCTTATAGATAGTAATTTTGACGTTATCTCATCTAATGAAAAATTATCTTTTAAAAAATTTAATTTTTTCTCACTATAATTTTTAAGCACCCAATTTTTTCCACTAACTGAAAGTGAGTTCATTTATTGTATATATTCGTAACAGACTTAACTATTTTTTGACTCTTATGAAGCACAAAAGTATTTACTTCGAATTCATTACCTAAATCTTTTACCCCTTTTGCTAAATCGCCGGATGTAACTCCTGTTGCGCAAAATATTACATCCCCTTTTACCATATCTTCTATATTATATTTTTTTTTAAAATCTTTGATACCAAGTTTTTTAGCTCTTACTTTTTCTACTTCATCTAGAACTAATCGACCTTGTATTTGACCTCCGTAACAAGATAGAGCTGCAGCTACAACTACGCCTTCAGGAGCGCCTCCAGTGCTGTAATATATATCATTTTTTGGATTGTCACCAATTACACTTAGTGCTCCGGCAATATCACCATCAGTGATATAATTTATCTTAACATTTAATTTTTCTAATTCACTTACAATATTGTCATGCCTTGGTCTTTTCAAAACACAAGCACTTAATTGAGATAATTTTTTATTTTTTGCTTCTGCTAATAATTTTAAATTTTTTTCTACTCCATTGTCTATATCCATTAAATTTTTTGGTAAATTAGATCCGATTACTATTTTTTCCATATATGAATCAGGAGCTGATAATAAACCACCTTTTTCAGAAATAGCTAAAACGGAAAAGGCATTAGGCTCACCATTTGCAGTAAATTTTGTTCCCTCTAGGGGATCAACAGCAATATCAAATTTTGGACCATTAAGTGTACCAAGTTTTTCACCTATGTATAACATTGGAGCTTCATCCATTTCACCTTCACCTACAACCACAGTTCCTTCCATATTAATTTTATTTAGTTCTCTTCTCATGGGGTCAACGGCACCTTTATCTGCAGCTATTTTATCTTTTTTACCAATAAATTTTGATGCACCAATAGCAGCTTTTTCTGTTACTTTTGTAAACAAATTTAAAAATTTTTTATCAATTGACATTTAGCTATTATCAATTCTAATTAATTTAGGTTTCCGTTTTATGTAATTTTTCTTTGAAATTTCTTTAATTATTTTATTTAAATGCTTATTTTTTGAATTGTGTGAAATTATAATTATAGAAGAAGATTTTCTGTTTTTGTCAGGGTTTTGAACAAGTCTTTTAATTGATACTTTGTACTTAGAAAAAATTTTAGTAATATTAGACAAAATACCAGGTTTATCAATAACTTCAAAACGTAAATAAGCAGAAAAGTATCTTTCATCAATTTTTTCAAATTTAAGCTTATTTCTTTTCTTGCAGGATACTGAAAAAGGAAATTTAACATTACCTCTTAAAACTGATGAAATATCTGATATTAGGGCTGAAGTTGTTGCTTCAGGCCCAGCTCCCTCTCCTTGAATTGTACTTTGACCGACAGGTTTACCCTCTACAATAACTGCATTCAAAACACCATCAATGCTAGCAACATAAGAGTCTTTTTTAATTAAGGTTGGATGTACTCTTTGATAAATTTTATTATGCAATAGTTCTGAAAAGCCTAATAACTTGATTTTAAAACCTAATTTATTCGCGTTATCAATATCAGCTTTATCTATATCTTTTATCCCTTCAACATAAATATTATTATTTAAAAAAGAGTTAAAACATAAAGAGGACAATATTTTTAATTTAGAAGAAACGTCAGCCCCATTTATATCAGCTGTTGGATTGGATTCTGCGTAACCTAATTTTTTAGCACTATTCAAAACATCTTCAAAATTTTTATTTTGTTTATCCATAGAAGATAGAATGTAATTTGATGTACCATTAAAAATCCCATAAATTTTTGATATTTTATTTGCTATTAATCCTTCTTTAAGAGATCTTATTATAGGAACACCGCCACACACAGAAGCCTCAAATTCGAGATTTACTTTATTTTTTTCTGCTATTTTTGCTAATTGATCTCCATATTTTGCAATTAAAGCTTTATTAGCAGTAACGACGTGCTTTTTATTTTTAAGCGCAGCAAAAACTAGTTTTTTTGCAGGGCCTTCAGAACCACCAATCAACTCAACAATCAAGTCAACATCTTTAAGTTTTGTAATTTTAAGATAATCACTAATCCATTGAGATTTTTTAATTTTTATGTTTCTTTTTTTATTTATATTTTTTGCAGAAACATATTTTACAATAGGTAGGCAATTATTTTTTTCAGTAAGAATCTTTTTATTTACATTTAAATAATTAAATAGATAGCTGCCAATATTACCTAGTCCTATTATTGCTATATTTAATTTTCTCATAAATTTTATTGTCGTATTGTTATATCTGGAAACTTTTTAATATTTCCTTTTTTTATTAAATATTTAGATATTTCTTCAATACTACATTTTTTTAAAACTGTACAAACGTCAACAATGTTTATTTTTTTTTTTATTCACATTTTTCTTAGTGTTATTCAAATTAATTTCCTTTTTATCAATATTGTTAAGTTTATCTTTTTTTAATTTATCTTTAACTATTGTCTCTTTCTTTACAATTTTCTTTATATCTTTTTTCTTTTTAATCTGTTCTTTTATAGTTGAAATTTCCTCTTTTGATAGAACTTTCAAATCTTTGTCCGTATTTTCTTTTTGAGAAACACTAACTTTTCTTTCGCCTATATTACTTTCTCTCATATTCAATTCTACTAAATCAAAAGACTGTTTATTTTTTTTTTCGATAATTTTTACTTCAATAGAAAGGTTTTCTTCAAAATATTTTTCTGCTTCAGCTTTATTAATACAAATATGATCTCCGCAAATTAAAACGGTTCTAGGTTTACTACAACCTACCAATAAAGAGAATAAAAATATTAACAAAATGAATCTCATTTTAATCCCATATTTTCTGGAAATTTATATAAAAGATTCATATTTTGAATTGCTTGACCAGACGCACCTTTAACTAAATTGTCTATAGCAGATAAAATGATTAATTTATTTTTAATTCTTGTTTCGCAGATAGATATTTCGCAAAAATTTGTATTTAAAACGTTACCTGATCCTAAAGGTGAATTTAATTTTAAAATTTTAATAAATTGTGAATTCTTATAATATTTTAGCAGGCAATCTCTTATAGAATTTGGTGATTTACCTTTATTTATTTTGACATAAATTGAAGAAAGTATTCCTCTAAAAGTAGGAATTACATGAGGGTTAAAAGAAAAATTAATTTTTTTCTTAAATATTTTAAAAAATTCCTGATCAATTTCTGATATATGTCTATGATTTTTAGTATTATAAGCAAATGTAGAAGTGTATAAATTTTTGTGCTTGAACTTTTTCTCTAAATTTTTACCTGCACCAGAAAAACCTGATTTAGAGTCAATAGTAATATCATTAATTTGAATTAAATTTTTTTTAATTAATGGAATTAATGGAATTTGTATAGATGTTGGGTAACATCCCGGATTAGCGATTATTCTAAATTTTTTTATTAAATTTTTACTAAATTCAGGTATTGAATATAAAGAATATTTAATTAGTTTTTTAGCTTTATGTTCTATTTTGTAATTTTTTTTATAAAGTTTGTGGTTTGTTATTCTAAAATCAGCAGATAAGTCAATAAATTTTATTTTTTTATTTTTTTCAAAATTCTTTTGTATAATTTTTTGAGCTTCTCCATTAGGTAAAGAAAGGAAAACTAAATCTAGTTTATTCCAATTAATTTTTTGAATTGACATTAATTTAGGTAAATTCTTTTTTATTCTTTTATCGAAAAAAGAAATTTTTTTACCTAAATTTTTAGTAGCACAAAGATGTACAATCTTAACCTTAGGATGTTTTGATAGCATCAAGATAAGATCTAACCCTGTGTATCCTGTAGCGCCAATTACAGCTACTTTAATTTTATAATGTGCAGACATAATTTCTTATATCATCGTCTTTAATAATAGTTAAATTTAAAAGATTATCTTTTAGAAAATTGAAAGCTTCTTCTTGCTTTTCTATGACCGTATTTTTTACGTTCTACAACTCTAGAGTCTCTAGTGGTAAGTTTGTCTTTTTTTAAATTTTTTTTAAGATTTTCATCATGGGATATCAAAGCTTTGGATATACCAAGAATTATTGCTCCAGCTTGACCCGAAAGTCCTCCACCTTTAACAGAGCATTTTACATCATAACTGGTCGCTACTTCAGAAATTTCTAGTGGCCTAGTTACAATAATCTGATGAATAGGTCTTTTAAAATACTCATTCATTTTTAACCCATTTACATGAATATTTCCTGAACCTTTTTTAACCCAAACTTTTGCAATAGATCTTTTTCTTCTACCTGTAGCGTATTTGCTATCTTTGAAATCTAATTTAGTTTTTTGATTTGTATTCAACTGAACCATTATACAACAATATTTCTTTTGTTTAACTTTGCAAACTCAATGGTTTTTGGTTTCTGAACATCATGAGGGTGTTTAACACCATTATAAATTTTTAGTTTCGTAAGTTGTTTTTTTGCAAGAGGGCCACCAGGTAACATTCTTTTTACTGCTAGCTTTAAGATCTCACTAGTTTTATTTTTTTCTTTTAGAGTAGACGGTGTTGTTTCTTTAATTCCACCGGGATGACCTGTATGTTTATAATATTTCTTATTAAAGAATTTTTTTCCAGAAAATTTTATTTTATCAATATTTGTTACTACGACAAAATCCCCGTTATCGATATGTGGATTGAACGAAGGTTTGTTTTTGCCTCTTAATACCTTTGATATGTAAGCAGCTAATCTTCCTACGACTGCGTTTTCGGCGTCTATTATATACCAATCTTTTTTTATTTCTTTATTTTTTATAAATGGTGTCATTTCAATTGGCGATAAATACAAAGAATGGTTGATAAAGTCAATTTATTTTGCTCTTAAATAATACAAGTTAATAGCGCTTAATACGAGTAGAACGCTAGTGATTTGATGCATTGATGCTAAATAGATATTTAAGCCACTAATCAGAGTTAAAATACCTAGAATGATTTGCAAAAGTAAAAAAAATAATAAAATTTTAAGCGGGATATAGAGATTTAAAATTTTATTTTTATATATATATATACTTAGCGCAAAAACATAAAAAATAATAAAATAAGCTAAAATACGATGATAAAATTGAACCAAAGAGTGGTTATCAAATTCTATTAAACCCAAAAGACTACTTAAATGTATATCATCAGGTAAAAAATTTTGACCCATCATGGGCCAAGTTTGGTAAATCTTTCCTGCGTCTAAACCAGAAACAAATGCACCCATTATTATTTGTATATATAAAAATAAAATCAAAAATTGGAATGGTAAATTATTTTTTGTAAAAAAATAGAATATTTTATTTTTTCCTGATTTAATATTCTTAATTAACCAAAAAATTGTTGAAATTATTATAAAAGCAATTGTTAGATGCACCGATAATCTATAATGACTTACCGTAACATCTAATACTAATCCGCTTTTGACCATAAACCAACCAACAATTCCTTGAATCAAAATTAAAATAAAAATTAAGTAACAAATATTTAAGTATTCCTTTTTAATTTTTTTTGTAACTAAAAAAAATATTAGAGGTATTAAAAAAAATAATCCAATTATTCTAGCTAAAATTCTATGAAAATATTCCCAATAAAAGATAATTTTAAAATCATCTAAGCTCATGTTGAAATTTAACAATTTATATTGAGGTATTTGTTTATATAATTCAAAATACTTATTCCAGGAATCTGAGTTTAAAGGAGGCATAATACCAACAAATAATTCCCATTCTGTAATAGAAAGACCTGAGTTAGTAAGCCTTGTTAAGCCTCCAACAATAATAATAGAAAAAATTAATAATAACGAAGTACACAGCCAATAAAAAAATAATTTATTGATTTTTTTTTCATTTAAATTCATAATTAATAATATATATTCTAATTACTAACCTTAAATTTTAATTTGTCGCTATGGTGAACGAAAATATATATAAAATAAGAAAAAACTTAGATAAATTAGATGATCAACTACTTAAGATAATTAAAAAAAGAACTAATCTAGTTAATCTAGTAATAAAGAATAAAAAATTCAAAAAAGATATAGTAGATAAAAAAAGAATTGCTGTTATTTTAAGGAATATTAAGAAAAAATCCAAAAAAAATAAAATTGATCCAAAAATAACCCTTAAGATTTGGAAGTCAATGATTAGCGCGTTTATTGACTATGAGTTTAGAAATTTTAAGAAATAACTACTTACTATGAGGAGGTAGTTTTTTTTCAACAAAAAACTCGTGCTTTCTTGTATTAGGGTTGTATTTTTTTAATTTTAGTTTTTCTTTAGCCTTTTCACCTTTTGTAGGTTTTTTAGCATAATAGATAAATTTACTATCTGGATTTGACTCAGGAACCATTCGAACTTTAAGATGAGTTTTTTTTGCCATATTTTTTTATATTATTAATTTTACTTAAAATTTGTTTACTTTTTTCTTTTAATCTATTTCTGTAATAGCCAGCTTTTAAACTATTCAGGTTGTGTTCGTCAAGTTTATTTAAATTGTTGTTTATTATATTTTTTACTCCTGAAATTGTCATACCTTTGTTTTTCAGTAAAAACTTTATTAATTTAATTATTTCTATCTGATGAATTGAATAATATCTTCTATTATTTATTTTTTTAGGTTTAATTTGTTTAAATTCTTTTTCCCAATATCTTAAAATATGGTTTTGAGGTTTTTTTGTTGATGGATCAATTAAATTTAAGATTTTTGACATTTCTGATATGCCGACTAATTTACTCATGAAGTTTTTTTCAGATATTCTGTTATATTTTTTGATGGTGTAAAGCTTACTGCTCTTCTAGCGGAAATCAAAAATTCCTCTTTCGTCTTAGGGTTTCTTCCTAATCTTTGTTTTTTATTAATTATCTTAAATGAACCAATATTTTTTAAAATTAATCCACCTTCTTTTAAGTTGTTAATCATAATCAAAATTAAATCAGTTACTATTTTTTTTGATAAATTTTTTGAAAGGCCAGTGCTAGTACTTAAATTATTGATTAAATCTTTTTTGTTTAAATTCTTATTTAACACTTTTTGAATGTTTTAAATTCTTTCTTATCTCTGACATCAGATTTCCTCTAACTATCTTGTAGCATAGATCAATAGAATGATAAAATCCTAAAGAGTCAATTCCACCATGACTTTTTACAACTGGACCATTAAGTCCTAAAAATATTGCTCCATTGTATTTTCTTGGATCTAATTTATTCTTAAATTTTTTTAAAGAAAAATATGAAAATATTAGTGAAAATTTTGAAATTAGGTTTTCTGTCAAAGCTTCTTTAAGATTTTTAGTAATAAATTTAGCTGTTCCTTCAGCAGTTTTTAAAGCAATATTCCCGGTGAAACCATCTGTAATTATAACATTAGTTTCTCCATTCATTATATTATTTCCTTCGATGTACCCTTTATAAATAAAATTATCATCACTTGATAATTCTTTTAATCTTTTCGATGCAGTTTTTAACATTTCTGTACCTTTAATTTCTTCAGATCCTATATTTAATAGTGAGACTTTTGGTTTTTCATTTGGATACAGAGATTTATATAAAGCCGAGCCCAATTCTGCAAAGTCTACTAAATTCTGATCATTGCACTCTATATTGGCACCTAAATCTAAAACAACGTTCATACCATTTTGATTTGGCCACAATCCAGCTAATGCTGGTTTATTTAATTCATTCATCATTTTTAAAATCATTCTAGATATCACTAAAAGTACGCCAGTATTTCCTGCAGATAGACTTATATCAGATTTACCATCCAATTGATGTTGAATACAGTTCCACATGCTTGTATTTTTGGAATTTTTAACAGCAGTTAAAGGTGTTTCTTCATCAGAAACTACGGTATTGGAATTAATAATATTTATTCTATCTGAAATTATATTCAATTTATTAATTTTTTCTTTAATATCTTTTTCTCTTCCAAAAATATTTAAAATAAAATCATCTTTTGATTTATAATGCTCTAAAAAAATTTTTATACCCGCTATTGTTTTTTCGGGAGAATTGTCTCCGCCCATTGCATCAATTGCAATAGAAATTTTTTTTGACATGATAAAAGAGTTAAATATCTAAAATTTTTTTACCGTTGTAATATCCGGTCTTTAAATCTACGTGGTGTGATAGTTTATATTCACCACTTTTTTTATCTTCAATGATATTTACGTTAGATAATTTGTGATGAGATCTTCTCATTTTTTTTCTTGAGATTGATGTTTTTCTTTTTGGAACAGCCATATCTAATATTTAAATTTTTCTAAACCTTTTAACATATTTTCTGGACTAAGTTCAAAACAAAAATTATAAAAACTTAAGAAATATGCCTCAAATTGATCAAATTTTGATTTTTCCTCGTTTTTTAAAGAATCAAAATATTTTTTTATTAGAATTGGGTTCAATTTAAAAGAATTACTCTTTAAATTTTCTTTAGACTCAAGTTTAAGTAAAATATCGTATAAAATTTTATTAAATTCTTTCATTTTACTATTTACAGATACATCTCCAAAACCAAGTTCTCTTAAGTTATATTCAATTTTTCTAAAAAAAAGATCATAATGATTTTGACTGAATTTTTTACCTTTTTTTTTCGAAACAATCATCATTACTGAGAAATGGAAAAACATTAGATATATCCTTGTTTCAAAAGTGTCTGGCAATTTTATTTTTTCATAGAAAAAGATATTTCTAGATAAGCGAAGCATTATATTATACAAATCATAATTATGAATGTTTTTACTAGATATCATAAAAAGTTAATATTTTTGATTATTTTGTTTATTTTAAATGCATGTAAATTACAAGAACCATATAATAATCATGGTATAGTAAATTTAGCAAAACGATCTGATTTAATAACTATAAATAAATCGAATAAAAACGATGTAATTAAGTTAGTTGGATCTCCCCACACAGTATCTATAGATAATAATGATGAATGGATATATTTTGAGAGAGTATTAACAAAAGGGGAATTTCATAAATTAGGTCAAAATATCCTTAAAGAAAATAACGTACTTTTTTTAAAATTTAACAAATTTGGAATTGTAGAAGATAAAAAATTAATTGGAAAAGATTCTAAAAATAAATTAACTTTTTCTGAAAATACCACAGAAAATACCTTAACTCAAAAAAGTTTTGTTCAAAAATTTTTATCAAGTTTAAGAAATAAGATGTATAATAAAAAATAATTAATGTGCAATCACAGCTAACAACAATAATGCTACAATATTAGTTATTTTTATCATTGGGTTAACTGCAGGACCAGCTGTGTCTTTATATGGATCACCAACTGTGTCACCTGTAACTGCAGATTTGTGAGCCTCAGAACCTTTACCTCCAAAATTTCCGTCCTCAATGTATTTCTTTGCATTATCCCAAGCCCCCCCGCCTGCGGTCATAGAGACTGCAACAAATAAACCAGTTATTATTACACCTAGTAGCATTGCCCCAAGAGAAGAAAGAGCTGCTTCCATTCCACCAATTTGTAAGATGAGGAAATATAAAATCACTGGAGATAATACTGGGAGTAGAGACGGAACAATCATTTCTTTAATCGCTGCTCTAGTTAATAAGTCTACTAGTTTTCCGTAATCTGGTTTTCTTTTACCTTTCATTATACCAGGAATTTTTTTGAATTGTCTTCTAACCTCGACAACAACAGCACCACCTGCTCTACCAACTGCTTGCATTCCCATTGATCCAAATAAATAAGGAAGCATCCCGCCTATTAGCAAACCAGCGACAACGAATGGGTTTGATAAATCAAAAGTGACTATCACACCCTCTAATGCCGAACCTTTTACTGTTGAAAAATACTTTATGTCTTCCGTATAAGCTGCAAACAAAACTAATGCTCCTAATCCCGCAGATCCAATCGCATATCCTTTGGTAACAGCTTTAGTAGTATTACCAACAGCGTCTAATGCATCGGTTGTTTTTCTAACATTTTTTGGCAACTTCGACATCTCTGCTATACCTCCAGCATTATCTGTTACAGGTCCATAAGCGTCCAATGCAACAACCATTCCAGTCAAAGCCAACATTGCTGTTACAGCTATAGCTATTCCATACAAGCCAGCTAAACTATTAGTAAATAAAATTCCAGCTACAATTATTAATGCTGGAATTGCAGTTGCTTCCATTGAAATTGCTAAACCTTGAATAACATTAGTTCCATGTCCTGTAGTTGAAGACTGAGCAACTGATTTTACAGGCCTGTAATTTGTACCGGTATAATATTCAGTAATCCAAATTAATAATCCTGTAATTATAAAACCAACTACTCCACAAATATACAAGTCCATTCCATCAAAATTTTTTCCACTGTTTGAATATGAATTATTAAGTCCAACAACCGAGTCAGTTACTGGATATAAAATTAATAATGATGTAATGGCGGTCACAATAAAACCTTTATATAATGCACCCATTATATTTTTGCTTTTTCCTAGTTTTACAAACCAAGTACCTATAATTGATGTAATTATACAAGCACCACCAATAGCTAAAGGATAGATCATTAAATTATAATCTGAAGGAAAAAAAATTGAGGATAAGACCATTGTTGCAACAATTGTGACTGCATAAGTTTCAAATAAATCTGCTGCCATACCAGCGCAGTCACCTACGTTATCTCCCACGTTGTCAGCTATTACAGCTGGATTTCTTGGGTCATCTTCTGGAATTCCTGCTTCAACTTTTCCAACTAGATCGGCACCAACATCAGCACCTTTGGTGAAAATTCCTCCACCTAATCTTGCGAAAATTGAAATTAAAGATGCACCAAATCCAAGTGCTACCAACGCGTTAATTATTTCTCTATCATCAACTTTTAAATTAATTAAAACTATATAATAAAAAGTAATAGCTAATAACGCTAGACCAGCTACTAACAAACCTGTAATCGCACCTGACTTAAAAGCTATTGTTAAACCAGATTGAAGACTATGTCTTGCTGCTTCAGCTGTACGTACATTAGCCTTTACAGAAATCAACATACCAACATACCCAGCAACACCTGATAAAAAAGCTCCAATAAAATATCCTATTCCTACAAGGTAACTAAAAAAATATGTTACAATTGCTAAAACAATAACCCCAACGATAGCAATAGTTTTATATTGTCTATTTAAATAAGCTTTTGCACCAATTTGAATTGCTTCAGCAATTTCTTGCATTCTAGAATTACCAGCACTTGAAGAAATTATTTGTCCAGATAATAAATAACTATAAGCTACAGCCAAAACTCCGATAAAAGCAATTAAGTATAGTAATTCTAAAAAATTTGTCATGATTTTAAGCGCATAAATGCCAAATTAATATTAAAAACGCAAGCTAAACTTCAATAAAAATAACAGGTTTTAGTCATCTTTTCTTATTTCTTTAGATATTTTGTCTAGTATAGCGTTCAAATAACCAATTTGGATTTTTTCTAAAAAATGCTCAGAAGCTAATATATATTCATTTATAATTACTTTTTTTGGAGTGTTATGCTTGAACATAAGCTCAAAAATTGCTGCAAAAAGTATTATCTTTAACAATTTATCAGTTTTAACAAGATTTATATCATTTGCTAAGAAAGATTTTATCTGATCCTCGATTAAATCAGATCTCTCTAAAGTTCCAGTTACTACATCTTTAATAAACTTCTTATATTGACTCTTAGGATATTCAATTAAAGCGTCTGGATTCATTAAAGCATTATAAAGCTTTTGAATTACTTTTATTCTTGGAGATGAATTTTTAAATTTTTTTGGGTCCATTCTTAAAAATGGACATGACCGCATTAGCAGCTTCTGATCCTTTATTTGGTTTTTTGCTGGTTGCACTTCTGCACCTTTGGATAGCTTGTTTCATATTATAAGCAGTAATTATCCCATTACCAATTGGCTTATTGTAGGTAATTGAAAGACTTAAAATTGAATTAAATGTCGAAGAGCATATTAAGTCAAAATGTGGAGTTTGACCTTTAATTACACATCCCAAAGCAATAAATCCATCAAATTTTTTAATGTTCTTTCTTATTGCGATAGGAATTTCATAAATTCCAGGTACGTTAAATATGCTGACATTAGCATAATCATTTAATCTTTTTTTTGAACTAAGTATTAATTTTTTAGAAATATTTTTGTAATAATTTGCATTAACTATTAAAATTTTTTTCATTTTATTATAATTTGTTTTTTAATTCTTAAACCAAAACCATCAAGTCCTATAATTTTTTTCTTACTTCTTGAAATTAATATCATATTTTTAATATTTAAGTCTTTTATTATTTGTGCTCCAATACCGTAGTACCTTAAAGTATTTATGCTATTTTCTTTAGAATTATTATTTCTATTATTTATAATCAATAATAAAAAATTTTTGTAATTTGTCATAACTCTAAGAGTTTTTTTAATTTTATTATTATTTAAAATGTTTTTGCTTCCAATTTTATTAGAGAGAACTCTAACTGGTATTGATTTTTTTCGGTTAAATTTTCCTTTGGTTATTGCAAAATTTAAATTATTTTCTAATTTATTTTTATAAATATAAATATTTACTTTTCCGATCCTTTTGATTTTAAAAGATTTTGATGTCGTTCTTTTAACTAACTTTTCATATTTAATACGATAAGAAATGAGGTCTTCAATAGACGCTAATTTTATTTTATGCTTTTTTGAAAATTTAAAAAGATCATTTAATCTTGCCATCCTTCCGTCTTCATTCATTACTTCGCATATTACTGAACTTGGGTTTAATTTAGATAATTTAGAGATATCAACTGAAGCTTCTGTGTGACCAGCTCTTTCTAAAACTCCACCCTTTCTAGCCACCAAAGGAAAAACATGACCAGGAGATACAATTTCATTTTTTTTTACTTTTGGATTGATAGCTGTTTTAATTGTCTTAGCCCGATCTTGTGCTGAGATACCAGTAGTAATTCCTTTTTTTGCCTCAATAGAAATAGTAAATGCAGTTTGCATTCTTGATTTATTTATTGATGACATTAAAGGTAGTTTTAGAATATCAACTTGTTTTTTTGTTAACGCTAAGCAAATTAAACCTCTACCATGTTTCGCCATGAAGTTTATACTTTTAGAATTGCATTTAGAGCCAGGTATAATTAGATCACCTTCATTTTCTCTATTTTTATCATCAACAAGAATAAACATTTTACCTTTTTTGGCGTCTTTAATGATGGAAGAAATTTTTGAAAATTTATTTTTTGGCATTTAGTTAGAGTATTTATATATATATTTACTAAATATATCTAACTCAACGTTTGCTAAGCTATTAACTTTTAAACTTTTTAAATTAGTTAGTTTTAGAGTGTGTGGGATAACTGTAATTTCAAATGAAGTTTGATAAACTTTCGAAATAGTTAGTGACACGCCGTTAATAGCGATTGATGCTTTTTCTATTAAAAAATTTTTTAATTTTTTGTCTAAAATCTCAAAACTAATCATCCAAGCTTTATCAATAAATATTATTTTTCTAATTTTAGCAACAGTGTCAACATGACCTTGAATAAAATGGCCAGATATACTTTTGCCAAATAATAAAGATTTTTCTAAGTTTAGTGTTTGATTCATTTTCAAAGCCTTAAAATTTGATCTTTTTAAAGTTTCGTTGGAAATATAAAAATAAATTTTATTTTTAATCACTTTATCTACTGTTAAACAAACTCCATCACAACAAATTGACGATCCTAAATCTTTTTTGCTAAAACTAATTTTTGTTTGAATTCCAACGTAAATACTATTTTTTTTCTTTTTAATATCTTTTACTTTTCCAGTATTAAAAATTATTCCATTAAACATTATTAAAATTCTTTTTTTAAAAGATTATCACCATTTAAATTAATTGTTAGTAATTTTGGATGAATCTTTTTTAAATATTTTG
>MDSV01038636.1_pt1 | contig 15584 bp, 8 predicted proteins | sample 810851 | NCBI WGS metagenome assembly MDSV01 (sample SAMN05326640, study PRJNA326480) | marine metagenome | isolation source: seawater | place: Atlantic Ocean: North East | collected 2012
AAATGTCATTTTTAGTCCAACTGTTAAAGATCTTGTTATAGGATACCTCCTTGTTGTCTGAGTATTTGGATCAAACTCAGGATCAAAAGAGTTTTTATAAATACCGAGGTTAGTTAATGTAAAAAGATTTTCGGTAGAAAAATAAATTTGACTGTTATCTAGACCGATTTTAGAAATTATTTTTTTAGGTATGTTATATGATAAATTTATATTTTTTAATCTTAAGTATCTAACATCCCTAAGCCAAAAATCTGAAACTCGTGCGTTATTTGTACTTGCTGTAAAACTTGATGCAGGAAGAATAGCATCTGGATTTATATTTACGGAAGGATCATCCGGATGTGGCTGCCATGCATATTTATAGTGGTAGGATAGTGGTATTGAACCATTACTGAACATAGTTGCCGCTGGACCATTAATATAAATACTGAATTTTGAAGCGCCTTGAAGTAGAAGTGATAGTTTTAGGTTTTTGTAAGACGCACTAAGATTAATTCCATAATTAATTTCTGGCATATTACTTGCGTAACCTATTACATCTTGATCCCTAAAGTTTATAGTATCATTACCATCCAAGTCTTTGTACTTAATGTCTCCTGGGCTTAAAAGTAAATTTCCATTACCATCTTGTATTGTTGGATGGTTATTAATTTCGTCTTGACTCATAAAAATGCCATCAGATTGATACCCAAATCTTCTATTTACCCACTGGCCTTCCCTACCATAGATTCTTTTGTAATCAGAGTCTGTAAAATCTTCTATGTCTCTCCTGACAACAAATTTCTCTTTACCTATAGAAAAGTTAGGAGCTATATCAATTTTAAATTCTCCAATTTTTTGTTGGTACACTGCTGATAACTCTATGCCCCTGTCATCACTTATATTAATATTTGTTAGTGGTAAATCATATCCTCCCTCATTTGCAACAGACTGCTGATCATTACTTAAAATGTTTTCTCTTTTCCTGTAAAAAATATCAGTTTCTAGCTGCAATTGACCTTTAAAAAAAGTAGCCTCTAGACCTAAGTTATACATAGTCATCTTCTCCCAGGTAAGAAATGGATTAACTTCACCTAAAGTTCTAATAGTAGTCTCAGAAATATTATCTCCAAATAAATAAGTTGAATTTGTCTCATAACCAGTAAGGTAATCGAAACCACTAATTCCATTTGCTGTGTCATCTCCAAGCTGTGAGAAAGAAGATCTAATCTTAAGGGTAGTATTCTGATTTGCATTGAAGAAAGGTTCTTCTGATATTATCCAGCCAAAAGATATACTAGGAAAATATCCCCATCTTGTCTCTGGAGCAAAAAGAACATTTCCGTCAGCTCTAAATGTAGTCTCAAGAAGGTACCTATCTTTGAATCTGTAATTAACTCTAGCTACTGCGCTTTTCCTTCCAATATCAGGTCCAGAATAGCCATCATTAGTTTGCTCGTTCTCTGAACCTATAAATAACTCTGGTATAGAGGTTGTAAATAAATTCTTTCTAGTAGCTGAAAACATGCTGAACTTTCTGGTTGTTTGTTCTGCTAGCATCAAAACTTTTACGTTATGATCACCGACTTCTTTTATATACTCTGCAGAGATTAAGGGGTATACCATAGTACGTCTAAATTGTTCGTCAGATATAGAGGAAACTCCATTTCCTGTACCCTCTAATATTAACTCATTAGTGTCGAGATTTTGTCTGTACACATTATATGGTTTTCTAAATGTCTTTTCTGATCTATCTAGTAATGTCAGGTTCATATCTGCCCTCAGTGTAAGACCTGTTACCCCAGGTATTTTATACTTTAAGCCAATCTTTCCTCTGAAAGTATTATCAAACCTATCATATGTACCAAAAATATTTCTATTTGACCTGGCAATTGGGTTTCTATTTCCTGTTGTTGAGCCTGAGTAAGATACAGATGAAACAGATGGATCTGGAATTTCCATATTTTCAGATAATTCAGTGGGAAATATGGGTTGTGCGGTAGATAGGTCAATCCATATATTAGATAAAGCACTTTTTGCAGGCCTTTCCCTAATGTCTTGTCTGTATGATAGATCTACAGAAAAATTTATTCGATCATTTACCTTAATGTCAATATTTGATCTAGTGTTATATCTTTTGTAATCAAAATCTCTAGATTTAAAAAAACTTTCTTGGTCTATGTATCCAAATGAAGTGAAGTATTTTACATTATCACTTCCTCCGGAAACGCTAATATTATGCTGATGCATTGGTGCATTATTTTGTATTAATGCATCAACCCAATCTCCCCCCTGGTAACCTTGAGTTTTATTATAATAATTTTCTATATCATCTTCGGAGAAGGTTGCATTTGGGTCATTGAAATCATTTAAATTAGCTTCTCTAACTAACTCAACGTACTGAGAAGCGGATACGTGGTCTAGAAATGCAGTAGCTGACTGAAGGGTCAGGTTACTTGAATAAGATATTTTTGGTTTTCCACTTTCACCTCTTTTAGTTGTTACTAATACAACGCCATTTCCTGCTCTTGCACCATATACAGCAGCAGATGCATCTTTTAGAACACTTATGCTAGCTATATCATTCTGATCAATTCTTGAGAAATCCATCTGTACACCGTCAACAAGGATTAGAGGTGCCTCACTGAAACTACGAATTCTTATCTGTGTATTTTCTCCTCCCGGTAACCCTGAATTTTGTCTTGTCATTACCCCAGGAACTCTTCCTGCAAGAAGGTTTGAAGAGTTTGCAACTGGTGCTAAAGTAAGTTCTTGGTCTTTTAAAGTTGCTACGCTTCCTGTTAAGTTAATCTTCTGTTCAGAACCGTAGCCAACTACTACAACTTCTTTTAAAGTCTCGATATCTGGATCTAGATTTATTGAAAATAAAATTTTATTTGTGACAGGAATGTCTTTTTTTATATATCCCGAGAAGGATACAGTTATTGTGTCATACTCATTAACATCAAGCATAAAACTTCCATTAATATCACTTACTGTTCCTTTAGTAGTTCCCTTAATTATAATTGTTGCACCAGGTAGTCCTTCGTTATTTTCATCAGATACTTTTCCATTTATATTTTTTTCCTGTGCAAAAAGATTGTAATGAATTAGGGAAAGAAGAAATATTAGGGAAAGTCTCATGGACTCTGTATTAGCTTAAATTTTAATAATTAGTAAAAATATTGCTTAAATTTTAAATTCAGCTATTTTTTGTAATATTTGATCATAAAACATTGAATGATTCTTCTTTTATTTTTTCAAGATTAGCTTTCATTTTTATAGTTAGATTCTGTATCTCGAAGTCATTACATTTAGCACCTAAGGTATTAATCTCTCTACCTAGTTCTTGAGAAATAAAATTTAATTTTTTTCCGAGTACGCCTTTTTCATCAATCGTTTCATTAAATAAAGATATATGCTTTGTTAACCTAACGACTTCTTCATTGATATCTATTTTATCCAGAAAGTAGAATAACTCCTGTTCTAGACGTCCTTCATCTATTGCTATAGATTTTATTTTTTTTATCTGTGACTCTAGTTTATCTCTTTTCTTATCAACTCTTCTTTTCTCAATTTTTTTTATTTTTTTAAGAGATTTAGAGATTTGATTAATATTCTTTATTAAGTCTTTTTTTATGGATTTACCTTCTTCAGATCTAGATTGAATACACTTTTCAAGAACATTTTTTGTAATTTGAATAATTGTTTTTTTTGGAATTTTCTTATCAGATATATTTTGTTTTTTATCGTAAAATAAAAATGTATTATTCAGAATAGCCTCTTTACTCATTTTCTCATTTGTAACAATACCACTAATTTCTTTATATAGTTTGATGAATTCTTTTTTGTTAATTTTCCTTTCTTGCTTTTTTTTAATAGAGATGTTACAGGTTACTTCAACTTTTCCTCTTATCATTTTCTTCTTTACTAGATTTCTGATTTCTTTTTCTACCATAATCGAATCTAAATTGGATTTATAAATAAAATCAAAAAATTTCGAGTTTATAGTCTTTATCTCAATCTCAAGAATTAAATCTTTACTTTGATGTGAAATTAAACCATAACCTGTCATCGAATGCATATCCTAAATTTAAAAACTATATCCAATGGATAGGTGGAATTTTGTTTGACCTAACTTATAATCTTCGATAGGTTTCGCAATATCTAATTTTATAAAATAGTCCATTATATAGGACCTTAAACCAAAGCCGTAACTGGCAAGCCATGGATTTTTTGAGTTTTCAATCTCAGCTTGAAAAACAGAACCAGGCTCTCTAATAAACCAAGTATTCACATCATTTTTTTTACTAAAAGGAGAATTAATATTCCATGAGGAACCTAAATCAAAAAATCCAATAAGTTGTAAATTATTCAAGAATTTACTTGTAATACTCTTTCCTATAACGGTTTTAATTAATGGAATTTTAATTTCAGAATTTATCACTAATGCCTTAAAACCATCAAACTTTTTTAAATTATACCCTCTTAAATTAAGGTACTTACTGTATAAGAAGTTAGTGTTATTCCCCCCATTACTTATTATAAGAGGATCATTTATTCCTTTATCTTCTTTGCTGTTTATTAATGAATTCTGAATGCCTCCAACTAAATACTTGAAAGGGTTATTACCAAAAGAATTTCCGTAATAGATACGAGAAGATAGTATTATATTATTAACTATTTTTTGGTGATGAATAAAATCAACTGAAAAATCCTTGAAGTTTTTATCTTCACTTGACTTGCTCTGATAGTTACCAAATGATAACTTCATTTTAGAGCCTATCTCTAGATTCATTCCAACCTTTTTGGTGTTGTCATAGAGAAGATTTAAAAAGTATCCAGAGTAATTAGTTCTTTCATAGTAGGTAAAAGGTGGAGGTGAAGAATTTAGGACTCTATAGTCAAGATCATAGAATTTATTTATTGACATAAAAGGTGATAATTCAAATCTTAAGAACCTATTTATAGGATATGACAGATTCAGTTTAAATTCGTTCTTAGAGTACTTATGATAGATGTAATTTTGATTATCTTCTGGGTAAACAATATTTCTATTGAAAGAAATTTTAAAATCTATTCGATGTTTTAAATAAGAGTATTCGGTAAAAATATCTGAACTTTTGAGACTTGATACTGGAAGAAATGCTCTTGCATATAAATTATGATTTTCAAAAAGCTCAATAAAATCTGTCTCAATTTGTGTACCAAAACCTTCAAGAGGGTCAATAAGGACGAAAGTATTAAAATTATTTTTTAGAAATGAATATTTATATTCATAAGGGAGTTTATTTGTCTTATTCTGGTTGAATCTTTGAAGATTATTTTGCACTGAATTATTTTTATTATCTTCTTCAAATGAGAAGTCATTCGTGTCAGAAAAATCTTTATTACTATTAATATACTCATCCTCTATCTTCTCTTCTATTTTCTTTTTGTTTTGCTGTAATTGTATAAAATCAACCCTTTTTGTTTGAGGTCCAAAGGATGATTTATCTATCTCTAGTTTATCATAAATATGTAGTTGGGTATTTCCATTTACAAGGGAGCTGTAGTATAATGATTTAGATTCTAATATTAAGTCGTAGTCATTAATGTTTGTATTGAAATTGGTAATCTGTTTATGTGTTTTTCCAATTTCATGGCTGTATAGGTTATAGATACCTTTTCTATCACTTAGGTATAGAATTTTGTTTTTAGATATGGTGCTTGCCTTAAGATTATTACTTTGTGAATTTGTTATTTTCTTAATAATATTTTGGGTAGAGTCTAGGTTGAATACAAAAAGATTATAGTACTCGTTATCAATTTCATCAATTTTATCATCTAAATTATTACTTTTCCTATTTGAACTAAAAATTATTGAAGTTGAATTTGGAAAAAACTCAGGATATATATCATCATACATATCATCAGTTATTTTTTTTAGACTATTTGAAGAGGCGCTGAGAAGGTAGATGTCTCTCTGATTTCCCACACTTCCACTTATTGCAATTAGTGATTTGTTTGTATTGTAAGAGAATCCGTTAATTTTATTAAATTTTGATACGTCCTTGTAAGTCTTCCTTTTGCTTAAAACATTATAATTTACAATTGTATTTTTGCCATTTATATCTTTCAGGTATGATATAGTATGATCATCTATCCATCTTAAGAAATATGATTTACTAGAGTTTCTAGCTTTAAAACTTTCAATCTTTTTGAATTTTTCTTTATTAGTATTGTATGATACTATATGCTTCTGATTATTATTTTTAGTAGTGAATAGGATATAATTCCCATTTTTATTTGATTGAACTTCTCCAATATTTTCATACCTATCATTAATTTTAATATTTTTATGAGTGGATATTTCCAAATTTTTAAATCTATTATTAATTGAATTAGAATAGTAATCTGACCAGTCTATTATAAACTCTTCAAAACTTATTCCTAAAGCGCTTGATATTGCTCTTTCTGGGTTTCTAATTATTTTAGATAAATTTAAAATGTTTGAGATATTAGACTTACCATATTTTATAGATATGTAATTCCACATACTCTGTCCAATAAATTCAGATTGATTATTATTTATGTATTTAATTGTTTTTTTATCTGATTGTAAAAAATAATCTCTTAATATGTTATCCATTTTAGTGCCCCAGCCATATGCTAGATATCTTGCGGCACCTTCTGAAAACCATTGAGGAATTGTTGTAAATGATGCTTTACCAAATCTTTTAGAGAACGACATGTTTCCCTGCATTAGATCAGAAATTAATACTTTTGATATTTCAAAATTTAAATCCTTTTTGAACTCAGAGATATTATTTTTGAAAGCAACTTTAAATTGTATTTTGTTATTAAAGTTAGAATTAGTGTTTAGAAATTCACCTTTCTCATTTATTCCTATGTTTGATTGATTGAGATCAATCAGGGAATTATAAATAAAAATCTTTGTTTTTTTAAATGGCTGATGACCAACATCAGAAGATAGCTCAGTAAATTTTTTTTCTATGTGGCCCAATGCAATATTTGCAATTGACTCACTACCATCGTTAAAGTAAAGTTCAAAATTATTAGAATAGATTACTTTCCATTTAAAACTTTTGTATTGAATTCCATTTTTACCTATTTCATTATAAAAACTACTCTGTCCAGAAGCTGTAGTTGAATAAGCTAAAAAAAATATTATTAATAATAATCTCATGTTTAAGTTACGATCTGTATCTATCTATGTTTATTTCCTTATCTAAATTTTTATTTTCATTAATATAGTTAAATAATTTTTCTGAACAGTATGGAGCCTGACTAACTCCTTTTGAGCCCATAGCGTTCATTATAAATAATCTTTTGATTTTGTTATGCTCTCCAACAATTGGTCTTCTATCTTTTGATGTGGCCCTTATACCAAACCTCGAATTAATTAATTTAATATCATCTTTAATTAAATTTTTGGTCTTATTTAATAATTCGTTTGGCCCCTCATCCTCTGAGCTATGGTAATATGTTGATCCAATATGGTAAATATTTTTTTTAATGGGTAAGACGTTAATCCCTTTATTGATAATGTTATTATTTTCTATTATTGAACTAATAAATATACTATTTCCAGATACCGCATTTAGTTTGATTTCGTTAAATAAATTTAATTTTTTCTCTGAAATTCCTGTACACATGATTATATTTTTAAACTCTTCATTTTTATATGAAAAGTTATTCTCATTAATTTTTAGTTTATTTTCATCAAAAATCTCACTCCTATAACGCCCTAAATTATTAAAATATTTTTTAGATGATAATAAAAATTTTTTAACATCAAGATGTCCACTGTTATTGGTTAGTATTCCATCATCATTTATAAATTCACAGAATTTCAGATATTTACTTGACGATAATCTTATATTCCAATCATTGATATCACTATCACTCTTAAATGGTCTATAAATATTTTTTTCAAATAATAGTTTCTTATTTAGTTGATTTTCAACTTTTTTATAAAAATATTTTAATTCAGAGAAGAGCTTATCGACATTCCAAGTAACATTAAATTTTCTACCAGTAATTGGATTATAAATTCCTACTGAAGCTTTTGAAGCAGAATATTTATTTTCTCTATCTATTATTTTAAATGATTGTTTTCCAAAATATGTTCTCCATGCAAAACAAGTACCACTTATTCCTTGACCCACAATCAAATAGTCTATTTTATTATTCAATTTTTTTATATCAGTTTAATATTTCAAATTTGCATATAATTATCAATATGATACAGATAAAGTCATTTACTTTTAATGATTTCCAAGAGAATACATACATAATCTATAATGATAAAGATTGTATAGTTGTAGATCCGGGCAACTACCAAGACACTGAGAATGATGATATTAAAAATTTTATTAATGATCATAATTTAAAATTAAATTATGTTCTACTTACTCATTGTCACATTGATCATATTCTAGGCCTAAAGTTTCTTTATGATAATTATAAGATGGATGTGTATATTCCTGAAGGTGAGTTAGATATGTATAAATCCAGTGAAAATATTGCAATTATGTATGGCCTAAATTTATATAGTCATTTACATTCTGTCCAGCCAATTAAATCAAATTCTAAACTAAGTTTTAGTAATACGAATATTGAAATAATAAATGTTCCCGGCCACTCGCCAGACCATCTAGCATACTTTTTCAGTGATAATAAGATTTGTTTTAGTGGTGATGTTTTATTTAAAAACTCTATTGGTAGGACTGATCTTCCTGGTGGTGATTATGATACTTTACTAAATAGCATTAAAAATAATTTATTTTCAGTGGGAGATGATACATTAATATATCCAGGCCACGGGCCTTATACTTTCATTTCTGAAGAAAAAAATCATAATCCTTTTTTAAATTGAAAGCATTAATACCAAACTTTTTTACATCCCTTAACTTATGTACTGGTTTAGTATGTTTATTTTTAATGTTATCGGATAAATATAATACAGTTTATTATTTATTCTTTATATGTTTAATTTCAGATTATTTGGACGGTTTTTTTGCGAAAAAATTAAATACAACGTCAGATTTTGGAAGAGAGTTAGACTCTTTGGCTGATTTAGTATCTTTTGGTGTAGTTCCTTCTTTTCTCATATTTACATGGCTAAATCAATTTGAATTTTTAAATAATCTTAAATACTTTTCAATTCTAATTGTATTATTTTCAGCTTACAGACTTGCTAAATTTAATAGCGAAGTAAGCCAAACAGAAGATTTTAGAGGTTTTCCTACTCCTGCAAATGCATTGTTATTATTCTCATTGTATTATTCAAGTTTCTTTCCTTTGGATTTTCTGACTCAGTTCTCTATGGTATTTATTATCATTTTATCTTCTCTTTTAATGATTTCTGAATTTAGATTTTTTTCTTTGAAGTTTTCAAATTACTCTTTTAAAGATAACCTTGAAAAATTCTTAATTATTTTTATATCTGTCGTTTTGATTATAATTAAAGGGTTTGGCTCTATATATATCATAATTACAATATATATCTTGATATCCCTAATTTCTAAATATTTCAAAAGGCCATATAAACATAATATTCGGGATTAATTTTAGTTAATAGTACAACCTAGATGAAAAAAATTATACTATTATCATTATTTCTTTTAAATACATTTTTATTGAAATCTAATAATTCAATACTAAGAGATGGTAATTGGTTAAAGATTGGAATTACAGAATCGGGAGTTTATAAGATAGATTTAGAATTTTTTAAAATACATAATTTAGATGCTGCAAATATAGATCCTAGTAAGATTCAAATTTTTGGATCTGGCTATAACGGCCCTCTTCCACAATTAAATTCAAAATCAAATTTATTTCAACCTGTTGAAATTCAATCCTCATTTGTCGGAGACGATGATAATAATTTAGATAATGGTGAATACCTTTTTTTTTATCTTCAGTCGTCAAATAGTTTTTTTTACGATTCAATTAATAATATAATGTCCTCTAATAAAAATATTTATTCAGATACTGCCTATTATTTACTGACTTATAACTCACAAGAAAATAAAAGCATTAATAATATTTATAATGCAACTAATTACGATAGTATATCCTCCCACGGAAACCATTTTTATCATTATGAGAATGATAGATACAGTATAATCCAATCCGGAAGAGAATGGTTTGGTAAGATCTTTTCGAGTGGTGATTTTCAAAATATAAATTTGTTTGAGATAAAAGATAACTCTCAAATTGATCTTGAGATATCTTTAGTTTCAAGATCAACTGTTGAATCAAGCTTTGACCTCTTCTTCAATGATGAAAATATATCTTCAGTTGAAATGGGGTTAATAAAAGAAAAAATTTATGGTGAAAAATTCAAAAGGGTAGTTGAAAATCAATCTTTTAATGCAAATTCTAATAATAGTAATATTTTAACATTAAGTTATCAAGGTTTAGGTTCTGCTATTTCATATTTAGATTATATAAAACTAAATACCGTAATCCCTCTGATCTACGATAATGAACAAATAAAATTTTATGTTAAACCAGGTTATGAAAGTAAAAAAATTCGTCATAATATTTCCTCATCTCAGGACATAAAGGTTTTAGATGTTACTGACCCTTATAGTATTTATGAACACGAAGTAACCAAGCTTGGTGAAGCTGATTATTATTTTTTATCTAATAATGAAAGATATCAAAATAAGATAATTTTTCAACCTAACTCATTAAAATACCCTGATTTTTTTAATATGATTAATAATTCTAATATTTTAGATCATAATAATCCAGATCTATTAATTATTACATCAAAAGACTTTCTGACGCAAGCAATGAGAATTAAGTATTTAAGGGAAAGTAAAGACCGAATAAATGTTAAGGTAGAAATAGTTGACGATATATATAATCAATTTTCCTCTGGTAATTTAGATGTATCTTCTTTAAGAAATTATATAAAATACATATACAACTCAAGTTCATATAATCTTAAATACGTACTACTTTTTGGAGATTGTTCCTATGACTACAAGAATAGGGTTCCCAATAACACAAATTTTGTACCAATATACCAATCATATAATTCCTCTAATAATATATATAGCTTTTCATCTGATGACTATTATGGATTTTTAGATTCGGATGAAGGAATATGGATTGAATCAATTTCAGGTGATCATGATATGGAAGTTAGTATTGGTAGAATTCCAAGTAAAGATAAAAATGAGGCTAAAGATTATGTAGATAAATTAATAAGGTACTCTGATAATAAAAATTTATTAGGTGACTGGAAAAGAAATATTTATTTAGTTGCAGATGATGGTGATGGTAATGTTCATCAAAATGATGCTGAGAATCATTTTGATTATCTCAATGAATATGCAGGAGAATACGATATCAAAAAAATATATTTAGATAATTACGAACAGAAACTAAAAGATGGGGTTATTATATCCGAGGAAGCAAAACAAGAATTGGATAATGCTATAGAAAACGGATCGTTAATATTAAACTATATAGGGCACGGTAATGAATTTTTATGGACGGAGGAAAAAATATTAGATGAAAATTCAATTTATAACTGGAATAATAGGTTAAAATTACCTCTTATTATAACTGCAACATGTGAGTTTGGCAAATTCGATGATCCTCTTATTACTTCTGGTGGCGAAATGTTATTAAATAAGGAAAATGGAGGGGCCATAGCTCTATTAACAACAACTAGACCTGTCTTCTCACAAACAAATTTTAGATTGAACAATCAATTTTACAAAAATGTTTTCAGAAAGGAGAATGGCAAGTATCTAAGAGTTGGAGATATCTTTAAGTTTACAAAAAATAATAGCCTTAGTGGCTCTATCAATAGAAATTTTTCACTTCTTGGTGATCCATCTTTAACGCTTATTTACCCTAGCTATAGTATCGAAATTGATAATTTAGATACACTTTCTGCCACAAGTGAAGTTAGGATTATTGGTAGGGTAGTAGACGATGAAGGTAATATAAATGATTCATTTGATGGAAATTTATACGTTAACATTTTTGATAAATTAAATACAAATCTAACCTTAGGTGATGAGAGCCAGCCATTTTCGTATAGGGAATGGGATCAAATGATTTTTAAGGGGTTATCATCTATCAAAAATGGTCAATTTGATTTTAAATTTATGGTATCAAAAAATATTGAATACAATTACGGAGATGGAAAAATTTCCATGTTTGCAGTTGATTCAGTTAGTGGAAATGAAGCTTCATCCTACTCAAATTTCATAGTAGGAGGTACATATGAAGATTACCAATCTGATTACCTCAAACCTAACCTCTCTGTTCATATTGATGATTACAATTTTATTTCTGGAGATAGAGTATCTCGTAATCCCTTATTAATTGTAGATATTTTTGATGAGAGTGGAATAAATATAATTGATAGAAATCAATTTGTTGTTCCACATGCAATTCTTGATGATACTATTCAAATTCCTCTCTTAAATTACTTTTCTCAGGATAAAGATTCTTATAAAAAAGGTAAAATTATCTATCCTCTAGATGATATTTCGTTAGGTAAACATAAAATTGAAATAAAAGTATCAGATAATTACAATAATATATCTACAAAGGAAGTTGTATTCATTATTGATAGTAGAAATAAAAGCATAATTTCAAATTTAATGAATTATCCAAACCCTTTTTCAGATGTAACAACATTTAAATTTAGTAACCGGGATAATGGAGATGCTCTCGATCTTAGTCTATACATCTATGATATAAGGGGTAACCTTGTACACTCAACTTTTGATAGTTATGAAATTTCACCTAAGGTTATAGATGGCTTGAAATGGGATGGAAAAGATTTAAATGGATATACTTTGTCTCAAGGAATCTATATTTATAAATTACAAGTTCATAATACTTCAGAAAATAAGACTGAAGTAGTTCACAATAAAATACTGAAATTAAAATGATTCGTTTTTTATTAGTTCTTCTTATGTTATCCTCAGAAGGTCTTTCTCAGGTCTCAATGCTTAGTGGTCAAGATACAGCAAGAAGACCAATAATAACAGCGGTACCATTTCTTATGATTTCTCCTGATTCTAGAGGTTCAGCTATGGGCGAAACTGGTGTTGCAACAGATCCAGATGTAAATTCAATACATTGGAATAATGCAAAGTTGGCATTTATAGATAAAAAATATGGATTTGGACTATCTTATGTACCATGGCTTGGAAAGATTGTTGATGACATGTCCATTTCTTATTTAACAGGTTTCTATAAGATTGACAAAGTACAGACTGTAGGGGTATCTATGAAATATTTTGATTTGGGAGAGATTCAGCTGACCGATAACCAGGGAATGTCTATGGGTGTTGAAAACCCAAAAGAATTAAGTACGGCATTTACATATTCTAGAAAGTTAACAAATAGTTTATCCTTAGGAGGAACTGCCCGCTATATCTGGTCAAATTTATCAGGAAGTATATCAAATTATTCAGATGCTAAGGCTGGCACAAGTTTTTCCGTTGATCTTGGTTTATATTATAATAAAGAAATTAATATTTCGGGTAGGACTTCAGAGCTGTCATTTGGAGGTCATATATCAAATATAGGAGGGAAAATCACCTATGGAAGTTCTAAGAATTTAGATTTCATTCCCACGAATATGAGATTTGGTACTTCTATAAAAACATTTATTGATCAATTTAACTCTATTACGATAGCCATTGATTTTAATAAATTAATGGTCCCTTCTCCTCCGCAGTATGAGCTTGACAATAACGGTAATTTTATTATAAATCCTAATACTAATTTACCAACAATTTTAAAGGGTAAGGATCCAAACAGGTCAGTTCTAAGTGGTATTTTTTCATCTTTCTCAGATGCTCCTGACGGATTTTCTGAAGAGTTAAAAGAGATAACAATATCATCGGGTCTTGAGTACTGGTACAGAGATGTCTTTGCACTTAGGGGCGGATATTTTTTCGAAAATGTGGATAAAGGTGGTAGAAAATTTTTAACCCTTGGTGCTGGTTTAAAATATAATAATTTAGGTCTAGATTTTTCTTACCTTTCAACAATTGAAAATGATCACCCTCTGGCTGAGACTATGCGATTTTCTATTTCTTTTATATTTGATAAAGAAGAAAATTTTGACGATTTATCTAATCAGTAATAGTTAAGCCTAACTTATTAATTCCTGTCAGGCTTTTATCTCTCATTGAATGTTTAACCAATAGTTTATAATCTTCGTTTTGAATCACATTATCTATTGATAAAAAAGTTGAGTCTATTATAAAACTTTTGAATATTCCTGAACCAAGAGGATAACCATATTTTTTTTCAAAAAGTTGAAATTCTATCATTTGAGAATCTATAACATTTTTTTTTGAGTCAATTAATGAGTAGGACGTATATAAATTTTGATATGGATAATTCTTATCATATGAAATGCTAATCTCGAATTTAAGTTTTTTGGTAGTTAAGCTATTAAAATCAAAAACAATTGATGAGTCTTGAAGCCACTTTTGATTATCAAAAGAGTAGTAATTACTATATTTAGGATTATTACAACTTAAAAAAAATGATATAAAAAATAATATAATAAGAGAGCTTTGATTTTTCATTTATATCAAATCTTTACCAATATCTTTTCTAAAATATTTATCAGTCCACAGAATTTCATCTACTTTTCTGTACGAGTTTTCTATCGCTTCGTTTAGACTCGATCCAAATCCGGTACAAGCAAGAACTCGACCACCGTTTGAAATTATATCTTCTCCTTCAAACTTTGTTCCTGCATGGAATACCAATGAATTTTTATCATCATATATATTTGATATTTTTTTCCCTTTATTATAATTTTCAGGGTAACCATTTGAAGCTAAAATAACAGTTGTTGAGTATCCCTTGTTAAATTCGGTAGATACTTTACCTAGATCACCATCCAAACACATTAAAATTATTTCAGCTAAATCATTTTTTAATCTGGGAATTACAGCTTGAGTTTCAGGGTCTCCCATCCTCACATTATATTCTATTACATAAGGCTCTCCGTTAACATTCATTAGGCCGGCAAAAACGAAACCTTTATAATTAATTTTTTCAGAACTTATTCCATTGATGGTTCTTTCAACTATATTTTTTTTAACTTTTTTCATAAATTCCTCATCAACAAAATCTACCGGAGAGACAGCACCCATTCCACCAGTATTGGGTCCTTTATCACCATCCCCAATTCTCTTATAATCTTTTGCCTCAGGGAGTAAGACATAACCTTTGCCATCTGTTATAAAGAATATTGAAACTTCTATGCCGTCAAGGAACTCCTCTATTAAAACACTTCTACTCGCTTCACCGAACTTTTTATTAATTAACATTTCGTTTAGTTCTCTTTTTGCTTCTTTAATATTATCAAGAATTAATACACCTTTTCCGGCTGCTAAACCATCTGCTTTAAGTACATATGGTGGAGATATCTCTTCTAAAAAACTAAAGCCTTCCTCAATATTTTCCGTATTAAATGTCTTGGAATTTGCACATGGTATTTTGTTTCTGAACATAAAATCTTTAGAAAAGTCTTTACTCCCTTCTAGCTGAGCTCCTTCTTTACTTGGACCAAATATCTTTACATTTTTCAG
>MDSV01085814.1_pt1 | contig 15584 bp, 11 predicted proteins | sample 810851 | NCBI WGS metagenome assembly MDSV01 (sample SAMN05326640, study PRJNA326480) | marine metagenome | isolation source: seawater | place: Atlantic Ocean: North East | collected 2012
AAAGCCACGACTCTCGTCGAGGGAAGCGACGGCGCCGCTCTTCGCGTGCGCACAAGCGGAGGCGCGCGCGCGCGGAGGTCGGACCAGGCGCTCGACCGCGAGCGATGGGGAAGCGAAAGAGGTGCCGGCACGGCAAGGTGAAGTCCAATTGCGTGGACTGCAACCCTTGCCCGCACAGCAAGCTGAAGAACAAGTGCGTAGACTGCAGCGGCTGCTCTCACGGCAAGCTGAAGTACTTCTGCGCGGACTGCAACCCCTGTCCGCATGGGAAGGTGAAATACAGCTGCGCGGACTGCAACCCCTGTCCGCATGGCAAGCTGAAACACGGCTGCGCGGACTGCAACCCCTGCGCGCACGGCAAGCACAAACGCAGCTGCGCGGACTGCAACCCGTGCCCGCACGGCAAGCTGAAACACGGCTGCGCGGACTGCAACCCCTGTCCGCATGGCAAGCTGAAACACAGCTGCGCGGACTGCAACCCCTGTCCGCATGGCAAGCTGAAAAGCAGCTGCGTGGACTGCAACCCCTGTCCGCATGGCAAGCTGAAACGCTTATGTGCGGACTGCAACCCCTGCCCGCACGGCAAGCACAAACGCTACTGCAATGACTGCAACCCCTGTCCGCACGGCAAGCACAAATACAGGTGCGCGGCGTGCAAAGCGGCTCGCGCGGGTCAGCCGGCTCCGCCCGAGGTCAAGCCCGAGCCCGAGGTCAAGCAGGAGCCGTTCACCATCCGCGGCTACTTCGGCTTGGACAGGTGACGAGACGACGCGGAGTAGAGAGAACGCGGAGCCTGACAGCCTCAGGAGGCTGGACTCTAGTACGAGGCGACGACCGTTTCTCGACGCGGCGAATGAAAGGACTTCGTCCGCGTTCCCCGCGCTGGATTCTCCCTACACCCTCCTCCGCAGCACCCTGATCCTCGCCAGCACGTCCTGCTCCGTCCTCCCGTGCTCCCGCGCGAGCCTCGCGACCTCGCCCGCGCCCGCGAACCCCGCGTGAAGCGCGCGGAGCAGATCCGACTCCTCCGCCTCGGTCCACTTCGCCGCCCTTTCTTTCCGTCCCGGCGCGCCGGCCGGCGCGGCGGCGCCGGCGGACCCCGCGGCGCCGGCTTTCCACGCGCTTCCGGAGGCTTCGGAGGTTTCTTCGGAGACCGCCTCGCAGACGTCTTCGAACGCCTCAGCCTCAGCCAGTGTCTCCCTCGCGAACGCCCTGCCCTCGGACCCGTCGGACCCGTCGTCGGCGAAAACGCGCGGCGAAAACGAACCCTCCCCGGACGGTTCCGAAAAACCGTCGTCGTCGCGCGGCGCGCGCGCGCGGCGCCACGCGGCGTACGCGCGCGCCGCGTCGCGCCGCGCGGCGCACCGTTTGCTGACGTGCGCGCCGCCGCACACCGCGCACGAGGCTCGCGTCGCGTCGTGCAGGAAGAAACGGTCCCCGAGCGCGCGTTTCCTGTGGGCCGGCATGTGCGCGGCGTCGTACGACCCGCCGCGCACGACGTCCAGCCCGTGCCTCGCGTGTCGCTCGAACATCAGGCGCTCGACGAGCGCGTCGAGAGACGCGCCGTCGTCGCCGCCGCCGCCGCCGCCGCCGCCGCCGTCGTTCGGGGCGCCTCGCTGGAACCAGTACAGCGCGTCGTCACCGTGCACTGGGGGGTACCGCCTGGTCCACTGGCAGTCGCCGCGCCTGTGCGCCTCGAGCCGCGCGTGCAGATTCGCCAGGTCCGTCTCGTCGCGCCCGACGCGAAACGCGCCGACGAAAAACTTGCCATCCTCCAGGCGCACCACGTACAGGCGCGCCTCGCGCCCGACGGGCGCGCGGGGAGACGCGCCTCGCGCGCTCGGGTACGCCTCGGGCGCGAAGGCGCCGTCGAAGTGCGGGCGACCGGTCAGGAGCTTCTTCGGGCGCAGCGTTTCCTGGGGGAGGAGCTTCCCGTGGCGCGTGGCGAACGGCGTCTCCAGCTCGAACACGGAGTTGCCGCTCCACGCGCCCTGCGTTTCGCGCAACCGCCGGTCGCGCGCGACCTCCCTCGCCGAGATCTTCCGCGCCTCCTCGACCAAGTCGGCGACACTCAGGGAGGGAACGCCGTATCTCCGCCCGGTCGCCCCGGGCCTCTCGGTCGCAGCCATCTGCGCAGCGTCGTCTGTGTCCAATTCGCCCGAATCGGTCACTCGTGAACTTGACGAAAATGCTGACTCCACTCGCCTCCCGCGTCGCACTCTCGCGGATCAGGCAGAGTCGGCACGCGTGCGCGCGAACAGCTTCGTCGTCCTCGATCACGTACGACCACACCCCGAGGCGCAGTGCGCGTCGTCGATGTCGGGTTCGATGGCTTCCATGTCCTCCTCGGCTATGGTGTACCAATCGAGCCTCGCGTGGCGCCGCGCGCCCTCGGTCGCGGTCGGGCGCGTCTGCGTTCCGCGCGCGCGCGATCGCGCCCGCGGGGGAAACGCGATCGTGGCGAAGCGCAGCGCGAAGAAACGTCAGTCGCGCAAACTCGAGAAACGCGATGACGTGCGTGACATGCAGAAACGCATGGAGGAGCGCAAGGCCGCCGCAGAAGCGGCGGCGAATTTCCGCCCGGAGCCGCCTCCCCCGCCGGAGAACCCGACGGCGGCGGCCGAACGCGTCGAGGCGCGTCTGGTGGCTTTTCGCGAAGCCTTGGAGAAAGTCGGCGAGGAAAAGCAAGCCGCGCGCGAGAGCGACGAGTGGGACCCTGCCCGGGGGTACAAGCCGTTCGACGAAGTGCAGGACGCCGTGTACGAGCTGGCGTGCTGCAAGACGGAGGTGTACGAGGCGTACCTCGAGCGCGCGCTCGCGTTGCTGTGCCAGGCCAAGAACGAGCCGCCCGCGACGCTGGATGCGTTCGATTGGGTGTACGAGAGAGGTTTGGACGAAAACAACGTCCGCGCGCTCTCGTACATGCTCGCCGCGCTCGCAAAACACAACGTCGCGTCGGGGATGGTGGAGGTGTTCCGCGTGGCGTGCGAGTGCGGAGTTGTCCATGCGCTGGACAAGGCCATCGCCGAGAAAGCCATGGCGAGCCTGACGGATCTGAACGACATGGACCTACTCGACGCGGGCGAACCCGAGATCGTCGACGCGGCGGCGCTGGCGATGCGGACGCCCGAAGAGGCGCGAGGCGGGAGTAATAGTAAGTAGTCTAAGTAGACTACGGGATCGCGGGAGCGCGCGCCGCGGCATCACAGCATCACACGCACGTCACGCGCGTCACGAGCTCAACACACGCCGTCAACGCGCATCGTCCGCTTCATCTCCTCCGCCATCTCGAAGTACAGCTCCACCTCCTTCTCCATGGACTCGATCTGGTCGCGGCTGGCGCGCCGCACGCGCTCGAGCTCAGCCTCCGAAGACGCCAGGCGCGCGCGGAGCGACGCGACGTCGTCGTCGCCGGAAGAGCCGTCCGGTCGCGTCTCGCGCTCCGCGGTCGCCCGCGCCGCGCGGTCCGAGCCCGCGGTATCGAGAAGCCTGGTCTTGAGCTCGTGCGTTTCGTGGTGCGCCTCGCCCAGCCGCGCGCGCAGCGCCCGCTCCGTCTGCTCGGCAACCGCCAGCCGCCCCCTGAGCCCGGCCGTCTCGCGCTCGAGCGCCTCGGCGTGCTCGATGAGCGCCGCCACGTCGTCGCGGTGCCGCGGCGACAAGAGCTCCGGGGCGCTTTCCGCGGGACCGTCCGCGGCGGCGGCGGCGATCGACGCGCGCGACGAAGGCGCCGCGAAGCCCGGCGTTACGTCGAGTGACGAGCGAACATCGGCGCGCGGCGCGACGGCGTCCGGCGAAGTCGCCGCGTCCGTCTCCAACGACGCGATTTTCGCGCGGAGCTGAAGCGAAAGCTGCTCCATCTCGCGCGTCCGCGCCTCCGCGCGCTCCGCGCGACGCTCCGCCGTCTTGTACACGGACACGGGCACGGTGCCTCCCGCGACGCCATCGAAACCACCTCCCGTCTGTCCCTGTCCAGCGCGCCCCAGGGCCGTCGGTAGGGTACGCGCCGCCGCCGCGCCGCGGAGAAGCGCCTCCTCCGCTCGAGGCTCGCCGCGCGCGCGGAGGCGCTCGGCGCGGAGCGCGTCGATGAGCCGGTCGTCGTGCTCGGACTTCTCCTTGAGCAAGTTCAGCTTCTCGCGCAGCCCGCGCACGTCCCGCTCGAGCGCCTCCCTGCGCACGCCCGCCGCCTTCGCCTTCGCGCGCGCGTCCTCGCACGCCGCCTCGCTCGCCGCCAGCGCCGCCGTCGCCTCCTCCAGCTGCCGCCGCCGCGCCGAAGCCTCGCGCGCCGTCTCGCGCGTCGCCGCGAAGCTCCGCGCCGTACGCCGCGAGACGTTCGTCGCCGCCGTTCCCGGGCGACTGCCGGTGTCGAACCGGCTCTCCTCGTTCGACGCGTCTTCGCTCGCATCGTCACCGGTCACGCCGAACCGCGAAACCGTGGACGTCACCGACGCGGCGCCGTCCTCGTACGCCTCCAGCCGGTCGCGGAGGCGCTGCACCTTGTGCCGCAGCGTCGCAATCTCGCGCGCGCGCCCGCGCCAGCCGCCAGCCGCCTCCAGCGACTTCTCGAGCTTGCTGAAGTCCACCTTGTCGTCCCCCACCTCGCGCTTGATGATAGCACGCAGGCGGTCGTTCTCCGCGCGCGCGGTGTTGTACCGCCCCGCGTCGCGCTCGGCCCGCGCGCCAGCCTCCCGGGCCTTGTCCTTCCATTCGGCGCGCTCCTTGGACGCCTCCTCCGCCGCCTTCGCCGCCTCGGCGACGACTTCGCGGCACGCCTTCTCGATCTGCGACTCCGTGCGCGGCGTGCCGTCCTCGTTCGGTGCGCCCGCGTGTAACACCCCGGGGGCTCGGCCGGTGCCCGCGCGCGCCGCCTTGAGCTCCGTCACGAGTCGTGCCTTCTCAGCCTTCTCCTTCTCCACCGCCAGCGTCAGCGAGCGGTTCTTCCTGGCCATCTCCACAATCTTGGACTCGCGTACGCCCGCGGCGAGCCGGTCGCCGCCCGTCTCCAGCGCCGCGCTGAGCTCGGCGCACTCGCGCTCTTTCGCATCTAGCGCGTGTAGGAGCTCCTGGTTGCGGCGTGTCAGCTCCTGGACCTGCGGGTCGCGGTGGAAGGGGGGGGGTCAGGGGTCGTGGCCTTGGGGAGATCCGGGGGGAACATGTCGTCCGAAACCGTCGCGGCGGCACGCGTCCGAACGCCGGGCGCGCCGCGCGCCGCACGCGCGCAGGCGTACCTGGCCGAACCCATCCCACGTGAAGTTCTCTTTGTTCCCGGCGGCGGTCGCCATCGCGTCCCCGCGTCCCCGCGTCCCCGCGTCTCCGCTCCTCGCTCGCGCGAGTTGCCGTTGACCGTTTTCGGGAGCGGATCGATTCCGAAAAGCGAAAACCGGACTTTCGCGGTATGCAGGCACGACGATCCGCGAGCTGATGATGAACGCGACGTCGCACTTGTACATAGACTACTCATAGCTACCTACGTCTGCGCGGAGACTCTCCGAAGGCATGATCGAAACACGCGCGAAGCGCGACAGCGGCACGCACCCACAAAAAGAGTCTTCACGACGCTTCTCCCGCTCACAGCTCGTCGTTGGCCACGACCGCGGACCCGCCCGCGTCGCGGAGCACGAGCATTTTGCTTGCGCCGGGCACGACGGCGTACAGCACCGCCGGGCCGCCCGTGGGCGACATTTTCGCCGCCGAGCTCGCGTCGGCGCCCTCCTCGTTCGCGGGCACGGACGCGACGGCGGCGGCGGCGGCGGCGGCGCGCCCGCCCTGCGCGCACAGGTCCGCGACCCCGCGGAGGTTGGCGTCGGAGATGACGTGCGCGAGGATGGGCCTCCTCGGGTCCGTCGCGTCGAGCCCGACGACGGCGCCGGCGTCGGCGCCGGCCACGTACGCCACCCGGTTCGGGCCCATGGCGAGGGCGGCAGCGCCCGCCAGGCTCCTGTGGCCGTTGGGGGTCCAGTCGGAGGCGGCGTCCGCGCCGGCCTCGTCCTCAGCGGCGAGCGGCGTGGTCGCCGCGGCGCGGCCCTGCGCCTGCAGCCCGACCGCGAGCGAGGGCCGCGCGCGCGCGGTGGCGTTGACCACCACAACGGACCCGCCGGCGGCGTCCGTCGCGGCGAAGATCACGCTCGGGTCGGCGGGGAAGGCGCGCGCGTCGCGGAGCCGCCCGCCGAGCCGCCCGTCCTTGACGGAGCCCACCTTCATCATCACCCCGGAAGGGACGTAGGACAGGATCGTGACGCGGCCGCCGCCGTGCGCGTAGCCGGCGGCCACGGCCACGTGGTCATCCGCCGCCAAGGACACCGCGTCGGCGCCGCTCAGCGCGACGAAGCTCAAGATCCTGGGCGAGGCGTCCGCGGCGAGGTCCAGGGACACCACGCGCTGCACGCCCGGGGCGGTGACGAACGCGAGCGTGCCCTTGACCACCACAGAGGAGATCCCGCTCAGCGCGGTGTCGTCCTGCGCGGCGCCGATCACGCGCAGCCCGTCCCGGGGCGCGTTCGCGTCCACCACGACGAGCGCGTTCGATCCCGCGCACGCCACGGCGAGGCGCTTCTCGCCGTTCGCGGCCGCGTACGCGGCGACGCTGGAGCAGCCGCGCAGGTCGATGTCGGTGAGGGAGGCGATGACCCGGGGCGCGTTCACGTCGGAGACGTCCACGGCGGTCACGCCATCGTCGACCACGTACGCCACGGAGTCGTGCGCGTCCACCGCGCGCGCCCCGGTTTCGATCGCGGGGAGGACGGACGTGACCGTGAAATCCGCGCGCACGAGCTGCGGGGCGAGGCACACCAGCGCGAACAGCGCGAGGCGCGAGGCGCGCGCGGCGAAACCGCCGCAGATACGCATGACGCGGTCACGTGCGCGACGAGCGGAGCGATCTCGAAGCGTGCGTGCCACGCGTTGTGTGAGAGCGCGGCAAAAGTCATCACGTACACGAATCGCCCGTTGTTACCTCATGAGTAGTCTGGCAGTCTCAGAGTCTGACAGTCTGAGTCTGGCGGCAATTTGCCGTCGGCGCGTCGGAAAAGCGCGCCGACGTCTCACGACGAGCGTAGACGTCGCGGCTTCGCGAAAGGTGCTGCGACTGGGACCCGAAACGCCCGAGCGCCAAGTGAGGCAAGGAAGGAACGTGACATGGATGTCTTGGAAATGCGAAAAGCCTTCGAGAACTCTCGAGCAGCGCACGCCAACTCAGCCGGCGTTTCGCGAGCGGAGCGTCGTCGTCGCGCGAAGCGCGCTCTTCTATTCGTCGACGAATCTTCGCTCGAGTCTCTTTTCCTTCACAAAGAGCGTCTCTCGCCCGCGCTCTCTCGGCGTCTCCGCGTCTCTCCGCTCGGGAGGCGTCCGCGCGTCTCCGCCAAAGGTTCGCGCCCGTTCACGTCGTTGCGGCGTCGTAGATCTGGCTCACGCTGCGCTCGAGCGCGGCGCGGAACGCCGCGGGCGTCTGGTCCGCGCGCAGACCCTCCGTGAACGCGCGGCTGAAGGACGCCGTCATCCCGACGCACCCGGCCAGGCGCTCGCACGCTTCGCGCCGGTCGTACCCGCCGGACAACGCGAACACGCGCGCGACGCTGGGGTGTCACCCGAGCACGAACGCGTCGTACAGCGCGCGGTCCTCCGGGAGCGTCAGCTTCAAGCACACTCGCGCTTCCGGGTGCGCGTCGGCGAGCGCGTTCAGGTAAAACTCGAGCTCGTCGCGCAGGAGCCGCTCGCACTCCGCCTTGTCCGGCGCGTCGATGGCCACTTCCGGCTCGATGATGGGCATCAGGCCCGCGGCGAGAACCTGTGCGGCGACCGCGAACTGCTGCGCGACGAGGCGCTTGATCCCCCGCGCGTCCGCGCGCCGAATCACCGAGCGCGCCTTCGTGCCGAACACGCAGTCGCCGGGAAGCGCGTCGGCGGCGAGCGCGGTGACGGCGCCGGGATCGCGCGGGCCGAGCAGAAACGCCTTCTGCCTCGCCTCGGCCTTCGCCGCGGCCGCCTCCCGCTCCGCCGAGCGGCGATGGCACGCCGCGAGCGCCGCGCGCACCACGCCGTGGTCCATGCCGTCTGGGATCGCGTCCGGTGTCGCGTACGGCTCGGTGCGCTCGGCGAGCCGGTCGAGCCAGCTCGCGACGTCGGCGTCCGTCGCGGCGGGGTCGACCGTCGCGCGGGAGTGCGCGTAGAACGCTTCCACGGAGGCTGGGCACAGGGTCTCGTCCCGCTTCGGGTCGTACGGCTCGTGAAAGCGCCCGCACTTCGCGAGCGTGTGCGCCAAGTCGGGGACGGGCCGCATGAGCTGCACGCCGTCCGCCTCCGCCTCCAGGCCCTTGTCGATTTTCAGAAAAGGCACGACGCCCTTGACGTCCCAGAGGTACGTGGCGCTCGGCAACCCGAGCGTCTCGCGCTTGAACACCGTGTCCTCGAACAAGATGGCGCCGATCACCTTCTCGCCGGAAAACGCGTCGCAGGTCATGATCCGGGACCGCATGTCGTGCATCACGCCGAACATGTGCTCCTTGTCCTTCTCGCGTATGTCGGTGATACCGTAAAGCGCGAGCGCGCGAGGCGTCGACCCGCCGCTCTGGTCCAGCGCTGCGACGAAACCAGGCGCGAAGGCGATGCGCTCGCGCTGCAAAGCTTTACGTTCCGCGGCGGACGCCACCGCGCGCTCGTCGTCCGTGACGGGGATCTTGCTCGTCTCGGGGTGCACGGCGTGTGGGGTGGGGGGGGCGTGCGTCTCGGGGGTGGGACCCAGCGTCTGCGCCGTCGTGGTTCTCTCGGAAGCCTTCTCCCGCGTGTTCGCGCGCGCGTCGTCCGCGGAAGTACCCGTCACGGGCTGCATGACCCGCGGTCGGTGGTGCGCGCGCGAGCGGAACGGGCGCGAGTGCGGGAGCGTCACCGCGAGGGGGGCACGCGCGGTGAGTGTGGCGACCATCGCTGTGACGGACGAGACGACGGAGTCGTGGCTTTCGACCGAGTCGTCCACTCAGCGCGTTTCTGCAAGTTCTCGGTCCGTGCGAAGTTTCGTCGGGACGGACTTTGTTTGGCACAAGCTCGCGCGCGTGGCGAGCGAAATGCACGCCGTGTCGTCGAACGCCGGGTTTGCGACGGGCCCAACGGGCGTGTTTCGCGCGAGTAGAGGCGTGCCCCGGCGAGCCGCGACCGTGGTCCGAGACGCGCCCGATGCCGCGCCCAACTTCGTGAAGATGGTGCCTGAGGGCGACGAACGCGAGCGAGACGTGTGCCGCGACTGCGGCTTCGTCGATTACCGCAACCCGAAGGTGGTCGTCGGATGTCTTCCGTGCTGGGTGCGTGCGCGGTCCGCGCTCGATCGCCCTCCCGCCGTCTCTCTCTTTCTCGCACTCTCCACCCGCACGCGTCTCCGACGCGTCCCTCTCGTGGACCGAAATCTAACACCACCGCGCTCCCCCCGCACCGCGCCCCGAAAACGTCTGACAGACGGATGGTTCCGGCGCGACGCGCGTGTTGCTTTGCCGCCGCGGCATCGAGCCCCGCGTCGGGAAGTGGGGCTTCCCCCAGGGTTTCATGGAGCTCGGCGAGAGCACCAGAGACGGCGCGGCGAGGGAGACGGCGGAGGAGGCGGGCGCGACGGTGGTCCCCGGACCGTTATTGGCCGTGTACAACCTTCCGGGCCAGGTGCAACTCCTGTACCTCGCGGAAGTGGCGGCGGACGACGAAGCGAAACCCTTCGCATCCGGCTCGCCAGAGCCCGACCCGCCGCCGATGCGATGCGGCATCGAGACCCTGGAGACCGCGTTCTTCGCGTGGGACGAGCTGCCCGAGGAGGACGAGCTGGCGTTCCCGACCGTCGCCTGGGCGCTGGAGTTCGCGCGAGACGTCGCCGAAAAGCGCTGGCGCGAGCGCCAGCCGTTCGTCCCGCAGCAGCGCACGAAGCTCTTCTTCGGCGCGCCCGCGGACGGAGACGTGGGGTTTTTGGAGGATGCGTAGACGGTCGCGGCGCCTCTCTCGGGGCGCGGTGCGATACGGGGTGTCGTGATATTCAATACGCTACCGGTACGCGCGAGAGCGGCGTTTTTACTTCGCGTCGCGTCGAGTCGCCGAGAAGTCACTTCTTCTTCTTCGGCTCCTCGTCCTCGTCCTCGTCCTCGTCGTCCGAGCGCACGTCCTCCGCCGCGCCCGCGGTGATCACCTTGATGGCCACCTTGAGGATGAGCGCGAACCAGTACACCTGCAGCCCGAGCAGCACGTACAGCAGCGCGACGCAGGCGTACGCGCCGGCGCCGTACTCGAAGTGGCGCGGCCCCTCCAGGGTCGACGACCACACGACGTACGGGTACAAGCCGAGCCGCATGACCGCGAACAGGAGCATGAAGATCACGAAGAAGATGTCCGCGCCCATCTGCATGATCTTCTGCGTCTTGCCTCCCCGCGCGTCGCCCACGTACTTGAACTGCTTCGCGACGTGCAGCGGCACGTCCGCGGGATCCAGCAGCGCCATCACCACGGCGCCGACGCGGTTCCAGCCGTAGGCGTACGAGATGCCTATTAACGACACCGTCACGATGTGGTGCGTCTGCATCTCCCAGAAGTCCTTGCGCTTGTGCTCGATGAGGCACGACACGATGCCCTGCGCGTACCGTGCGGCGTACAGCAGGTAGTACGCCTTGAGCGCGTCCGTGGCGAAGAGCATCTTGCCCGATTTGTGTTCGGACCACCACAGGCTCGAGGGCCAGAACCACGCCTGGCCGGGCACGACCAGCGCGCCGAACACGGTGAACGCGCCGTAGAAGATCATCTCCATGCACGACTGAGCGAACTTCTGCACCTTGGACTTGGTCGAGCGCGCGCCGAGCAGCTTCGCGGCCAGGGGCTCGACCAAGGCTTTGCGCAAGCCCCAGTTCACGAAAAACACCCCCGCGGAGAGCAGTAGGAACACCAGCACATCGAGATGGCCCTCGGTGATGGGCGCGCGGGGCTTGGCCTGGGATCGGGGGAAGGCGAAAGCGCGGGTCAGCGACGCGCGCGTCGACGGAGACGCGGGATGACGGTCACCGGGCGGCGCGAGGCGTGGCGCTACCGCCGACGCGAGCCGCGACTCGCGTGTCGCGGGAGGATGTCAACCCTCGTGCGTTTGAAATTCGCACCTTGGGTTCGTCGCCAACGAGGAACCCGAAGAACGCGACGAGGATGCGCGCGGTCTCCCCCGAGACGGTGGACCACGAGGCGATCGACACCATGGTGGCAATTGACGACGAGCGGGGCAGCGCGGAGGCGCCTGTGCCCGTGAAGTGGCGGTAGCACGCGCGTTCCAAGGTCAAACAAACGACGAGCGGAGAGTGCTCACTCTTGACTCGAGCCAGGCAGCCAGCTGTGCGCTGACTGACTCGGGCGTTGTGGTTTTCGGCAGTGCTGTGCCCTCAAACCTCAAGAGCGACCGTCCACCGGTCACTCGCACACGACAGCCGCGCCGCGGGCGCTGCGCCGCCGCACCGTCGAGTTCCCACCGTTCCCTCTCCGCGCATCATTCCCACGTGATGTTCACCTGGACCTCCCTCCGCGTCACGCGCTCGATGAAGCGGCGCCGCAACGAGAGCTTCCAGCCCCGCCCCGCGTCGCGCTCGGAACTCTTCGACCCCCTCCGGAGCTCGGAACTCTTCAACCCCCTCGGCGCCCCGCCGCTCCGTCTCGACGTGCCCCGCGCGTCCTTCCGGCTCACCGACCTGCCAAGCGAGATCGGCATCCTTATCGCCGACCGCCTCGATACCGCTTCGCAGGCGAGCATGGTCCTCGTGAACAGGACGACCGCGTCGTGGGTCTCCAAGAGCCTTCTCGCGCGCGTCAACGCGTGTCAGCTGACTGACGACGCGGAGGTACTCGAGCGGGACGACAGCCCCGAGACGGTCGCGCGCTTTGTCAGCGCGGTAGCCTCGGTGTGCATCCCGAAGGACGAGAGGACCAAGTTCGTCGCCGGCATCGTGCAGCTGCACAGCCGCCCCGACGCGCGCGTGCCCACGTTCGGGGTGGCGGACGAGTGCGGGGTCCTGCGTTCGGTCGTGGGAAAGTGGTCCCCCGAACGCCAGGGCGAGGTGCTCGCGCAGTACCTCCAGACCGAGATCGAGACCCTCAAGCCCATCTCGCACTTCAAAACGCGCCCGGGCGACAGCGGCGCGCTCAACCAGGCTACGGACGAGCGCATCTTCCGCGTGCTCAAGTACGTGATGGGCCTGGGCGGCGCGGAAGGCGCGCGCCGCGCGGAGACGCGCGAGGGGGAAGACTCGGCGGGCGGCGACGGCGAAGCGCGCCGGTGGCGGCGGCTCGCGCGCGCGGTCCGCGCGATGACGCGCGTCGCGAAGGACAAGGACGGGACGTTGATGCGATCGAAGAGCCCCGGGACGCTCGCGACGCTGGTGCACTTGATGTTGGGCCCGAACGAGTTCTACCTCAGGCAGCTCACGGGCGAGAGCCTGGAACCGGCGGCGCCCGCCGCCGACGCCCAGCCGTTCTTCGTCACCTTCGACCTGGACGACGACACCGCCGGCGATTACGCCGAGGACCGCGCCTGGAAGGATATCGAGGACCACTACGAAGCCTTCGATACGTCCCTCGACGAGTTCGCGTGCCTGTTCACGCACATGCTCTCGTGCGACCGGGAGTTCAGCGAGGACTCCCGCGAAACCTTCGAGCTCCTCGAGCGCGTCACGACGTGCTGGTCCTTCGAGTTCAAGCTCGCGCTCGCCGCCTTCACCGTAAAACGCCTGGGGAAACGCGCGCCCGCGTTCGCGCGCCGCGTGTTCAACAGCCCGGCGTTCGCCAAGCACTGCGATCTCGCGCTGGCGAGTACCAGTTCGGAACTGCCCACCGCGCTGTTCCGCGTGCTCGGGCGCGAGGCGTTTTCCGTCGAGGACTTTGCACGCTTCTTCGACGAGCTTGCCGCCGACTGGACCGCCGACGTCCGGCGATCGGTGCTCGATAAGGTGATGCGCGGCTTGGTCCGCGGCGATATGCTCGTGCCCGGGTGCGAGTGCGGGTGCCAGCCGCCCAAGATCAAGGACACGCTCTTCGACAAGATGGCCGCGCTCGCGGCGCTGGGCGTCGCGCGCGGGGCGGGGCTTGCGGAAGAGATGCGTCTCCGTTCGACGGCGGCGGCGACGCCGAGCTCTTCGTCGCACGAAAACGACGACCCGTCAGAGGCGGACCCGTTCTTCGACGGGTTCTGCAGCCCCGCGCCCGCGTTTGCCGCCAAGCGCGCGCGCCTGGGAACTCCGCTCGCGCCGATGCACACGCCGCCGCAGGAGGCGCACACGCCCCAGCCCGGAACGCCGTTCGCAGGCGTGGAAGAGTGAACGCGTTTCGTTTTCGTCTTCTTTTCTTCGCGCAAACGGGGGTCGAGAGAGACGGCTACGAAACGCAGAGGGCGACGACGGTTCGACGCGCGGCTTCGACGTTCGTTTCACGAAACAAAACGGTTTTCGCTCTGCGCTACCCGGGCAAACCTTTTCTCCTCGTCAGCGCGGGCGAGCCTCCCTTCGGCGCCTTCGAGTCCGTCGCCGCGCGTTTCATCTCGGTCATCATCTCCGCGTAGAGCTCCACCTCGCGCTCCATCTCGTCCAGCTTCCCCTCGTACTTCGAGCGCACGCGCTGCGTCTCCTCCCGGGACTCCGCGAGCGCCGCGCGGAGCGCGGCGGCGTCTCCGCCGCCTTCGCCGGCGCCGGCCGCGCGCTCCATCCGGCGCGTCACGTCTTGGTACTTCCGCCGCTCCGCCTGAACCTGCTCGCGGAGCTGCGCCACCTGCTTCTCCGCCACCAGCAGCTTGCCCTTCATCTCCTGGCACACGCGCTCGAGCGCCTCGGAGTGCTCGACCAGGTTCGCGACGTCCTCGTCGTGCTGCGCGCCGGCGCCGGCGTCGGCGCCGCCCGCCGCGGCGGCGATGGCGGCGGGCGAAAACGCCTCCTCGCCGTCGTCCTCTGGGTCGCGCGCCTCGCGCTCGAGCGCCTGCTCGAGGCTCGCGTTCTTGGCGCGCGCGTGGAGCGCGATCTGCTCCTGCTTGCGCAGCTTCGCCTCCAGGGACGACGCGCGCGCCTCCATGGAGCGGTACTCGGCGAGAGGCACGGTACCGTTTCCGGAATCGGTCGGCGAGAACCCCGCGTGTTCGGAAACCTCCGAAACCGTCTCCTCCGCGCTCGCCGTCCGCAGCCGCCGCGTCTCTTCGCGCAGCGCGTCCACGAGCCTGTCGTCGTGGTCGGACTTGTCCTTGAGCACCACCACCTTCTCCAGCAACGAGCGCACCTCCGTCTCCAGGTTGCGGTTCATCTTCGCGAGCAGCGCCGCGTCCTCGCGCTCCGTCGCCAGCGAGACGCGCGCCGCCTCGAGCTCAACCGCCGTCGCCTCGAGCCGCCGCGCCTGCGCGTCCGCGCGCGACGCCGACAAACGCTCGGCGGCGGCGGCGCGAGACGACGTCTCCCGATCCCGAAGCGCTCGCGTCTCGTCCGAACGCTTCGCGTCCGGTTTCGGGAGTCCGCCCGGTGGTGCTCCTTCCACGTCGCCGGGAGTTTCCGGGGGAACCACCTCCTCTCCCCCCACCTCCCCCGGCGGGAGGTGAGGCTCGAGCACGGGCACAAGCGCTTGCGTCTCGGGGCCGGCGGCGACGGCGGCGAGCGCGTCGTTGGCTTCGGCGAGCTGCACGCGGAGCAGCCCGAGGCGCATGTTAAGGTCCCGGATGGTCGCGGCCCTGCCCTTCTTCCCCCCGGTGGCGGCGATTTCGTCGTCCAGGCGCCCGAAGTCCACGTGCTCGCCCACCTCGCGGCGGATGATCCCCTTCAGCCGGTCGTTCTCGGTCTTGATGAACGCCTTCTGGCCGCTGAAGCGCTCCGCGCGCGCCGAGGCTTGCTTCCACTTCTCGCGCATCGCCGCCATCTCGTTCTGCGCCGTCTCCGTCGCCCTGGACGCCTCTTCCACCACCTCACGACACGCGCGCTCCACCTCGGACTCCGTCCGCTCGGAGTCGAGCGTGTCCAGCCGCACCTGCGCGCTCTTCAGCTGCGCGAGCGCGCGGAGCTTCGCCGCGCGCTCGCGCTCCACCGACAACGTCAAAGCTCGGTTCTTCTTGCTCACCTCCACGATCTTCGATTCCCTCGCGTCCGCCGCGGGGCCGGGCCCGTCGGTCTCGAGACGAGCGCTGAGCTGCGCGACCTGCTTGTTCGCATCGTCCAGCGCGCGTACCAAGTTCTCGTTCTTCTTCGTCAGCTTCTGGACCTGCGCGGCGGGGTGGGGGCGTGTCAGTCAGGGGGGCTCGACGATTCCGTTGTGAACTTCCACGGGCGGAGACGATGATGACGAAGCAATTCTCGGGTCTCGCCACGCGCGCTCGCGGGGGGCGACGCGTACCTCGCTGAAACCCTCCCAGCTTTTGTCCACGTTCTCATCGGTCGGCATGGTGCTCGCGCCGCAGCCCTCGCAAGGGGGCTCGGCGCGGCAACGCAGTGGCGTCGCGAGCGAGGACGCGTACGAAAAAGCTCCCAAACACGGCACGCACGGGGCGAAACGTCTCCGGTAGTCCGGTTTCGCGTGATGTTTCCCCTTTATCACACTTCGAAGGGCGCGCGGCCGGGCGTGGCGGCGCGACC
>MDSV01112233.1_pt1 | contig 15584 bp, 15 predicted proteins | sample 810851 | NCBI WGS metagenome assembly MDSV01 (sample SAMN05326640, study PRJNA326480) | marine metagenome | isolation source: seawater | place: Atlantic Ocean: North East | collected 2012
ACAGATCAGTTAAAAGAATCTTTTCATCCCTAAACATAATCGCTATACCTAATCGAAATGGAGACCAAGATGAAATTATTAACGATTTTCTTACTACTTTCGATGACCTGTTGTATTGCTAATGCCGAAAAAAAGAATCCACCCAAGAATGATGATATTATCGAAGCCGCATTAATTGAAGCAGGTAAAGATCATTTTCCACCCGATTTTAAGTTTGATGAAATTGGAACTATCAAACACGAAGACACCTATTACCACGCGTTTGTTGGTTATTTGAAAACGGGTAATTACCGCGTTCTTCTATTTGACAATACGCCTACCTACCTCGGCTTCTACACGGTTGAATATGAACCTGTTGATTATGAAGAAAGCGCGGTATTGCTAGATGATGGTGCCGATGGTTATTTCAACCTCCGTATTGGCAAAGAAGGTCCGCTTGAAAATATTCTTGTTGATGGACTTAAAACTTCTTTTGTAAAAAATGATCAAGCCCCTGCTGAAAAACAAAGCATGGAAGAGGAAAAACCTAAAATCACCATCGCGTATCGTGATTGGACGTTTAGCGTCAAAGGTCAATCTCGATCTGCAAGAGCTATTTTCGTTAAAAAATTAGGTAGCAAGGTCTATCTGAAAGATGAAAAACGCGGAATTACCAAAGATTTTCCTTTTGGGATGCTCTCGAAAGAAGATATCGACTACCTCAGATCCATCGATGCACTCTAATGTTCCGCTCAAAAGGCGTTCTATCCATAGCCGGCCCTGCACCTTAAAAGCAGTGTTTTTTATGAGGGAACCTACCGGACTTTATTTCTTGTATTAAAACCGTAAAAAATAAAATAAATTTGAGAGGAAGATATATTTATCTGAAACGAATAACGCATATCTGTACTAATTTATTTTTAGGTGAAAAATTAGATTTAAATCAAAATGAGAAACGAAAACCAATTGAATGAAAAAATGCACGAAGGAAACGAAGCCCTTCTTCTTCAAAATTACAGCGATGCTATCCAACTCTTTAAACAAGCACGTGCGCTTGCTCCGGGCAACTCAGCTGCGAAGTCTGCTCATTTTCGCGCTCACGTTCATTCAGCGGTTGACCAGCCCGATCTTTCTTTTTCTCAAAGAATAAGAAAAAGTTGTCTTTTCTTATTCTTTCATCTCACTTCCTCAAAAAATAAAGCCGAGCGCTACAAGATATGCGAGAAAATATGGCTTTTGAATCCTCTTAATGATCGAGCAACACATGTTCTCATTCAAACCGCTCAACGCACCAATAAAACAAAATTTGCCGTATTGGCCCTTCACGCACGCGTGAGTGTCCAGCCCAATCAAACAGAGTGGCTTCATCCACTTGCTCAGCTGGCAAAAGAAAGTCATCAAACCGATATTCAAGTAGAGGTATTAGAGCGTCTACTTCTCCTTCAAACTGATGATAAAGTGCTTATAGTAGAACTTGAACAAGCCAAACACAAACAAGATCAAAATCAAGCAAAGAGCCATCCGCTACTTCACATCAAAAAACAATTGGAGAGCGATCCAGATAATATTTCCCTAAGAATGGAATATCTTGATGGCCAACTTCGCTCTCGAAATTTTGATAAAGCAATTTCTGAATTAGATGCCTACCTAGAAAATCAAGCTTCTCCATCCCCTCGACTTGAAAAACGTCTTTTTTTAGCACGAGAACATCAAATTAATTTCAAACTCGCTGCAGCACAGGACCAACACGATACCGCGTTGATAGATTCATTGCGCAGCGAACACGACCAGCTACGAATTGAACAAATTAAACTGCAAGTCGAGCGCTCGCCAAATGATCTACAATTGCGATTTGATTTTGGAAAGGTGCTCTACGATTGTCGTGAATGGGAGCAAGCTCTAGCTCAATTCCAACATGCCATTCATCATCGTCAAAGGCGCATCCGCTCACTAATCTATCGCTCGAATATATTTGAAAAACTCGAACGACACACCGAAGCAAAGCAAGAACTTGAAACCGCTCTTACTGAGTTGCCGGATATGACTCGAGAAAAGCGAGAAGTAATGAAACAACTCGATCGCTTACACCTCTGATGTAGGAGAAACTATTTCCGCTAGCGGCTGATCTAGCTCTAACGGGTTCACCTCATCCTTAGGCAACGACTCTTCAATAACCACAGGAGCCTCTAACTCATCTCCCTCGTCCGATATATGAATCGGAAATATCACTTCTTCAGAAGCCGTAGCTTCCACAAGCTCTACTTCTGATACTCGAACGGCTTCCCAAAGAAGCGTATCTTTATGGCCACTTATTCGCTTACCTTTAAAGACATCACCTAATCTTCGATTATACCAGTGAATACCTGATTCGGTCGGATTCAGTTGAGCAATCGGCGTGTTGTATCGTTTTGCAAACCACTTCCAATCATCATACTTAAAATGCAAGGCCCGCCCCACCAAATGAATCACGGAACACAGGGCGCTAGAATTTATTTTGTATACGTCATCACACCACGATGCGAGAGGGATCAACCCTTCAGGAAAAGGCTGATCAGATTGAATAATAATGGCTTCATCCGGTCCTTCTCGGAAAAAGTTGCCCGATTGAAAATTTGTAACAGAAACATAAACCCACTCGGTGCCTGTCCACCCCTTTAAAGCAGCAGTATTTTGCGCGCCCAACCGGTAACTAATCAATAAACTTGGATGACGTTCAGCAAGATCCAAACCCACTTTAATCATCTGTTCCTCATGAGGTACCATCAATAAAACTCGCCCATCTGCCCGAACCGATTGAACGCTTAGCAAAATAAAACCTACGATATATATCCATTGAAAATGCTTTATTTTCATTAACTGTCTCCTTTTTCAAAATCCATTTCTGCAGATAAAACTGTATTATACAAGAGCATTGTAATCGTCATCGGACCGACGCCACCAGGTACCGGTGTAATATGTGAAGCTACCGTTGATACTCCATCAAAATCGACATCCCCGACCAATCGATATCCATTTTTCTTGGAAGCATCCTCAACACGATTAACGCCCACGTCAATCACCACTGCACCTGGTTTTACCATGTCGGTTGTAACCGTATTAGGCCAACCTGAAGCTGCAATCAAAATATCAGCCTGCCGCGTAAAAGATCCAAGATCGGTGGTTCCGGTATGGCATAGGGTCACCGTTGCATTCGCACCCTCTTTTTTTTGTAACAACATATTCGCAACAGGTTTCCCAACAATATTACTTCGACCTACAACAACCACATGCTTGCTAGCAGTCTCAATTCCACTGCGTATTAACATCTGAACCACTCCATGTGGTGTACAAGGAAAGAAGGTCTCTTCTCCAATAATCATTTTGCCTACATTCATTGGATGAAACCCATCCACATCTTTTGCTGGATCAATGGCAAATAAAACCGTTGACTCATTGATATGTTTGGGAAGCGGCAATTGGACAAGAATTCCGTGTATCCGAGGATCCTGATTCATCTGATCGATCTTATCTAATAGATCAGTTTCAGAAGTATCCAAAGGCAGTCGGTTGTCATCCGAATAGATTCCGATACTCTCGCATGCTCGTTCTTTTGCTGTTACATACGAACGAGAAGCTGGATTATCCCCCACGAGAATAACCCCCAATCCTGGCGTCTTTCCCTTTGAGGACAACTGCGCCACTTTTTCTTTTAATTCACTCCGAATTGCTTCGGCAATCGCTTTTCCATTAATGATTTTTGCCGCCACAGTCGTTTCCTTATCTTTAACGTAAGGCTACACGATACGATTTCAACGCACGACTCGCAAACTCATTTCGAGAAGATACAAAAAAACCCTCTTCGATAAAAGAGGGCTATATGTATTCTATTTTTATCTATTTATGCGGAGCAACCACTGCAAGTACTACATGATGAACCCTTTTCACCTGCTGCTTCTTTGCTTGCTTCTTTCTTCGCTTTTTCTGATTTCTCTGCCTTGCAACCACAGCCGCAAGCTAGTGAAACACTACTTGCAACAAACAAGACTAATAGAGCCATTCCTAATAATTTCTTCATTTTTATCTCCCAGTTAAGAATCAATATCACAGTCAGTTAGTATGTATACGTTATGATCTGTTCAAAATTACATTTCAATTTAACCATTATTCACAACTCAATCGCATATCTTTAGCGGCTTTCACCTCATCCAAGCGACCAACTGGAGTTGTAATTGGAGCTTCATGAAGTGCATTTGGATCAGACTCAGCAAGTTCAAATATCTCTTTCATCACATCAACAAAACGATCTAAAGTGTCCAAATCTTCTGTTTCAGTTGGCTCAATCATTACGGCTTCTGAAACATTCAAGGGGAAATAAATAGTAGGTGGATGAAATCCACGATCAATCAGCCCTTTAGCCACATCCAAAACATGAACCCCATGTTTCTTCAAAAAGTCGCCTGAAAAGACAAATTCATGCATGCACCGTTCTGCTTTTTCTACTCCAAATAACAAGCGAAGGCGCTCCCTCAAGTAGTTTGCATTCAAAACTGCTCGATTACTCGTGCCCAATAATCCCTCCTTACCTAACGAAACCATGTAGGCATAAGCACGCACTAAAATGCCAAAGTTCCCATAGAAAGGAGCAATATAGCCGATACTCTTGGGTTCATCATAATGTAACACATAGGTACCCTCCGTACGCCGTTTTACCCGCGAGATCGGCAGGTAAGGTCGTAACTTTTCAACTACACCCACCGGACCCGCACCAGGCCCTCCTCCACCGTGAGGAGTAGCGAATGATTTGTGCAAATTTAGATGACAAATATCGAAACCAATTTCACCCGGTTTATAGCGCCCCATGATCGCATTAAAATTTGCACCATCGTAATACATCAAACCATCGACCGCATGGACTGCATCACAAATTTCTCGGATCCGCGTATTAAAAACACCCAACGTATTCGGACAGGTTAACATCACTCCCGCTGTCTTTTCATTTAACGCTTCCATAAAAAAGTCAAAATCCATCATGCCCTTATCATCGGAAGGAATCGTTACCACATCATAGCCCGCCAACATTGCACTCGCCGGGTTGGTTCCATGTGCCGAATCAGGCACAATGATGTGATCTTTCTGATCATTACCTTGATCGTCATGATACGCTGCCATTAACATCACTCCTGTCAACTCACCGTGTGCACCCGCCATGGGCTGTAAAGTGAATTCATCAAGCCCCGTAATCTCAGAAAGCATCCGTTCAGTTCGATATAAAATCGCCAGCGATCCTTGCGTAAGCATCCCACCTCCCCAAAGTTGAGGCCAGAGAGGGTGAACTTCAGTTAGCTCAGGCAGATTCGCCGCCGCTTCACACGCTTTTGGATTATATTTCATGGTGCATGATCCCAACGGATAGAAATGCGTATCGATCGAATAATTCAAACGAGAAAGCGCTGTAAAGTGTCGAACTACCTCAGCTTCAGATACCTCCGGAAGCTCGGGAGGTGCTGAGCGCAAATACCGCGATGGAATCTCTTCAGATTCTGAAATTTTGATAGACGTCATCTGTACACCAGGACGACCTGGAGAAGATTTTTCATAGATCAATTTCATACGATTTCCTCCACCCGATTCAGCGTGCTCTCTAACTTTGTTGCAAACAAATCAATCTCTTCTTTGGTACGTTTTTCTGTGAAAGCCAATAAAAGTAAATTATCCATCTCTTCATAATATCGGCCAACCGGAAAACCGCCGGCTACGCCCTGCTCAATCAACTCACTTACCACCGTCTTAGCAGATCGAGGCAATCGAATCGCAAACTCATTAAAGAAACGTCGGTTAAAAGCTGGCTTCACTCCGTCAATCTCCATTAAACGATGCCACGCATAACTCGCACGGTCCATACACTCACGTCCTACTTCTAAGAACCCTTCTCTTCCCACCAAGGACAGATAGATGATCGCTCGCAATGCACACACCTGTACATTGCTACAAACGTTTGAAGTCGCTTTCTCTCGGCGAATGTGCTGCTCTCTTGCCTGCAGTGTTAAAACATAACCACGTCGCCCTTTTCCATCTTCTGTCTCACCCACAATTCGACCTGGCATCTTTCGAACTAATTTCTTCCGTGCTGCAAAAAATCCAAGATATGGCCCTCCAAAATTAAGCGGTAATCCGAGACTCTGACCCTCTCCAGTCACAATATCCGCCCCCATAGCGCCCGGAGTTTCAATGTGTGAAAGTGCAATCGGATAAACCGATACCACGGCTAAAGCGCTCGCCTCATGCACCTCATCGATCACATCTTTGAGATTATCCAAACATCCAAAAAAATTAGGATTTTGAAACAAGACCGCACCCGTTTGATCATCCATCGCTGCCTTGAATGCTTCGCGATCAGCAATACCATTCTTGCCCAACGGTACTTCCGCATATTCCACTGAAAGATTGTGCGTGTAGGTACGCAACATCTCTCGATAGATTGGGTTTACACCTTCGTCCACCAAAACCCGATTCCGTCTTGTGTGACGCAGGGCCATCATCGCTCCTTCGATCAAAGCCGATCCTCCATCGAAAAGAGATGCATTTGCCACTTCCATGCCCGTTAGACGACATATCGCAGTTTGATACTCAAAAGCAGCTTGCAAAGTACCTTGCGAAGCCTCCGGCTGATAGGGTGTATAGGCCGTATAAAATTCACCCCGGCTAGATAATGCATTCACCGCCGCCGGAATATAGTGATCATAAAAACCAGCTCCACAAAAGTTGACCAAGTGAGATGCGTTTTTAGATGCCACTCTTCGAAGATGTTGCATCATCTCCATTTCAGACATTCCATCAGGAATATTGACCGAATCCGCTCGAAGATGATCTGGAATCGCAGCAAACAAATCATCAAAAGACTCAATGCCTAATGTTTTAAACATGATCTCCTGATCTTGCTCACTCGTTGCACAAAACGGTGTCTTGCTCATTTTATTACACTCCTCTTATCCTAGTTAAATATTTTCATCATTAAACGCGAGCACTGCCCGATTTATAAAACGGCAAGGACACCACTATAGCCTCTTGAAATCGTCCACGAATTTCCACTTCAACCTGTTGCCCCACTTCACAACAGGAGGCCTCTATGCGAGCCATTGCCACCGCCACATTCAAGCTGGGTGCGAGCGATCCACTGGTTATATACCCAACGGGTTGGTTTTTATAGAATACACGGTCTTGCTCTCGAGCAGCCCGCTTGGAAGAAAGTTGTAATCCAACGACCCGTTGTGTTCCCTCCGCTTGATCCGATTCACAACGCGCTTTGCCCATAAACGCTTTATTCCAATTCATGAACATCCCATTCCCTGTCTCAACCGGAGAATGCATTGCATCTAATTCATGTCCATACAACGGATAACCCATCTCTAACCGCAATGTATCTCGAGCCCCTAATCCCGCAGGGGCACACTTTGAATGTGCTAAAACGGCATCCCATGTAGCTGCTGCTGCATCCACAGGCATATACAACTCATATCCTAACTCACCCGTATAACCAGTCCGACTCACCCAACCATCTTTCAGCGATTGAAAACAAAAATAACGAAGATCTGCGAAAGAACATCCATACACCTCCTCCAGTACGATTCTCGCAGCAGGACCTTGCAAATCTAATTTAGCAATTTGATCGGAAATATCTTTAAATTTAGTTGTTTGCTGAAGATGCTTCGAAATCCAAGCTGCATCTGTGGCCGCCGTTCCAGCATTAACCACAAGCCAAAACCGATCATTGGCTAGACGATAAACCGTTAAATCGTCTAAGACACCGCCCATCTCGTTAAGTAAATATCCGTATCGAACCTGACCCACATTCAGCGATGAAATTGAGCAGGTAAGCAACCGTTCTAAATCCGCCTCTGCCGTAGACCCTGAAATTTCAAATTCACCCATATGGCAAATATCAAATAAAGATGCCGCTGTACGAGTCTGTTGATGCTCTGCAAGAATACCCTCATATTGTATCGGCATATCCCACCCACCAAATTCACCCATCCGGGCGCCTAAAATGTGGTGTTTTTTTTGAAGAATTGTTTTTTTCATTAACTTGTTTTCACTTTACAAGCAGATTCTCCTGCCGCGCAACTGGAATCGAAAAAGAATCCTTTTTCGAATAGAAAATATATTTAACCGACTAAAAAACTGAGGTAATTATAGATTATGAGTTCATTCGTTTTAGCCATTCTTTCCGGTCTACTCTACCTTGCCGCCTACCATAGTTATGGGCGCTTTTTGGCACGTAAGATATTTCAAATCAATCCTAGAAAAGCCTGCCCCAGCGAAACCGAACAAGATGGCATTGATTATGTTCCCACCCCTCGTTCCGTTCTTTTTGGTCATCACTTCACCTCAATAGCCGGCACCGGACCCATTGTGGGCCCTGCCATTGCCATCATCTGGGGTTGGCTGCCCGCGCTACTCTGGGTTCTTATTGGATCAATCTTTATGGGTGCTGTTCATGATTTTGGTTCGATGATGATTAGTCTGCGCCATCAAGGAAAAACCATCGGAGCGATTGCAGGAGATTTGATAAATCCCAGAGTTCAACTTCTTTTCACACTCATTATTTTTTTCGCCCTTTGGATTGTAATTGCTATTTTCGGCGTAGTCATCGCTTCGGTTTTTCAACTATTTCCTGCATCCGTCGCTCCTGTTTGGTTGCAACTTCCGATTGCGATTTGGCTCGGTCGTCGGGTCTATAAACAAGGTAAATCCCATCTAACCTCCGGCATCATGGCCGCCATTCTGATGTATATCACCATCGCTATCGGCTCTATCTTTCCAATTGAACTGCCTCCATTATGGGGTATGAGTCCCGTGGGCAGTTGGATTATTTTACTGCTGGTCTATGCTTATATTGCTTCGATTCTTCCCGTCACTCTTCTACTCCAACCTCGCGACTATATTAATGCCTTCCAGCTCATCATAGCCATGAGCCTCTTAATCGCTGGCATCTGTATTGCTCGACCCGCCATGGTTGCCCCTATTTATCAAGCCGATCCACTTGGAGCCCCACCGCTCTTTCCACTCCTCTTTATTACCCTTGCCTGCGGAGCTATATCAGGCTTTCACTGTTTAGTAGCATCTGGCACCAGCTCGAAACAATGTACTAGCGAAAAAGATGCACAATCTATTGCTTATGGTGGCATGCTTTTAGAAGGTTTTCTCGCCGTGTTAGTATTAATCGCTTGCGGCGCTGGCCTTGGACTTGGACTTGAAAGTGAAACAGGTCTACTTAAAGGCACTGCAGCCTTCCATGCACAATATGCCTCCTGGCAAACCTCTCAAGGATTAGGTGCTAAAATCGCCGCCTTTGTAACCGGTGCAAGTAACCTGATTTCATCTATTGGCATTCCAGCCCAATATGCATCTGCCCTGATGGGGCTTTTCGTGGCCGCATTCGCCGCAACCACACTCGATACCGCCACTCGATTACAACGCTATGTCGTCACTGAGATCACCACCTATCTAGGAGCTCCCGCCCTTGCCAAGAAACACCCGGCCACTTCCATCGCCGTAATCAGTGCTCTCCTGCTTGCATTCTCGGGTGAAGAAGGTAAAGGCGCTCTACTCCTCTGGCCTCTATTTGGCGCTGTTAATCAACTGCTCGGCGGACTCGCTCTGCTCGTGATCACAGTATGGCTCGCACGTAAATCCCTTCCGATTTGGATCACAATCCTCCCTATGATTTTTATGTTCTTCATGACCGCATGGGCCATGAAAATTAACCTAATCACCTTTTGGGAAGATCAAAACAGACTCCTCTTTTCTATTGGAATGCTTCTTATACTTCTCCAAACATGGATGATTGTTGAAGGCGCCCATGTTCTACTCAAGCTATGTGCGAAAAAGAAAGCAACCTAAGCTGACCTTTACAAATCCTATTATCTAATCCATACAAGGACTTATTGGAGAGTTTAATGAATAAGGAATATTTAAATATCATCAAACAAATCGGCGAAGATCCTCAAAGGGAAGGTCTACTTAAAACCGCCGATCGAGCAGCGGAAGCCATGAAATTTTTAACCGATGGCTATCGCCAAAATTTAGAAGAAGTAATCAATGATGCCGTCTTCACCGTAGAAGATAATCACATGATTATTGTAAAAGACATCGAACTCTACAGCCTCTGCGAACATCATATGCTTCCCTTTTTTGGCAAGTGCCATATCGGATACATCCCCAATGGAAAAGTATTAGGCGTCAGCAAATTAGCTCGTATTGTTGATCTCTTTTCTCGGCGGCTGCAAATTCAAGAACGACTTACCCATCAGGTGGCTAAGACCATTTCAACTCGATTAGAAGCAGACGGCGTAGGGGTTGTGATCGAAGCCCAACATCTCTGTATGATGATGAGAGGTGTTGAAAAACAAAATTCCAACATGGTCACCTCAGCCATGCTTGGTAGTTTCCGAAGAGATGCATCAACGCGAAATGAATTCTTAAAACTGATCGGCTCGTAACATGAGTGAACATCAAGAAAACCATCACGAAGAAGATCACCGTATCCATCGCTCCGGTGGTCTTCGCGCTGCCGTTCTTGGGGCCAACGACGGTATCGTCTCCGTTGCCAGTATTATTGTCGGCGTTTCGGCTGCGGGCACCTCTACATCCGGTATCATGCTTGCCGGAACCGCTGGACTTGTGGCAGGCGCTTGCGCCATGGCAGCTGGTGAATATGTATCCGTTAAATCACAGGAAGACACCGAACGCGCCGATCTTGCCATGGAAGCACAAGCCCTCGAGAAATATCCAGAAGAAGAGATGCATGAGCTAGCTGCTATCTATAAAAAACGCGGACTCGACGATGCACTCGCACTTGAAGTGGCCAAACAAATGACCTCACATGATGCACTGAAGGCACACGCACGAGATGAAATTGGCATCACCGACGAACTCAGTGCAAACCCCATACAAGCAGCATTTTGGTCAGCACTCGCATTTGTCCTGGGAGGTATTATTCCCGTTCTCAGCGTAGCCGTAATACCCAACGAACTGCTGCTCTATGGGGTTCCTTCGCTGGTTATAATCCTCCTAGCCATTCTCGGAGCAACCGCATCATTTATTGGCGGAGCGTCTCCGCTCAGAGGAGCCGCCCGCGTCTGCTTTTGGGGGGTTCTTGCGATGCTTTTAACCGCGCTTGTTGGCAACCTCTTCGACGTATCGCTGTAAGCATCCAGATCCACCCAACGAAAAGAAGGCATGGCTACTGCTATTGCACAACTTATTTTTCCCCATCAACTGTTCAAACCCATCCCGTTCCCGTTAACGGATGCGCCTGTCTACATTATTGAAGAACATCTGTTTTTTACCCAATATGCTTTTCATAAACAAAAAATCGCTTTTCATCGCGCCTCCATGAAAGCCTATCAGAACGAACTCGAAATCAACGGAGCAGCCGTTCACTACATAGAAGCACATCAGCCTCAACACGATATCCGGGTTCTGATTACCGACCTCGCAACTAAAGGGGTTCAGCAGATCCGAATTATCGATCCAACCGACACCTATCTATGCCAACGCATCAGATCAAGTTGCATAACACATCATATAGAACTCAACCTGATCGACTCGCCCCTCTTTCTCAACACCCGTGAAAAAAATAAAATTTTCTTCAAACCCTCCAAAAAAAAATTCCATCAGTCCGTTTTTTATAAAGAACAACGCCTCTCCAGAAAGATCTTACTTGATAAAGATCAACAGCCAATCGGAGACAAATGGACGTTTGATGCCGAAAACCGAAAAAAATACCCTAAAGGTCGAACTCCTCCTACCGTTCAATTCCCGACTCCTAGCGATCAGTACGATGACGCTGTTAACTATGTTAACATTCATTTTTCGGATGCTCCCGGACAACTCCAATCCGATCCCCTCTATCCAAACACACATACTCAAGCCGCCACATGGTTAGAACAATTCCTACACCAACGTTTTGAAGAATTCGGCCCTTATGAAGATGCGATTGTTCAGCATCAATCCATTCTTCACCATAGCCTCCTCTCACCGCTCGTCAATACCGGACTACTCCAACCCCAGCAGATTATAGATGCTATTTTACAACATGCCCATACACATGGAATCCCCATCAATTCCACCGAAGGCATTATCCGCCAGCTCATAGGATGGCGAGAATTTATCCGAGGAGTCTACGAAGCCAAAGGAACCGAAGAACGCACCCGTAACTTTTGGAATTTTAGCCGGCCCATGCCCGCCGTTTTCTACAACGCTACCACCGGCATTGAACCCGTTGATGATGCTATTCGAACTGTCCTAAAAACAGGATACTGCCATCATATCGAACGCCTTATGGTTCTTGGTAATTTCATGCTTCTATGCGAAATCGATCCAGATGAAGTTTACCGCTGGTTTATGGAACTCTTTATCGATGCCTATGATTGGGTCATGGTTCCCAACGTCTATGGTATGAGCCAATTTGCCGACGGCGGCCTTATGTCTACCAAACCCTACATTAGTTCCAGCAACTATATTTTAAAAATGAGTAACTATGGCAAAGGTGACTGGCAAGCTACTTGGGATGGGCTCTTCTGGCGCTTCATGAATAAACAAAGAACTTTCTTTCTAAAAAATCCCCGCCTCTCAATGCTCATCCACACCTTTGACAAGATGGATTCAACCAAACAGCAACAACATCTTGAGAATGCAGAAAACTATTTGGACCAGCTTAAAAATGCCTCTTGAGCAAGCCGCGCGTTGCTGTAGCGCGCGTCAGTAGAAACTTCATCTCCAAGCCAATTCGGACGCGCAAAGCTTTCCTCTTCAAACTTAAGCTCCACTTCCGCAAGAACCAACCCTTCATTCGCTCCGGCGAACACATCTACCTCCCAAAGATGTTTCTCAACCTCAATCCGGTACCGTTGCTTCTCAACACGGAAAGAACAGCTATGCAATAACTCTTTAGCCTCCTCCAAAGGAATTGGATATTCATATTCAGATCGACTAATACCTTCGGTCGCCCCTTTGATAGTGAGAAATCCATGAATCCCCATGATTCGCACCCGCACCGTCAACTCTAGCCTAGCCACCAAATAGCCCTGTCGGCACAGCAATCCTGCGTCGGCATCGTCTCGCCAACTCCCGTTCTTGACCAAAAACGTACGCTCAATCTCAATACCCATATAACTACTTAAACACTCGGGTTAACCATTCACTTTTCGGCAACATCTCTGTTCGCATCTGTTCATAAAGACGTTTCGCCACAAGCCCCGGAATCCCATCACCCACAGCGACCCCATCTAGCTCAATCACCGAAGTAATATTGGGAGTGGTTCCATAGACATGCATCTCATTCGCCCGTCTAACTTCATCCATTGGAATGGGCTCATAGACCGCTTCATTCAATAGACCTTGCTCAACTAACCGCTGCGCCTGCTCCATAGCCCGTTTCGCCGTCGTTCCCGCCAAGACCCGCTCCGGAGGCGGCATCAAAAGCCTATTATCAGCTGAAACAATGCCAAAGTTTTCAGTCGCCCCCTCACCCAAGCATCCGCTCTCATCTACCGAAACCGAGAAATCAACTCCGCCATCTACCGCCTCTTTTCTCATCAAAACATTCGGCAAATAGTTGCAACTCTTCACCCGCGCAAATAAACCTGGCTTGACCGGTATCTGACTAGTAATCACCCGCACACCCGATGAAAAAACGCCCACACCGGCGGTTGTATTCAACGGATACACCACCACATAAAGTTGTTCTCCTGAACAGACCGAAGGGTCAATCCCCATCGTGCCCGGTCCCCGGGAAACCAACAAACGTACCAATGCATCCGCATGCTCTCCTGCCCGCACCGTCTGAACCACCAACTCTTTCAACTCGTTCAATTCAACCGGAAGTGATAACCCAATGGCAGAACAAGAAACCTCTAACCGTCTCAAATGCGCATCCAAGTTATATATACTTCCCTCCACACATTTGAATGATTCAAAAACTCCATCCCCACGATGTACCAGATGATCATCCACTGGAACCGTCATGACCATTGGATCCGTCGTAATATAACCCGTCGTCGAAGCATACATTGCATACAACGAAGCTCGCCCCAAATCCGTCTTCAATCGCCACTTCTCTGCCCCTACAACTGGTATTGTTTTCATTGCATTCCTTTTTTATATATACGTAATAGCATATCTAATTTTAATCGATTTAAAATTCTATTCCTTTACAGCTCATGTTTTAATATTCCCTTTTAGGAGAAGTTCATGAAAGAAGTAATAAAAAAACGTGTCCTAGTCACCGGTGGCGCCGGCTTCCTTGGCTCTTTCCTTTGCGAGCGACTCCTCAATGCCGGTCATGATGTACTCTGCATTGACAATTTTTTTACTGGCCGGAAAGCTAATATCACGCACCTGATGGACAATCCTTATTTTGAGCTCATTCGTCACGATGTCACCATCCCATTCTATTTTGAGGTCGATGAGATCTACAACCTCGCCTGTCCAGCCTCACCCATTCACTACCAATTTGATCCGGTTCAAACCACAAAAACCAGTGTGCATGGCGCTATCAACGTCCTAGGCTTAGCCAATCGCGTCAAAGCAAAAGTCTTCCAGGCTTCCACATCTGAAGTCTACGGCGACCCCACACTTCACCCGCAACCCGAATCTTACTGGGGCAATGTCAACCCCATCGGAATCCGCTCCTGCTACGACGAAGGCAAACGCTGCGCAGAAACCCTCTTTTTTGATTATCACCGTCAACATCAACTCGAGATTAAGGTCGTTCGAATCTTCAACACCTATGGCCCTCGCATGCACCCACAAGACGGGCGCGTCGTCTCCAACTTCATCATGCAAGCCCTTCAGGGAGATGCTATCACCATTTATGGAAATGGAAAACAGACGCGCTCTTTTTGCTATTGCGATGATCTCATCGAAGGCTTCCTTCGACTGATGGCTAGCGATTCATCAGTAACCGGCCCCATCAACTTAGGTAACCCCGGTGAATTCACCATGATTGAACTAGCTGAAACCATTTTAGAACTCACGAACTCTTCTTCGGAATTAATATTCAAACCCCTCCCTGAAGATGACCCCAAACAACGGAGGCCCGATATCACCATAGCGAAACAGCATCTCAACTGGGAACCTCAAATCGAACTTAGAGAAGGACTGAGTAAAACGATTGCATATTTCGATAAGCTTCTGAGTGAAGGCGAATAACTCAAATTTTTAATCGTTTAAAAATACATTCCGGTAGCACGCGTATCAACCACATGATCCATCGCCACATCCACCGCACATAAAGCGTCTCTTGCTTTCGATGTATCCCCTTTAATATTACCCTCGCTACTTCTTCTGGCTCCGACGTCATCGTATTCGGAAGATTCCACCCTGCTACCATCTTAGTTCTACAATATCCCGGCTTCACATTCATCACAAAAACACCTGATTTGAATAACCGCTGCCGTAACCCCGATAGATAGGCATTCAATCCCGCCTTCGCACAACCATAATGATATCTCGGCGCCCGACCTCGATCACCTGCAACTGAACTCACACCCACAATCCAACCTCGACCTCGCTTTTCAAACTCATTCGCCACCAAATCTAAAATCGAGACCACACCTGTTAAA
>MDSV01232903.1_pt1 | contig 15582 bp, 7 predicted proteins | sample 810851 | NCBI WGS metagenome assembly MDSV01 (sample SAMN05326640, study PRJNA326480) | marine metagenome | isolation source: seawater | place: Atlantic Ocean: North East | collected 2012
ATTATTAATACTATCAATAACAGAAGGACAGGACCTTTGTCCACCGCAACATTTAGAGACAGCATTTTATGATGAAAAGATTGATCTTTATTGGATGTTGTCAGACTCTTATGGGGATGTTGTATTTGATGAATGTTTTTTATCATGTTCTCTTGCAATAGAGGCTATGGAAGTAGTACACGACAATACAATTTGTGGAGAATGCTCTGGAGGTTGGTTTAGATATTCGGATGGTACTCCAGCTGATTGTGGGTCAGGTATGTATCCTTGTGATGACGGTGGAATGGATGATTTTTCTGCGTATGCAAGTTACTCCGGGACTGATTCCACCACAGAGGCATATGCTCCTGTTGATAGTAGGCTTATAGGAAGTGCTGATTTATCAGGGTATACTGCTGCTTATATATCATTTACTGAAGCATATAATTATCCAGAGGATGCATCTCATAATAATTATCTTGAGGTATCTATAGATGGTGGAGCAACATGGGACTCCGTTTATATATCTATTCCTGATTCTGTTGGAGAGGATTATTGGTTTAATACCGTTGAGATAACTGAATATGCTGGTAGTGAGATTATGTTTGCTTTTCGCTACTATTGTTCTGACGGATATGGAGAGGCATGGTTTGTGGATGACATAAAGGTTTGGGGTGGAAATAGTGACGAAGGAAATATTTGCGGGGATTTTCAGCACTATAATGTTTTCATGGATGGTACTCAAATCGGGACGACAACTACCGAGGATTACACTGTAGAGAATTTAGTAAATGACACAGAATATTGTTTCCAAGTATCGGCTGTTTATACTGAGGGTGAGTCTGATCTTAGTTCAGTAGTATGTGATGCTCCAATGGGCCCATTTCAGGTTAACCCACAAGCTCTTAATTTTGATGAATTAATGGCCGGAGAGTACCAAGAACGTACAATGATTATACAAAATTTTGATACTACGGACGCAGATTATACTATCACCTCAATAGAACTATCAAATATTGATGCAGCATTCAGTCTTGTCTTATCACAATTTGAGGATGGTACTTTAGGTGATTTTGTTAATGATGATGATCCAAGTGAAGAATGGACAGTGGGTGACTCAGCAACTGAGTCATCTACCTATTTGCCTTTCCCTACACCACCTGATGGTTCCCAAAATTTCGCACTTTATAACGATGATGCAGCGGGGGATGACCCCATGAATCCAGCGACACCAATGCTTATATCAAATCCTGCCTTTTCTGGTACGGCACCATCATTCTTGGTGTTTGACCTGTTTTTCCCCAATCCTACTGGTCCTTGTGGTCCTAATCAAGAGGCTTATTCTGATGATTTCAAGGTGTTCGTATCTATTGATGATGGCTCTAATTGGACTCTTATTGATTCTACCATGGAGACTGGTGTCTGGCATTGGGCATCATATATTTATAATCTGGAGCCATATATCAGTGAAGTAAGTTCATTTAGAGTTGCTTTCCAATATACTGACTGTGGTGGTGAATGGGGTTATGGAGTAGCTATTGATAATATGGCCATTAAGATGGGCGATAGTTTTACCTGGTTGACTGTTGCACCTTATAGAGGTAATGCAGCTGCATTTGGGACCTACAATGATTCAATAGCAGTAAAGGTTGGAGCCTATGGTGTGTATGATGGTTTTACTATTGAAGATGAATTGCTTATCGAATCAGGCGACAATGCTATTGAGGTTGAAATTGGTGTTGGTGTTGAAGTAGCTTTAGATGAATCAGAGATAACGCCAATTGAATTTAATCTACATCAGAATTATCCTAATCCATTTAACCCAGAGACTACAATCCGGATTGATTTAGCAAAAAATACCCATTTAAGTGTTTCTGTTTTTAATATTGTTGGTCAAAAAGTATCAACATTAATTAACAAAACTATGGATTCAGGGACCTATAATATTAAATGGTATGGTACTGATGATAATGGAGTTGCGCTTCCTTCTGGCGTCTATTTTTATGAAATGGAAACAAAAGATTATCAATCAGTTAAAAAACTACTTTTAGTTAAATAGTTTTCTCTTATTGATCTCAATTCAAAATAAAGTTGAATTTTAGAAAAACTTATAAGGGTTTTCTTGGCTATTTGATTTTTATACAGGTAGCCATATCTGGTACAACTGGTAAATTAGTGGGTACTGTTACTACTACAGAAACTGGTGAACCACTAATTGGTGCCAATGTGATGATTGTTGGTACCCCTCTAGGCGCTGCCACAGATAGTGATGGTAATTATTATATCTTACAAATACCACCAGGGACATACGATGTAAGATTTACAATGATTGGCTATCAGACGATGGTGATGAATGATGTAAGGATAAGGGTAGATCTTACCACTACTGTAGATGGAACACTTGGTGAGAGTGCGGTTGGCCTCGAAGAGGTAGTAGTACAGGCTGAGCGTCCAATGATACAGACAGATGTAACCTATTCACAAGCGAATATCAGTAGCGAAGAGGTGGATATGCTTCCAGTGGAAGAGTTTGAGGATGTTCTATCATTACAGGCGGGTGTTGTAACGACTGGTGGAGAGATTCATGTTCGTGGTGGAAGAGGAGGTGAAATCTCATATATGGTAGACGGAATTACTGTCACAGATCCTTACAATTCTGGAATTGCTGTTGAAATTGAGAATAATTCTATACAGGAATTACAATTTATAAGTGGCACCTTTAATGCAGAGTATGGACAGGCGATGTCTGGTATAGTTAACATCATTACTAAAGATGGTGATTACTCAAAATACTCAGGGAATATTTCAGGAAATATTGGTGACTATCTTATATCACAAGACCCATTATTTCCTAGACTTGAAGAAAAGAACTGGAATACGATATCTGATTTAAAAGCAAATCTTGAGGGTCCAATCATACCTGGGAAATTATCTTTCTTTGTATCTGGCCGTCAAAAAACTAACAATGGATATCTTTATGGAGAGAGAATCTTCAAACCAAATTCTTATTCGTGGTCGGACGAGCAAAATTTCTTTTATATTGATCCTACCATTGGGCTAGGTAACGGTTCTTACCCAGAGGATTCTGTATTGGTAGTTTCTATGCCATTTGATGTCAACTATGTATATGGAAACTGGAATTCTAGTGCAGATGATTGGAGTGCTGCATCCTATCAGGATAGTTTAAAAAGTTATATTGATGAAAAAAGAAAATCTAGGGAGTTTGACCTGATTCCTATGAATTGGTCAGATCAGGAGACCTATCAAGCAAAATTAAGTTGGAGAGTGACTCCAAAAATCAAAGTTGGTTATAATAGAATGTTTAGTAATACAAGCTCACAAAGCTACTCACATGATTACAGGTGGAATCCAGATGGGCGACCATATTCATTTAATACGAGAACAGGTGATATCTTTCGTGCAGATATATCTATAAGTCAATCTACCTTTGCTAATATTATGTATTCAAATGCAATAAATCATTATAGGACTCACCTAAGTTCTGATCCTGATTTTTATAAAAAGATTGATAATATTTCTTACAATGACTATGGTTTTAGTAATGTCTTAGCTGGAGTAATTGATACAATAATATCTTTTGTAGACACGACTAATATTTGTGGGTATGACAGTGTAGTTGTAAATGATACTATTTACAATTCGATTTATGATACAGACCCTCGAATTCTTGACTACGCTACTGGGAATAATTTTGAGGTAGGTGGAAATTATATGGATGTATATAACCGTAAATCAAATGTAAAAACCTATAAGGGTGAGATTACAAGTCAGGTCAATTCAAAACATCAGTTAAAAGCTGGACTTGAATATAGAGATACACATATTACCTATAACAGTCTAAGTGTTTTGCAGTCATCATGGACAGATTATTCTCCAGTTATCTTAAGTCCTGAGGATAATACCATTCACAATTCATTTCAGTCTATGATAGATCCTTATCAAGGTCAATTTTATAATGACACCACTTTTATTGATACCGTTTTTTTTGGACCATGCCCTGATGACTATTTTGTTCCGGATAGCCCAATTGAGGTAGTTACCGAAAAATGGAATGGTAAGTATTTAACCGGTCGTCGCCCGGTAGAATTTTCAGCATATCTCCAAGACAAAATTGAGAGTGATGATATTATTGTAAATGTAGGTTTTCGATATGATTATTTTGATTCTCAGTTCTGGGTATTGAATGACCCTGAAGATCCAAATTATATGTCACCTCTCAAGCCCATTAACAAATGGATTGATGGTGATAAGAATGGGGAAATATCTGAGAATGAAATGGAAGCTGATAACTTGAGGTCCATTGCATCAAGATTGGATTCTAATGCGCAGGGTGACCCTTGGTACCGCAAGGCAGATCCAAAAACACAAATCAGTCCAAGATTTGCACTAGCATTTCCCATAACGGATAAAGGGTATTTACATTTTTCCTATGGGCATTTCTTTCAAAATCCGAGCTTTAGTTACATTTATGATAATCCTGAGTTTGAGGTTCCTGCTGCATCGGGAGTAAACTCGACGATGGGTAACGCAGACATGGAGCCACAGCGCACGACACAATATGAGGTTGGTTTCTCGCAGCAATTTGGAAGAGATGTTGGGTTAGAAGTAACTGGCTATTTCAAAGATATTAGGAACCTGAACTCTACTGAGATAAAGAATTCTTTCATAGCTGGCGATCGCTATGGCCTATATGTGAATAAGGACCATGCTAATTCCAAAGGTATAACGATTGCCTTGTCCAAGCGTTCAACCAAAAACTTTTCAGGTAATTTGGATTATACTTACTCTATTTCTGAGGGAAATGCATCTGATCCTACTGCGGCATTTTATGATGAACAATCTGATATAGAGCCAGAGAAGATGCTTGTTCCGCTTGACTGGGACCAGCGTCATACGATTAATGGTACAGCTACCTATCATCCTACTAGAACATCTGGTATAAGCCTTGTTTTTAATTATGGAAGTGGATTTCCGTATACGACTACAAATTCAGATGGACAAAGAACCTCATTTGAAAATAATGGTAGAAAACCGTCAACCTACAATATGGATATGAAAGGTTTTTTCAATTTTTCAATATCAAAATCATTGCAGCTATCTGCACATGTTAATGTATATAATGTATTTGATTTTCGTAATGAACTTACGGTTTATGGTGATACGGGAAGATCCTCTTATTCTCTTCTCCCTACTTATACACCACAATTAAGTGGCCCAATGCTAAATACATTAGATGAATATTTGATAGTACCATCTTATTATTCAGCACCTAGGCAAATCAAAATAGGTCTATCGCTAGCAATTAAATAATGAAAAACCCAATATATTTATATATAATACTTGTTACCTGTGTACTATCTGATAGCTATCCAAAAAAGAGATTATATGAAAGAGAGTCTAATCCTTTGGAAGTTATGGGTAGAGAAGATCGTAAGTATGGCGATCATTCAGGTAATCGTGTTTTATGTAGAATCTATAATCATGGTTCTATAGGAGACCAGAGTAGTAGTTTTTCTGGGGTATATCCAATTGGGTCTGGACATTCTTATATTTGGGAATTTTCACCTGTAATTGCAGCAAGTGTTGTTGACATTAATGGCAATAGGAAGCATATTGTCTCTGATGGTATCAGTGGTCTTGTGGATGATTCCCCAGAGGGAACGCCATGGAGTTTTGAGCCACTTACAGGATATGCAAATCCCAATCAGGAAAACCTTGCAATGAGTGACAATGAATCCTCTTGGCCAAGTTCTTGGCCAAATAGGCCAGATGATTGGAATGGAGAGTGGAACGGTCAGTATGGTAAATATGTAAGAGCAGATCAAGAATCTTATTTTGTGGTTGATGATTATTACAACAGTGAGTTTGAGTTCTGGCCTGATACGAGTGATATGCCAAGTTCTCCAACTGATGATCCAGATAATCACCGCAGGGGTCTTGGTATTAAGATGGAGGCCAGAGGTTATCAATGGAATCATCCGGCTGCAGAGGATATTATAATTGTTACTTATTGGATAACCAATGTGGGGTCTAATGTCCTTGATAGTGTGGTATTTGGAATGTACGGTGATGCGGATGTTGGTGGATCATCTAGTTTCGCTGACGATGATGCATGGTTTGATACAGAAAATGATATGGTATATCAGTGGGATCATGATAATTGGAGTACATCTTATGGAGGTTTCCGACCTGCATATTTTGGATGGAGCTTTTTAGAATCGCCGGGCAATCCTCATGATGGTATTGACAATGATGAAGACGGTATGATAGATGAAAGTCAGTTTGATGGGATTGATAATGATGGTGATTGGGATGCTGAGAGGGATGATATTGGTGCAGATGGTCTTGCAGAATTTCATATCAATTATCCTGGCCCTGATGCTGATGGGACAGAGGGAAATGGAATCCCTGATTTAGGTGAACCTAATTTTGAGATAACAGACAATGATGAGTCCGATCAGATTGGACTTACAAGCTTTTATTCAGCACCTTATCCAAGTGTTTATCCATCAAATGATGAGGTAATGTGGGGTCAATTGATGCCAGGCGAATTTCAAGTTCCTCAGCAAAATGTTGATCAAACTTTTTTATATGGTTCTGGATATATTTCTCTGCAACCTGGGGAAAAAAAGAAATTTGCTATAGCAATGGTATATGGAGAAAACATGGCTGATATCCTCCGAAATACAGCTACAATGCAGAATATCTATGATAATGATTATAGCTTTGCTAAGCCACCTTTAAAGCCTACAATGACCGCTGTTCCTGGAGATAATAAGGTGACTCTATATTGGAATAGTTTTTCAGAAAAATCAATGGACCCTATATATGGTAATGACTTTGAAGGATATAGAGTTTATAGATCTACCGATCCTGGTTTTATTGATTCGTATACTATTACTGATGCATATGGAAATATTACATTTAAAGAACCAATCGCTATTTTTGATTTAGCTAATGGACTGCAAGGTCCACACCCAATTGGCTATAATGGTGTTCAGTTTGACATGGGAGAGGATACGGGTCTTCAATATATCTATGTTGATTCAAATAATGTCATTAATGGACAGACATATTATTATGCATTAACCGCCTATGACAAAGGTTACGATATTGATTTTTTTGATAATGGATACTCTCCTAGCGAGAATTTACAACCTATAGCCCCAAGTGAGTGCTCCGTTACTCTAGACCTTGATTATAAAGGAAATGTGGTTAGTTTAAGTGAGAATGCCGCAATCGTATTACCAAATTCTGAATCGGCTGGTTACATTCCCCCAAATATGGAGAATGATGGAACATTTGTAAAACATATCGCTGGCTATGGATCAGGTAACATAACTATAGAGACGATAGATCCATTTGCAATTAAGGATAAAAAGGAATATCAAGTTGTTTTTGATACACTTGATACATACGAAGAAATCGCATTCAGTGTAAGAAATCAAGAACTAATTATTGAGACTTTGAGTATAAATCAGGACAGCAGTGCCACAGCATCATACGATCATATTGATTCCAAGCTTATCATTACTTCAACTGTAATCTATGATACGACCACTATAGATGATGAAATAATAATAAATGAAACTACAATGTATGATACGCTTTATCCTGTTATTGTCACAGATATATCTGGAAGCGATACTGCATCATATGGTATCGATTATAGTGTCATATCAGAGACAGGAACCTTTATAATTTCAAACCCCAACCTTCTATCAGCAGGGGAATTTGTAGCCAGTTATAGATACTTTCACCTTGATCATTTACAAACGACCAATGGTGAGACTGATAATCCAATTTTTGATGGAATGCGTGTAATTGTTAAAGACACAGAATATGATTTAAATGAAGATTCCTGCCGCTGGACTTCTGGTGAAGCTAGCATTGATTCACTTGAGCCTAGTTATGGTTTTTTGAATTTGACGATGTCTAGACCTTATCCTGCTGATTTTGAAATACAATTTGAAGGTGCAATCAGCGACTCGGTTAATGAATGTGTTAATAGTATTGATGTCCCTTTTCGTATAAAGAATATTATTAATAATGATGAGCCACCGTTTCGCATATCTGATTTCCCTTCATTTGATTCTACTGGTGCATTCATTCCACCTAATTCTAAATGGGATCCCAGTGAGACTATAACTATTTTGCCGTATGAAGACTCATATGGGCCTCTGATTGTTATCAATTTTGATACGCTAACCTATGAGCTTGTAAATATAACGGACACGCTTAATACGGATAGTAGCATTATAGTTATAGATACAACTATGCTTGTTCAGGTCAAATCTACTCCTCCTGATAGTGGAGATATTTTTCATATTGCCATTGACAGACCTTTCGCAATGAATGATGTATTTAGCTTCACCACTTCAACATCAAAAATTGATACAAGCATTGCTAAAGATAATCTAGATGATATTGCTGTGGTACCTAATCCTTATATTGTAGCAGCATCCTGGGAGCCTAGACATCAATATCAGTCTGGAAGAGGTCCTAGGAAGATTGATTTTATTAACCTTCCACCGGAATGTACTATCAAAATATTCACACTTTCAGGTTATTTGGTTACAACACTTTATCATAATAATATTAATGAAGATGGTTCGGAGTCTTGGAATCTCCTTTCAAAAGATAATCTTGAAATCAGTTATGGTGTATATTTATATCATATCGATGCCCCTGGTATTGGTGAGCATACTGGAAAATTTGCTGTAATAAAGTGATGAAAAAAAATATTATTTATAGTATGGTTTTGATATCAATGGTATTTACGCAGAATAATGTTGCTACCACATCTGCTGCTTTTCTTGAAATAGGTCCTGGTGCAAGGTCGCTCGGTATGGGTAGCGCGTATGTTTCTGTGGCAGATGATCCATCAGCATTATACTGGAACCCTGCAGGTATTGCCAATCTCTTAAGACCTGAAGTACAATCATTTTATTCACCGTGGCTTGCTGAAACTCAGTTTTACTTTAATACTGCTGTATTGCCAATGGGTGCGTTTGGTACACTTGGTCTGTCTTTTACAGCTATAACTATGGATGAAATGTTGGTTAGAACTGTTAAAGACCCTGAGCCAAGTGAGTATGGACAGAAGTTTGACGCTGGAAACATTGCAATGGGTATAGCATTTGCAAAAAAACTAACTGATAGATTTTCCTTTGGTTTTCAAACAAAATTTATTCAAGAAACTATATGGCAGATGAGTTCAAATGGCTACGCAATTGATATTGGTACTTTGTTTATAACAAAAAAGAATCTTCGTATAGGTATGAGCATATCAAACTACGGTGGTAAACTAGCAATGGAAGGTGTAAATACATTGGTCGATATTGATGTAGATGAAAATATTTATGGTAATAATGACAGAATTGATGGAAGTCTGAGCACTGCACAATGGCCTCTGCCGTTAATGTTCAGATTTGGTGTGAGTCGCGAGTTTCATTTTGGTAATAATAAACTGCTTATAGCTGCCGATGCTATTCATCCTAATAATAATCCAGAATATATCAATCTAGGTTTAGAGTTTAGTTTTCTAAATATGGCTTTTTTAAGAGTAGGTCAGTCACACACTCTATATGAACTAAAATTTCAAGATAGTAATAGTTCAGTTAATATCGGTCCAGAACAAGGACTTTCTTTCGGTGCGGGGCTTCAATATAAGATTCCAAGAGGTCCATTACTTCGTATTGATTATGTATATACTGAATTTGGTGTATTTAAAAATATTGAAGGATATTCATTTAGTCTTAGTTTCTAATGCTCTGTCGCATTTTAATTTTTTTTGCTGTATTTATTATAGGTTGCTCATCAAAAATTAAGACTGGTGTAAATATGAAATCGAATTCTGAAAAAGAAAGATTCTATAGATTACTTGATGAAGAATGGAATCGAGCTATATCTGATAATCCAGAGTGGGCAACTTCGCTTGGTGATAATCGATTTAATGATAAATTAAATGATGTATCCTATGAAACTATTCTCCTAAGACAAGGTAATGTGAAAGAATTATTATTAAAAATAAAAAGCATAGATCGATCATTATTATTAAAAAATGACAAACTTAATTATGATCTTTTTAGACAACAGTTAGACAATAATATTGATGGGGCACAATTTTTTGACTTTTTAATTCCTTTAGATCAAATGAGTGGTATCCAGATTGGTTTTGCAGGAATCCATAATTATATGCCCTTTAAAACACGAAAGGATTATGCGAATTATATATCAAGGATGAATGCATTCCCAAAAAAAATGAAACAGACTATTGACCTTATGGAAAGAGGTATGAAACTTGGATGGTTGCCTCCTAAAATAATACTAAGTTCAGTTTTAGAACAGGTTCGTGCTCAATTTGATATATCCATTGAAACTTCACCTTTGTATACTCCCTTTAATGAATTTCCTGAATCTATAAATCTAGAAGATCAAATTAATTTAAAAAAAGAAATGAGTATTGCTCTGGAAGAAAAAGTCTTTCCATCCTATAAATCATTATATTCCTTCTTTGCAGAGAAATACCTTCCACTTTGTCGGGATAATATCGCATGCAGTGGATTTCCAAAAGGTGATGATTATTATCAATATTTAATAAGGCACTATACTACAACAAACATGGGCCCTCAAGAAATTCACAATATTGGTGTCAGTGAGGTGAAAAGAATTAAAGGTGAGATGCAAAGGGTTATTAAAAGAACAAATTTCGATGGTGATTTTGATGCTTTTTTAGAATTCCTTAGAACTGATTCGTCTTTCTATTATCAAACAGAAGATGAACTCTTAGATGCCTACCGGTCTATATGTAAAAAAGCTGATGCTGAATTGCCTAAGTTTTTTGGAAAACTACCCAGGCTTACTTATGGGGTAAAAAAAATTCCTAATTATCAAGCATCGGCATCTCCTACAGCATACTATTATCCTGGGAATAACAAAGCAGGTAGGCCAGGATACTTCATGGCAAATACTTATAAGTTAAATACAAGACCAAAATATGAAATGGAGGCACTGTCTGTTCATGAAGCAGTCCCAGGCCATCATCTTCAAATAGCTTTGGCCCAGGAGTTAGATGATATCCCTATGTTTAGACGTTACTTAGGATATACAGCTTTTGTAGAGGGTTGGGGTCTTTATTCAGAAAAATTGGCAGAAGAGATGGGTTTTTACGATGACCCATACAATAAATTTGGCCAATTGACATATGAAATGTGGCGTGCTTGTAGATTGGTTGTTGATACTGGTATGCATGCACTAGGATGGACCAGACAGCAGGCAATAGATTATATGTCGAAAAATACAGCTAAATCAAAAAATGATATTAAAGTCGAAATAGACCGATATATTGCTTGGCCAGGTCAGGCCTTAGCATATAAGATAGGAGAGTTAAAAATACGTGAACTACGTAATAAGGCAGAAAAGGAAATGGGAATTAAATTTGATATTAGAGATTTCCATGATACAGTCTTAGGTGATGGTGCTATACCATTAGATATCCTTGAAAAAAATGTAAATCAATATATTAAAAAAAATAATTAGTGGCGTTTTATTTATTATAGATATTACATTACCTGAGCATGAGTAATCTTATTAAGGTCATTATATTTATTTTTCTCCTATGTCATAATTTGCAAGCATGCAGGTTGTGGGCTATTTGCACCAAATCAAATTTTTCACTTTCGACAATATCTGAATCAGATAGATTAGAAATAGAAAATCAATTAAATACATTTTATCAGCAGTCCTCTTCAATGCTAAACGGATGGTCGTTGTTATGCTATAGTGATGCAGAGCAAGATTCAGTATTCCCAGTCTATAGATCTGATATTCCTGCAAATATTGACTCTTTAAACTATTGGTCAAGTGTTGAAACTATGCTATCAACAGATCAGGCAAGAATAGGTTTAGGGCATTTAAGACTTGCATCATCAGGTTCTAATTCCATTCCTAATCCCCATCCTTGGATGTTCTACATGAATAATTATTCGTTCTCTCTGATTCACAATGGTACAGTAAACAAAGAGTTACTTTACGCTTTGATTACGGATAATGGTTCCGATACTTCATGGCTATATTCTCATCCTCCGCAGACATTCGGTGGTGGAGATTGGAATGAATCTGGTTGGGAAAATGTCGTTGATTCTGAACTCATATTGCTTTATATCATGAAAGAGATTAATGTATTGAATGATATGATTGAAGGATTTCAAGAGGCAATAAATAATATTATTAATGCTGGAACAAGTGCGAATCAATTAAATATAATTTTTTCTGACGGTAATCAATTGATGGCTTTTGGAGGAGATAATCGACTTTATTATAAAGAGTCTTCACAGCACTTTGCTATTATGACACAACCGCCAGATAGTGATGACGATAGTTGGGAGGGAATAGATTATCATGAATTGATTTTGGTTAATAATGATAGTTTATACAATTATACTAATTTTATAGCCAATGAGATTGATGATGATAATCCCTCAGATTTATATTCCACTACGTTTAGCTTGTCACCAGCCTACCCTAATCCATTTAATGGATTTGTTTCATTTAAATTAGATAATTCGATAGTTGGATCTGTAAAAATATTAATTCACAATATTAATGGAAAAGAAGTAGATCGGTTCAATGTTAATTCACGTGGAGTTGAAAATCAAAAATTTCGTTGGAGACCTTCATCTAATATGCCCTCGGGAAACTATTTTGTAACTGCAAAATTTGATTTTAATAAACAAACACGCAAGATTCTATTTATAAAATAGAAAAAATTGTTGTATAATCGCCGACTTTATCCAAAGTGAAAATTATAGTAACATTAGCGAATCAGGAGTCATTCATTGCCAAAGACTAAAACAACCAAACTGAGTGATAGTAATTCTAAAGAAGAAAAGAAAGCAATAGCCAAAAAGAAAACTGCTGAGAAAAAAGAGGAACCAGCTAAGAAAAAAGGAAAACCAAGTAAAGTTTCAAGTGGAAGTATAAGTATGTACTTAGCTGAAATAGGTAGATTTAATCCTCTCCCTCCTGAGCGTGAGGTAGAGCTAGCAATTGCAATACAAAATGGTGATGAAAGAGCGATGAAGGAACTTGTTGAGGCTAATCTTCGATTTGTCGTCTCTGTTGCAAAAAAATATCAAGGTAATGGCCTATCCTTAGCAGATATTATCAATGAAGGAAATATGGGTCTTATCAAAGCAGCAAAGCGATTTGACCATACTAGAGGTTTTAAATTCATCTCCTATGCCGTATGGTGGATTAGACAATCCATTTTGCAGGCACTGGCAGAGCAATCAAGACTCATACGGTTACCCCTGAATAGAGTTGGTACAATTACAAAGATTACTCGAGCTGCAGAAAAATTAGAAGCAGAAGTTGAACGCCAACCTAAAGGAGATGAGATTGGAGCGCAACTTGAAATGAGTGGTGATGAAGTTTTGATGGCTATGCAATATTCAAGAAGGCATAGCTCACTAAATTCACCTTTTCAAGAAGGCGAGAATAGTAGTCTCTTAGACATCATAGAGGACGCTGAGGCTGAGGAGCCAGAAGCCAAGATAATGATGGAGTCCATGAGTGAAGAGGTCAATGGTGCGTTAGAGACCTTGTCAGAACGTGAGAGAGTGGTGCTCGAAATGTATTTTGGTATAAATAGAGACAGTGCTATGACACTTAATGAAATAGGTGAAGAGTTTGACCTAACTCGTGAAAGAGTTAGGCAGATTAAAGAAAAAGCAATCCAACGTCTAAGGCATCGATCGAGAAGTAAAAATCTACGTAGATATTTAGGTTAATATTTTCTTTTAATGGGGGGCTAACAGTCCCCCATTTTATTTATTATTTTTTTAATTTACGATATATGGTTACGATGGCTAATACTATCTATTAAGAATATATAAATATGCAGCTTAGACAAAAATTAGGTTTAATACTCGGGTTTACATTTTTTTTTGGATTATTAGTTTTACCAAATCCTGATAATATGAACCCTATGGCAATGAGAGCATTAGCAGTATCAGTGCTAATGGCGATTTTTTGGGTTACAGAGGCAATTCCTGTTTTTGTGACATCATTTTTACCTATTGCACTATATCCTCTATTGGGAGTTCTAAATTCAAAACAAATTGCAGCCAGTTACGGACACCATATTGTGTTATTAATAATGGGTGCATTTTTTGTTGCTAAGGCCATTGAAACGAATGGTCTTCATAAACGTATTGCACTATCCACTATTAGGTTAGTAGGTACTAGTAGGAAAAAGATTGTACTAAGTTTTATGATTGCAACAAGTATGCTATCAATGTGGACATCCAATAATTCTACAACCTTAATGATGTTACCCATTGGATTAGCTATAATAGCCCGTGAAAAAAAATTAGGTGCAGATATTAAAAGATTTTCTCCAGCACTGATGTTATGTATAGCATATTCAGCAAGCATTGGAGGGACAGGTACTTTGGTTGGGACTCCTCCAAACCTTTTGTTTATAAGTATTGTGGAAGAAATATTTCCACAGGCCCCTAAACTAGTTTTCCTTGACTGGTTAATGATAGGCTTGCCCTTTGTTATTATATTTATACCATTAGCATGGATTTATCTTATAAAGTTTTTTTCAATAGATGGAACACTCGAAGGATCTTCAGATGTAATAAACAAAGAATACCGATTACTTGGACCAATGTCCGTAGGTGAAAAAAGAGTGGCCACCATTATTCTCTTCTATGCTTTAGGGTTCGTTTTTCGCGAGCAATGGGCTAGTCTAATAGGGGCTGGGTCTTTTGTGAAGGATTCCACTGTGGCTTTTTTGACTGCATTAGTTCTTTTTATGATGCCAAGTGGACGTAGGAATTCAAATGGGGTCAGCTTAAGACTCCTTAGTTGGGAAGATGCAAAAGAAATACCCTGGGGAATCGCCTACTTAATTGGAGGAGGGTTGGCAATGGCCTCAGCATTTAGTAGCTCAGGATTGATTGTATGGATTAGTAATGCTGTAAATTTGGAAGGCATTCCTATACTTCTTGTTTTGACGTTTGTTGTTGGGGGTATGGTCTTTTTAACTGAGATTAACTCAAATGCTGCAACAACAGCAGTTTTTTTACCCGTTTTGGCAGGGCTTTCAAAGGCGGGAGGATTCCATCCATATCTCTTAATGATACCAGCGACTATTGCAGCTTCTTGTGCTTTTATGCTTCCATCTGGGACGGGTCCTAATGCAAGTATTATGGCAAGTAATCACATTACTATTCCAGAAATGGCGAGGGCGGGCTTTGGATTGAATATTTTGGTGATTATCACAATCTTGATTCTTCTGTATACTATTATCATACCTTTTTTTGGTATTTCTTCGATATTTCCCGATTGGGCACAATAAATACTGAGTTCTATTTATTTTTCAATCATTATTTTTATGATTATTGATATTTATTTTAATTACTCCTTGCAAATTTTTTTCAAATGATACTATATTACCATGCCTTTGGATAAGATGGTTTTTAAATCTGTTCCTTTTAAGTGCAACCCACATACCTACCGTACATAAATAGTAAATAAACAAAATAAACCTTGGAGGTTTTAATGCGAAAA
>MDSV01215978.1_pt1 | contig 15575 bp, 14 predicted proteins | sample 810851 | NCBI WGS metagenome assembly MDSV01 (sample SAMN05326640, study PRJNA326480) | marine metagenome | isolation source: seawater | place: Atlantic Ocean: North East | collected 2012
ATATTACATTAGATTCTTCAGCAGAAACTACTGGATATAAAAAATATTATCTTGCGTATAGTGGTTCAGTAGGTGCTGGTAGAATGCTTGGTGGATGGGTACAATTTTACTATAATTTGCCTGCTGGTGGATCTAGCGGTGGAACAACAACTACATACAATTTCTGGGACCATGGATTATCAACTGACGGAGCTTCAGGAACGACTGCAGAGACTATCTTGACGCAATGGGCTGCACAATTCCCAATTATTAGCTCATATGTTTTAAATTTCTGGAATTTAATTGGTCCTTCTGAGAATTATACAACACCTGGAGTGAGAATACATCAAACCCAACAAGATTTGTTAGACGCAAATTATCAAAATGCAGTAAGCCTATTTAATTATCCACATGGTACTGACACCGGATTTGTTGAATTCACCTTTACAGAAACCGCTTCTTGTAAATTGGTGTATGGTGGTAGTAATTTTAATTATTTAACTGGTGCATCTTATGATTTGGATCCAACTATCGTTTATAAAAATGGAACACAAATAGACTCAACTACGGATATTCAAAAAATTCTTACATTTGATGTTGCTAACGGCGATGTTATAAAACTATGGGAAAATGCAGGTTCAATTTTCTTGTACGCATTAGAAGTGACTACTGGTGGAAGCGGGGATAGTGGATCCACACCGGATCCTCATGCCGCCACACATTCATTTATTTTGACCGGAGCTTCCAAAAGTCTTACTGATGTGAATAATTCTAATATATCTTTAGAATTGATCGGAAGCCCAACTTTCTCTGAAGCAAATGGTGTTGAATTAACAGGAACTAGCAGTCAATATATTAAAATTCCTCAGTCAGTAATGGATGTTGGAATAAATGATTATACTTTATCTGTATGGATTAAAAACGCTGTAACAGGTTCAGCAGTACAAGTATTAGTAAGTATGGAAAATCACTCTCATCGTATGCCTCCAAGAGGTGGAGCTGTTATAAAAGCAAATTCAAGTGGATTAGTTCAATATCGTAGCAGAATGTTAAAACCGGATGCTTCCAATTTAACAAATAATGCGCAATCTGATTTTGTTTATGGTGATGATAGTGATTTACACAATTATGTTGTTTCCAGAAAAGGTACAGTTACAAGATTATTTATTGACGACGTTGAACGTGCATCATTCGATGATGTGGTGACTTATCCAAGTAATGAATATGATGATAATTATATTGGCGTGGAGTTAAGTAGTGATTCTCCTGCAAAGCCTCTTACGGGTGACGTCACTAAATTTGAAGTGTGGTTAGGAACTGGGTATGAAACATGGCCACCATCTGTTTAAAACGGTAATTCTGGTTCTGGCTAATACAAGAAAAATAAAAATATTTATAAATATGTTAAAAATATTTATAAATAAAAAGTATATTTAGTATATATTAAATGTCTACTTATACAACTGCTAAATCAACTGATGGTATTAATTGGACTGGAGTTGCCGGAAATACTGGAAATGGAATTTTACTCAATCGTGTGAATTTTGTCAAACACATAAATGATACTTGGTTTGTAGGAGGTGATGGAAGTTCTGTATATTCTACTGATATTAATGATTTGGCATATTCAAATGATGGTGAAACTTGGGTAGGACTCGGAAATTTTATATCCGGAGAACCAGAATGTATGGCTGTAAAATCTAAAACTACATACAGTAATATAACATTTGATAATAGTGGAAATCCAAGTGTATATTTACACCATCCTACATTAGCTTTTGGTAGTGGAAATCACACAATATATTATTCTGAAATTGGTAAATCATTTGTTGGATTAGGACGTTCTATTTTTAGTGAAAAAGGTAATGGTGGATTTTGGAACGGAGATTATTGGATTGGCGTTGGAAAAGGAACGAATACAATAGCACATTCAATAGACGGTATTGAATGGACAGGTTTAGGACAATCCATTTTTTCAGTTCAAGGTATGGGTGCTTCATTTGATGGTACAAATATGCTTGCTGTAGGAGAAGGTACTAATACAATTGCACATTCAAATGCTCTTAATAAAGAAAATTGGACTGGATTAGGAACAAGTATATTTTCTACAAAAGGAAATAATATTGCATATAATGGAACTATATTTGTTGCTGTAGGAGAAGGAACAAACACTATTGCATATTCTATTGATGGTTTAACTTGGACTGGAATAGGAACTAGTATATTTTCTACTAGAGGTAATGGAATTACTTGGACTGGAACAAAATGGATAGCTACAGGTTCTGGAACAAATACTTTAGCATGTTCATCAAATGGAGTAGACTGGACAGGTCTGGGTGAAACAGTATTTTCTACTGAAGGTTTCAACCTAGATTCAAACACAAATATAATTGTAGCTGTTGGACAAGGAACTAATAGTATTGCATATTCTGAAAATGATGGTCTAAACTGGACTGGATTAGGTTTGACACAAATTTTAAGTTATGGAAAATCAGTTTGTTTTAATGGAAAATATTGGATACTTTCTGGAAATGATCCAAATGTATTTTATTCACTTGATGGAAAAACCTGGAGAGAAAATTCCACACTATATTGTTATAATTATATTGTAGGAAATAATCCAACAAAACCACTTAATATTCCTGGTCAAATAACAATAGATAATCGAAGTGGAGAAAATTTGTCAAATATATTAAAAATTCATTCCACTAATTCTGACTATTCTCTACACATCGAAGCTGAAACTTATTAATTTTGTAAAATGTATGATTTTATATTTCTATTTATATATTAAATCATATGGGAGATAATAATATTTGTAATAGTGCTGCATATTTAAATGCTGTATATCAAAAACAAAAACGATTATTATTTAATTTTCCTTTAACTCGTTTTGATAATCTAGCAAATTCACCTTATCCACAATATAAACAATTCGATTTAGATATGAGAAGAAAAGCAGAAATATTAAGTTACAAAAGTAGTCGTATGAGTACTCAAACAAATAGTTTAACAAGAGCACAAAGATATCAACAACTTGTACAAGGCTCATCACAAAGACGTACATTAACAAATGCTTTTATAAATGAAAATATTAGACCTGACGGAACTCTTCAAACTTGTCCAGAAAGAATTATTAAAACATCAACAACTGCTGCTGGTGTTCCTGGACCTATAATGGATCTTTATTTAGATCCTGATATTCCTCTGTATAATCTTAATAAAAATACAAATGATTATGGACAAATAATGGAAGAAGATAATGAAACATTATGGGTTATTACTGATATTTCAAATATAGATTGTTTAAATACAACTACATATGCAAATCCTTTGTATTCGAATTTATTGAGTGTTTATATGCTAAATGTTGAAGATCCATCATATTACTTCACAATTAGTTTCCCTTTTAATATTTATATTGAAGCTAAAAGTAAAACAAATTCACCAACAGATTTATATAATGAAACAAATAATATTAATGTGTTTGATATTAGTTTTGGAGCATTTTATAGTAATAATATAGTTAATTTATCGATTAGTCCAATTAAAAATGTTGAAGTTAATACAGTTTCAATAAAACCACAAAATACCAGTTCTAATCAAGGGTATTTTGCAAATATTTATGCAGGAATTATAAGTTTTTCAAATATTTTATTATATACAGAAAAAGGTTTTATTTATGATTTTAATATACAAATGTCTTTTTCATTTTCTAAATCTGAAAATTATGAGTTATACTTTCATGATCCTACAATAAAAGGTATACTTAATACTAGTCGAAATATTCAAACACATAATTGTCATGTTATTTCTCCAATAACAATACCAGATACTTTTCCTAAATTAACATTTTCAGGCGTAGGTTCTAATACTTCAAATGGAGGAGGTTCTTCAAATGGAAATTCTAATTCATATTAATTTAAGCAGAATTTTGAGTTAGTGTAGGATTCAAACACAATTGTTGGGAAGGGAATACTTGTCCAGACATACATTTGTCTCCATCAGCAACTTCAATACAACCACGTTTATTATGATATTCTCCTACTAAACACCAACTATTTTTATTAGAAGAAACTGGATTTTGGATTGGATTTGTAGAAGAATCAGCATCTGGTTCACTTGGTCTCATAGTAGAAGGAGCTGAATTAACAGATTCATCTAAACTTCTGGATGCTGTTCCTTGATCACTTGCTTCAATTAATAAGTCACCAGCATTTAATACAGAACCATGTAAAATATCAATACCTTTTTTTCCTGCTCCACTTAAAACATTTGATGAATTATTTAATGCTGAACCAGTAGCATATCCTAAATCGGATAAAGCTCTTTCAATTATAGGACTTATAATTTTCAAAAATTTATCTAAAATATTACCGAAAAACAATACAATATTTATTCCTAAAATAGAAAATGTTAATAAAATAACTAAGAATGTTATCAAAATAATATTTGTTGTTGTATATCCTGAAGTTTGTTCTTCATTTGAAGAAACATTTTGTAATGGTGTCCCTTTTTGCTCGTTTTCCATATTTATAATAAATGTATATTATGTTTTGACAAAATATTATTTAGACAAAGAAAATAATTAAAAGGTGTTCGTTTTATTATAACATATATTTTATTGAATTATATAAAATGGCATTGATTAATTTTATAGAAACCTTCTTTTTTATTAGTTTAGCTATTGCATTTATTTTAATAGTTATGCTTGTTTATCATTTTAAAGATAGGCTTGGTTTACTAGAACAAAAATGCGATACTATGTTTGAAATATTAAATAATATGATAAAAGAAATGAAAAATATAAAACAACAAACGATGATGCAAGTGTCTGAAAGACAAATACAAATGAACCAAAATCATGTTTTATCGCAACCTGTTCAATCAAATACTGATTTTGATGAAAGTGATGTTGATAGTGATATTGATAGTGATATTGATAGTGATGTTGATAGTGTTTCCGAATTTCATGAAGAAGTATCTAATGTTATTACAACAAATAATAGTGAAAATAGTTTCAAAAAAATTGTTGTCGAAGATGTTTTAGAAGAACCTCATAAAATTCAAAAAATAGATAATGATATTGAAGATGATAATGAATTACAAGAACAAGCTATTAATAGTATTACAGACAATTTAGAAGAATTAGAAATTGATTCAATTGGAGAAACTTTAGATGTACCATCAGAAAATGGTTCATCAGAAAATGATGAATCAGAAGATTTAGTTGATAATGAAAATCATATGAAAATAGATTATAAAACACTTGAAATATCTGTATTAAGGGCTATGGTTACTTCACGGGGAATATCAGATGATGTTAAAAAAACAAAAAAATCAGAATTAATAAAAATGTTACAAAATGCAGACACCAGTAATTAATTAATAATAATTTAATTTATATACCTATAAAAATAAATATGAAAAATTATATAATTTGAATATATAATGTTTTCATATTTAACAGAACACGATAAAATAGAAAATCCAACACCAACAAAATTAGGTTATTCATCTAATAATATTTATGATGGTTTTCCACCATTAATGGAAGATGGTCGTACTATTACTGCATCACACCAACCTGAGGCTGTTCTTAATAATTATTTATTAAAAGATACTGGAATTAATTCTAACTGGGAGTATAGAAGATATTTAACAAATAATAGTACACAAATTGTTTCACAAAATCGTTTGAGTTCTATGAATGATATTGGATATGTAAAACGTTATGAAGATATTATTAGTAACTTCACTACCCCAAAGATTCAACATTCTTATGTAGAAACTGAACCTCAAAAAAGTGACTTAAAAAATATTTATTTATCTAGAGAACAATTAAATTCAAAATTAGTAGCACCTGAAATGACACAATATGAATTATTGAAACTTATGAAATAAATCATTAACTAGAAATACATATATAAATATAGTTTAAAACAATAAATTATGACAACTTTAAATATCAAAAAACTCATTAGTTTCGATGTAGGTATCAAAAATATGGCATATTGTATTTTTGATATTGATTTATCAAATAATCCATTTTCAATAAATGAATGGAAAGTAATGAATATGTTAGAAACAGAATCACAAGAAATTACAAAAACATGTAATTGTAAAATTACGATAAAGAAAAAAGGAAATCCTTTAGAAACAAAAATATGTGGAAAAACTGCAAAATATTTCAAAAATAATATCGAAGATACAGGTGGTAATAAATATTATTGTTTAACACATAGTAAAAATTCAAATTATATTATTCCAAATGAATCTTTTTATCAAAAAACACTCAAAAAGAAATCTTTAGAAGAACTAATTGAATTTTCTAAAAAGTTTGAAATACAAACATCTGAATGGAAAACTAAAAAAAAAGCTTTAGAAACTTTAGACACTTTTTTTAATGAACGTTGTCTAGAAATTTGTAAAAAAACTAAAAAAATTAAAGCTGGAGAAATTGATCTTATTTCATTAGGACATAATATGAAAAATCTACTTAATCAAATACCTAATATACATGATATTGACCATATTATTATTGAAAATCAAATATCACCTATCGCAAATAGAATGAAAACTATACAAGGTATGTTAGCACAATATTTTATTATGACAACACCTAATGCCAATATCGTATTTGTTTCATCTGCTAATAAATTGAAACAATTCCAAAAATCTCAAACAATATCTAATAATTCTACTTCTTCTGATTATAAACAACATAAATTAGATGGTGTGTATTTTACAAAAACTATTTTACAAAATAATTACTTTTTAACAAAATGGGAAAATATACTTGAAACTAAAAAGAAAGATGATTTAGCAGATTGTTTTTTACAAGGTATTTGGTATTTATATTCTAAAAAAATAATTTATTATGCGGAGAACTTAAAAATAAATAGTGTATAAATATCATAAATATGGAAGTTGTTGATATTGGATTAGATGATTTAGAACCTATTTCTATAGATGTTGGATCAAATAATAGTAATTCAGAACTACCTTCTGTCAATTTTGGTTCTGGTGTAGAATTATTAATGAATGAAAAACAAAAAGCCTCAGCTGGTCCTACTAGTATTGATTTAGGAGAATTAGATAAATTGGAAGATGATTTAAATAATCTTTCATCTGATGCACCGTCCACTTCCGATACTAAATCTATTGGAGGATTAGGATCTTTTGGTGGTTTAGGATCTAACTGGTTTGGAGGAAACAAAAAACAAGATAAACCCGATGAAACCATTAATGATTCTAACTTAGGACAAGCTACAAGTAGTAGTATGGGAAATACTAAAACTTGGGATGGATTTACTAAAATTGGAGAAATATCTCAAACACAATCAAATGTAACTAATATGACCGATCGTGAAAAAAGACGGAAAAAAAGAATGATGATACATAAATTAACTGAATGGTACGAAAAGGGACTCATTAAAAATAATTCTAATTTTACCATGGAATCTAATTATGAAGAAGTTGAAGATGAATACGAAGGAGCTTTAGAAGATAAAAGAAAAAAAGATAGTATAAAACTTCAAGGATGGTGGTTCACCACTTTTGTAAATTCTGTTGAATATGCAAATTCTGCTTTTAATCCATTCGATATTAATTTGGATGGTTGGGGAGAACAAGTTAGTGAAGATCTTGATTCATATGAAGAAATATTTTCAGAATTACATGAAAAATATAAAGGAGGAAAAATGAGCCCAGAAATTTCATTACTTCTACGTCTCGGATTTAGTGCTGCTGTTGTTAACTTCACTAATAAAGCACTTTCATCCGCTACACCTGCTTTTAATGACGTCATCAAACAAAGCCCTGAATTAATGAAAATGTTTACAAATGCAACAGTTTCTAGTATGTCAGAAAATAGTCCAGGATTCAATATGGCTGCTAATATGATGAAAGATTCTCAAGGACCTTCAAGAAATATGGGACCTCCACCTGCACCTGTAGAAACTAAAAATATGCCACCTCCTCAACGACCAGGATCTATGGGAAACATGAACTTTACTGAAACCCCTTCTAACAGACCAGATATTTCAATGGGACGTGGAGCCATGTTTAGAGAAGAAGGTGTTGATATTTCTAATCAATATGAAAATCCAAACAAAAGACCTGAAATGAAAGGTCCTCAAAATGCCGATATTGATAACATCTTGGCTGGATTAAAACCTAAATCAGCACCAACATTTCAAGAAATTCCATTACAAAATACTGTTATTGAACAAGGTGGAGATGATTCTGTTATTTCTATTGCATCTTTAAAAGATATGCAAAACGCTAATATGCCTAAAAAATCAACTGGAAAACGTAAAAATAATGGATCAAACAAAAATATCGTTTCTCTTGATATTTAACTAAAGGTATCTTCGATTTAACACCGTATCTTCGATTTAACACCGTATCTTCGATTTAAGTATTTATACAACATATAAATAAACAAAAACTGGATAAACATACATATAAACCTTTATATAAATAGATTCTCTCGTGATATATTTCATTCAAAAAACATATACACTCTATTAAATATGAATATCCTGCTATTTGTTTATCATAAATACGCATAACACCATAACTCAATATCCAATATCCCATATATTCAATATTTATTTTTGAGTTCACTTTTATCATATCTTTATGAAGCCTATTTAATATCGGTACTTGATACTTCAAAGGTATTATGAACATTACACCACATACTATATCATAAACACCATTCAATATTATTATGTTTTTAACATTCATAAAATGTCTACCAGTAATAATTATATATTCTTTTTAGTATATATAATTTGCGTTTATGAGTATAGAAGATATAACTAAAAAACAAATTATTAGAAAAATTAAAATAACCCAAATTAAACAATATTTTTTGTGTGAAAATATTATAAAAAAACATTTAATTTACATTAATAAACCTAAATTATATTCATTACTTAACATTCAAAATGAAATATTACCATTCTTTGAAAAAAAAAACCTACCATTTGACATAGAATTAAATATTCTTAGCTATATTATGTAAACTACTTAATTACTACTATTAACTAACATACAAACCTCTTCATATAATTCACTACATCTACATAAACAATTACTTTCATAACGACACTCTCTATAAGCTCTTTGTGTCATATGTTCATGACAACATCCACATGCATTCAAATTATTTAAATGAATATTACCTTCTTCATTCGTCATCAATAATTCATCATTATTACGAAATCTTTCCAACTGATAATCTACGCTATCTACTAATCGACATATTGCACTCTGATATATCAAATTCTCATACTCAGGAGTTCCACTTTCATATGTATTATTTACTAACAATGTTTGAACATGATGTGTGTATGTTGGTTCTTCATATTCAATTTCATTTGAATCTTCAAGTATTTGACTTTCTTCAATCACCATGTCGACTTCATCATCTACAGGTATAGGACCTGGTTTAGAAGTTATATATTTAATTTCACAACTCTTATTAAACTTAATTGGAGACATTTGATTTGGATTAATAAATTTAACTAATTTAATAAAAAGTGTATCAATTTTTTTAATTTATCATTATATTATAGATACTACAACACCTAATATGAGAAAAACCAAAAAAATTTATTCAAATACTAAAAAAAATATTAGAAAAAAATATAAACATGGAGGGGAAATTTCAATTGATGCAAAAAAAATACCTAATTTTGATGTAAATAATAGTTACTCAAGCGAACAACTTGGACTCATACATAAACATTCACTCTCGTTGCATCATAATAAAATGGATTTGTCTCTAATCGCTGATATCAATCTACATACCAATAAAAATTCTATTTATACCGATAAACGTCAAGATCCAAAAAATCATATAAAACAATTACTTCAAAAATATGGTATAAAAACATTCAATAAAAGCGATTCATCACTCAGAATAACTATACTTGTAGGAGAAAGTATTAAAAATAATTTAGTCATACCTATATTTCTAAATGATGATGATACGGGATATTTCTATGATATAGAAGGTAAGCGTTATATACCAACTTTCAAAAAACAAATATCTAAAATATTAAATAAAACTGTTTACTTATTCTCATTACCCGATGAATATGAAAATGAAAATATTGACCAACATTCAGAAGAAATTGCCGGAAACCTTCAAAAAGGAGAAACCGTTTCAAACTTTCAAATGTTACAAACTGTCGGTATTGATGATCATTTACAACAATATATATACAAATTTAATCGTATTCATATTTCAAAAGAACAAAAAGAAACTATTTCAACATGCTTCTTGGACTATAAATTAGTATATAATTTGAATTATGATGACTCAAAAGATGAAAAAGGAAATTATGTGTATAAATCACACCAAAAATTTAGTTTCTTTTCATACGATAAAATTGTAAAAGCTTGTTCTAGTTGGTACTCATACACACCTAATGAACAATTCAAAAAATGTTTATTAGTAGGATTTACAATACCTTATGGAGGAATACGTAGAGCTGTTTATTTGAAATCAAATGGATTCTTCTCTGATGGATATGCCGACTATTTTCCAACATTTGAAACAATTCAAATCACACAAGATATTATTTCAAAATTATTTAAAGAAAATGGACAAACCGATTTAGACTTTTTAGTTAATAAAATTGCATATGAGTTCAGTTATGGAACTGAAACTGCATATAATGTTGTATATAATCAAGACTTTAGAAATACTTTATATGAAATGTATGTTTGGGCACCATTAAAATCTTGTGCAATAGGTTTAGTAGTTGCATTATTATTTGCTGCACTACCTATGGTTTGGGGAACAGTTTTTGTTCTTCCTAATGTTGCTACAACTGTAGGAACGTCTCTTGTTGTTTCTACAAGTGTAAAAGGATCAGTTGCTGCCATAGATTATACTAAAAATAATAAAGTAAGAGGCAAAGACCAATATAAGGAAGGTGGACGAAAATCAAAAAAAATTCGTTACAAAAAATCTCAAAAACGAAAACATTATCAAAAATTAATATATAACAAAACCTTACATAAATAATATCATTATAAATAAATGGATTCAATAAAAGAAATATTAAAAAAGCCAAAAACAAGAAAAATATTTGAAGAAATGGCTAACTTAAATATAAAACATAAAAATATTGGAGAAAAAATAAATAGTGTAAGCCTAAAATTATATTCATTAACTAAAGATATTATTAATACTTTATCAAAAAATAATGAAAGTATAGAAAAAAAAATTAATGAAAGCATAGAGAAAATATTAATAAATAAAGAATTGAAAGAATTGGATAAAAAAACGAAAAATAAATTGAGATTTTACATAAATAACCTTTTTAATAATTCTAATAGTAAAAAGGGAGGTGATCCAACAAACGAAGAAGACAATGATTGTCCAATTTGTTTGTATCCAATAAATAATAATATGTCTATTAAAACCTGTCCTGGAGGACACGAATTTCATAGCGAATGTCTTGATAGGAGCATGAATTTTGGAAACAACACATGTCCAATTTGTAGAAGACCTTTAGATTTTAGAAGTTTTTTTAGACGAACAATTGATTTTTTGACACCACCTGTAAACATACCAGAAGTAGACGGAGACGAAGACGAAGACGAAGACGAAGCACAACAAAGATATGATAGACAAGATTATAGAAATATGACATATATTAGAAATTCATTATTTTTAATTCTTCTTATAATTACAGCAGTAAATATGATAATGGATAATTACATCTATAATAATAGACCACATCGTATAATACCTCAATATGTGATAGTTACGTCATTTTATTCTTTGATTGGACGTATATATAATGATAATGCTGGTCAGATAAGATTAGTAATAATTTTTTATATATATTTAGTGACGTCTGCTACATACTATGCTTTTTATCCAGAATTTAATCAACAACAAAATAATATAATAGAAATTGCAAATAATAATAGGATTTCGGCAAGTCCGTACTTACAACAACATAGAGAACTTTTAATGCTGTATGATGATCCAAATTTACAAACAGATACCATTAATATAACTCAAGCATTACAAACTTTATATGATTCTATTAGTAGAAGAGAAGGAGGTAAAAAATCAAAAAAAACAAATAAAAGAAAAACAAAAAAGAGAAACATTAATAAAAGGAAAAAAATTAATAAAAAATCAAAAACTTTACGTAAATAATAACATTATAATAAAATAAATATATATTTTATTATAACTATGAATGGTGGAGATAAAATAGAAAATCAAGGAAATCATATACCAACAGCAACACATATTTTGGAAACTCAACAAAAACCAGTTATAGTATCAAACGCAAAACCAATTGAAAAAACACAAAGATTTGATTTAGAAAAATTAAATAAAGTATATGAAAAGAAATACAAACAAAAAGAAAATTTTGTATCTACTACCAGTTTCTTTATAGATCAATTTATAACAAATGAACAAATTATTTCCATCCATCACGCTATGCTCAACGTCGATGTATTACATACTTTAAATAATTGCTCTACAGAATTAGGTAATTCATGCAAACAAACTTTAGAAACCTTGAAAATCATACATATACTATTCGGTATTGAAATTACAGATGAAGATGTATTGAAACCACTTATAGATAGTTATTTTGTAGGAGTATATCACACAAAAAAAGATGATAATATTGAATTTAAAATATTACCTATTTTTTTAAACATTCATGGGGATTTTAAAGATTTTAGACAACAATTTGATTATTGGGTTGATTATAGACAAAATATTAAAAATAAAGAAAATATAGAAAAACCATCAACCGTGTATGATGTTAATTCCTATAAAATTTCTAAATATATTGCCAATCTAAAAGAAACATTAATACATACTAAAAATCAAGATAAAATTGACAAAATTAATGATACACTATCTAATTATGAATCCATAAAAAATAATAGAACATATTACAGTTTTCAATATAAAAATAGTTTTTATGATAATGGAGGATTTAAAATGTCAGAAGATTATGTTTATACTAGAAAAAGTATGTTGCCATACAATAATAAACTAAAAGAAGTTTATGGAAAACAATTCAAATTATCACAAAAACAATTAGACAAAATTAAATCACAACTTTTTGATATAAATATACTCACACAAACTCTTGATATTCAATCAACAACACTCACTATTGGAAATAGTATTTTAGTTGGTATGTCAGAATATACACGTAATCATCCATCAAGATATATTTATATGAATTTTGAAGGGACTTTTCTTGACTCTCATGGAAACTATTTTTGGCCACTATATGAAACATCTATTGTAAAAATTACTTCAAATAATAAAACTAAACCTTACGGCATTTACTTATTCCAAAAAGTTAAATCTAATGATACTGACAAGGAAAAATTAAAAGAAGATCTTGTTGGATATAACTATTATTTCCATTTTCCTGAACAAAAATCTTTAGATGAAACCAATACTGCATTAGCAAAAACCATGAAAACTATTCTATTATCTGTTACTATTGGACTTGTTATTGATGCTAGTTTACTTTATGAAACCTACTTACAACAACTTGCAAAAGAAACTGCTCACCATAGTTGGTTAATGGCAAATCATACGGAATTCAAAACTGATATACATTCGTTAAAAGATACAACCGGAATGAAACAATCTCAAATTGATTCCATGAAAGATTTTGTTAAACATTATAAAGATACTGTTCATAAACAAATTGATTTAAAAGTTGAACTAGGTCAAAAACCATTAAATACAAAAGACATGTATAATCATATGCAAAAACATCACTATGATTCTTGTTCGAATAGTATTCAAAAACTATTAACATTATATCCTAGTTATGACTTTCCTAAACCACATGAAATGACTGGAGCTACTCACTGTCAAGAAAGCTTTTTAAAAAGTTGGCAAAAAAAATATAATGCTGATTTTAGTAAAAACTATGGAGATGGATCCGGTATAGGAGATACCGATGGTTCAGCATATTGGTTTCATTCTGCAGGTCACGGAAGTGTTACAGAATCTTCTAAGGTTTTCCAACATGAAATGGAAAAAATTAGTAATAAACATGCAAATAGTATGGTAGTTAAAGACAAACTCACTATTGATAAATATTTAAACAACATTAATAATTATTCAAACACAACTGCTGAAACTAATATTCTGAATACCATATCCTCAACAACACATTTTTCAACTAATGTTGCTATATCTACAGGACTTACTTTACAAAATAAATCACAAAAAGAAGCAACACAAAAAGAAATACAAGATCTTCAAAAAATAACACAACATGCAACAGAATCTATATCCAAATATAATGATACCAACTCCGAATACAGAAAAAATAGTGATAAAGAAGTATCTGCTTTCATCATAAAAAGTCATATAAATGATATTGAAATTGATATTAAAGATTCCGAATTTATGATAGATGTAATAAATTCAAATAATGATGAAAATATAAATCAAAACTTTAAAAACGAACAACTAAAACTATTTGAAAAAAATAAAAATGAATCTAACAAAAAATTAGAAACCTTAAAAGAATTACAACTAATTGCAAATAAAAAAGAAGAAGTACATTCTATTTGAGAACCTTATTTTCTTTATTTTCATATGATGTATTCAGTTTATTATAATATTCATATTGTTCTAAAAAATATGTACAAGGATGTGTCAAAACCTTCTTCCTTTCATCACTCAACAATAAACATTTATTATAAACATCTCTGTAATAATCCATTTTCATTTTTATTTTTATTTCAGAATTATCCATTTACTTCCTAAATAATAATATAAAATACTTACTTTTATATTATTTTGTTTTAGGTTCTCGAAGGTTCTCAAATACCTCCAAAAATTTTCTCTCATAAAATTTCAATTTTTTTTCCTAAAGTATTTTTTATTGTTTTTTTTCACACAAATTTATTTTAAGAATTTGAGAACCTAAATAGTATTTGAGAACCTAAATGTATCAAAAAATAGTGGTTTTTGTATTTATTTTTTTTATAAAACGTTTTCTTGTTTTACGTTTTGAATTCTTATTCTTCTTTGTTTTACGATTTCCACCTTTATATTCCTCAGTGGGTACCAGAGTTTTATATAACTCAGGATCTGATTCTGACCATCTATTTAATATCGTTTCTAATACTTTTAGAGCTTTCACATCATTTCCAATTTCTTCTTTCTTTTCTTCTTTTTTCTTTATTTGTTGTTCCAATTCTTTTTTCCTTTCAAATAGAGTTGTAATTTCTTCTTTCTTTTCTTTTTCTCTTACTTCAAGACCAAATATTGGATAGTTACGTTCTTCCATTTTCCAACGTTTAAAGCTCATAAAATCTCTTAATGTCCTTATTGATTCTTTTCTTTCTTCGTGCACACTTTCAATTTTCCAATTTGACAAATTTTGATTAAAAGCAGCGGCATCTTGGAACATGCCCTCCATATTAGTTACCTTCGACACGTCCCATGAGCCGATGTTCTGGTTGAAGGAGGATGCACCCTTGAACATCCACCCCATATTAGTTACCTTCGACACGTCCCATGAGCCGATGTTCTGGTTGAAGGAGGATGCACC
>MDSV01072215.1_pt1 | contig 15574 bp, 17 predicted proteins | sample 810851 | NCBI WGS metagenome assembly MDSV01 (sample SAMN05326640, study PRJNA326480) | marine metagenome | isolation source: seawater | place: Atlantic Ocean: North East | collected 2012
CTATGGGAAGAAGAGAGGTTTTAATTGATGAATAAATCTTTTTTTTTATTAACAATATACTTTTATCTTTTAATAAGTATAGTTTCTATAAATGAGTTAATATCAAAAGATACTCATATTGATTTATTAAATAAACTAAATGAAAATTTTCCAGCAGAAATTTATTTTAATCAGATTGATAATCAAAATAATCTTTCCAAAGGATGGATGATAATTGGAAAGAAAGGTTTAGCAAGAGTAGAGTTTGAACCTCCTAATCATTTTATTATGGTAGCTGATGGAAAGTGGCTGGTAGTTCATGATGCTCAATACGATAGGACAAGCTACCTTCCATTAGATGGTGGAATATTGGGAGCATTATTATATCCAGAAAAATTCAAAGAAGTTAATCAACTTAACGTAATAAAAAAAACAGTTAATGATGCTTCATATTTTTCTTTAGTTTCAAAAAATTTTCAGGACACTGAACTTAGAGTTTTTTTTGATCATGAATATCAAGAATTAAAAGGTTGGGAAATATATGAAAATAATGAAACCTCTATTAAGATAAATATATTAAAAATAAATAAGGTTAAAAGCATCGAAAAACTAGATAAAAATATATTTAAATTTCCAGAGTTTATGAGAGCAAATATTAAAGGATTTTTTGGTCCTTATGAAAGAAAGTTAAAAAAAATTCCTACAAGTAATACTAATTAATTAAGCTAGTTAATATATATCCAGATTTACTTTTTATTATCTTTATATTTATTTTAGCAGAAATTATCTTTTGTCTTATTCTCGAAATTAAAGTTTCTAAAACTCTAGTGTTTAGAGAGTCTACTTTTTCTAATTGAAGCCCCCAAACATCATATAAAAGATTTTTTTTATTCAAAGCTTTTCCATAATTATTAAAAAGAGCTACAAATAATTTAAACTCTTTTTCTGTTAATTTTAATTTTCTTCCTCTTTTATCAGTTACAATAGACTCAACCTGATTGACGCTAAAATCTAGGTTATTATAAGTATTTTTAATTTTTTTTAATATTTCCTTGTACAAATCTAAAACCTTAATTGGTTTAACAAAAAACCTGAGGTTTTCGAGTGAGTTTAAATTAATATTTTCTTTTTTGGTCATAATAATCATATTATTTTTTTTATCAGGATAAGTTTTTATCAGTTTTAAAAAGCCTTGAAAACTATCATCTATAATTAATATTGAATTTTTAAGTGATTTTTTTTTTGCATTATCAATTCTCTTAATAAGAAAACTTTTTTTAATTTTAGATAAACTTTTTAAAGATTCATAAATGCTAAGGTCTTTTCCAAAGTAGTACACTGTTTTCATAATAATTATAGCCTTCTTTCGCCAAATATAGAGCTTCCTATTCTAACAATAGTTGTCCCACAAATAATAGCCTCCCTATAATCATTACTCATTCCCATACTTATATTTTTTATATTTTCCTTATTACATATGTGGCGCATATTTTCAAAGTACTTGCGAGGGCTCTTTCCTGCCGGAGGCATGCACATAGCTCCTGATATTTCTAAATTATATTTTTTTTTACACATATTTAAAAAATCAGAAAAATTTGAAGGTAAAACGCCCCTTTTTTGTGGCTCCTCTCCTATATTAATTTGAATTAAAATTTTGGGGATCTTAAAGTTTTGACTTTTTAACATAGAAATTTTCTTTGCAGAACTTTCAGTATCTAAGGTTTCTATAACATTAAAAATATTTATTAACTCTTTTATTTTTTTTGACTGAAGTGCACCAATGAAATGAAGTCTTGCAGCTTTTCTATCGGATTCACTCCATTTTTCAACTGTCTCTTGAAGTCTATTTTCTCCAAACGTTTTATGCCCTGTAGAGACTAAACTTCTTATCTTGCTTATATCTTGCTGTTTAGATACAGCAACAATTTTTATACTCTTATAATTTCTGTTATTTTCTTTGCATGTAAACTTTATTTTTTCAACTATTTTTTTATAATTATCAATTACTGACATTTTCAGTACTATTTTAATATGTCTAAATTAAATTTACTTTATACTATTATGAAAATAAAGACTATTTGTATTAAAAAATATAGGTCTAATTTTCCAAATATTTGGATATTTTTAGATGAAGATAGAATTGTTGATGAATTAGCTTTTTTAAAATTATTACCTTCGGCAAAATTTATTGGAATAGTTGTAAGAACAAAAAATAAAAAACTACTATATAAAAAAACTAAATTGGTATCAAAAATATGCAAAATGAAAGGATTTAAGATAGTTGTATCTTCTAGCCCGCAGATAGCAATGTCAGTAGGTGCATATGGTGTGCATTTTTCTAGAGATATTAAAAATACTAGAATTTATAGCAAACTATCATACTCATGCTCTTTTCATAAATTATCTGATATTAGAAGAACTATATCACTAGGTGTAAATAAAGTTTTTATTTCACCTCTATTTAAAACTACTAGTAGTAATAAAAAAAAACCGTTAGGATTAACTAGGTTGTTAATTTTATCTAGATCATTAAAATGTGAGATAGGTGTTTTAGGGGGAGTAAATAATAAAAATATATCGAAGTTAAGAAACAAAGGAATTACCCATATAGCTGGAGTAAGTCTTTTTTTCTAATCTAAGTTATATAACTAATTATGTTAGCATTAAAAAACATTAGCGTTCAATTTGGAGGCATAAAAGCACTAACAGATGTAAGCTTTGAAGTGGAAAAAAATAGCTTATTCTCTATTATTGGGCCTAACGGAGCAGGCAAAACTACATTATTAAATGTAATATCTGGAAGATACAAGCCAATTTCAGGGGAAATACACTATCAAGGAAAAAACTTAAACAAGACTCATCCTAATAAAAGAGCTGTATTGGGAATAGGAAGAACTTTTCAGAATCTAGCTTTATTTAACCATATGACAGTTTTGGAGAATATATTTATAGGGAGGCACCATTTATTAAAAAATAATTTCATAAAAGGTTCTTTTTATTGGTTTTTGGGAGGGCGAAAAGAAGAAGTAGAAAATAGACTAGAGGCAGAAAGAATTTTAGACTTCTTAGAAATTAGTGATATTAGAAAAACCTTGGCAGGAACTTTGTCTTATGGGTTAAGGAAAAGGGTAGAATTAGCTAGAGCTATAGCTATCAATCCTGACCTAATTTTATTAGATGAACCTATGGCTGGCATGAATCAAGAGGAAAAGGAAGACATGGCAAGGTTTATAATTGATTTAAATAGAGAATGGAATATTACCGTGATTATGATAGAGCATGATATGGGGGTAGTTATGGATATTTCTAAAAAAATAATTGTATTAGATTTTGGAAAAAAAATAGCAGAAGGAGACCCAGCAGACATCATAAAAAATAAAAGAGTGCAGCAAGCATATTTAGGAGAAGAAATATAATGCAAAGTAATTTACTAACTATTCCACATGTTATTCTTTCAAACTCTAATAAATATCCTAATGATATTGCAATGAGAGAGAAAAAATTTGGAGTCTGGAAAACTAAAACATGGCTGCAAGTTTATGAAGAAATACAGGCTATTACTTTAGCGCTTAAAAATAAAGGAGTTAAGGAAAAAACTACTGTAGGGATTATAGGAAATAATACTCCTAGATGGATTATAGCAGAAATTGCCTCTCAATCATTGAAATCTATAGCTCTAGGGTTATATGCAGACGCTCTTGAGAATGAGATAGAGTACCTTCTTAAACTTACTGAATGCATGACTGTATTTGTAGAAGACGAAGAACAGGCAGATAAAATTTTATCACTTAATAAATTGAATAATCAAATTAAACTTATTATTTATGATGAAGAAAAAGGTATGAATAAATATAATGATAAACGTTTAATTTCTTATAAAGAATTATTAGAGTTAGGTAATCAACTGATCAATAAAGATAAAAAAGCTTTTTTATCTATTATTAAAAAAATTTCTGAAGATGATATTTGTATTTTCTGTCCTACTTCAGGAACTACATCAAATCCTAAGTTGGCTATGATATCGCATAAACATTTGCTAAATCATGCAAAAAACTATCTTGATGCAGACCCTAAAAATAGCAATGATGAGTATGTTTCAGTGCTTCCTCTGCCATGGATAATGGAGCAAACTTACTCAATATCAAAATGGTGTTTGAGTAGAATGAAGGTGAACTTTGTGGAAGAGCCAGAGTCAATGTTTGATGATTTAAGAGAAATAGGACCAACATTTTTATTACTAGGCCCGAGAGTCTGGGAACAAATTGCTGCTGAAATAAGGTCAAAAATTATGGATTCTTCATATATAAAAAGGAAATTATTTAATTTTTTTACAAATCTTAAAAAATCAAATAGCGGGGCTTTAGCAAGTTTTTTTTCTGAGTATTTATTATTTAGATGGTTGCGGGATCAAATGGGTTTTTCTTATTTAAAATCTGCAGCTACAGGTGGAGCTGCTTTAGGCCCGGAAACTTTTAGATTTTTTGTAGATATTGGAATTCCCTTGAGGCAGCTTTATGGTCAAACAGAACAGTTAGGAGCATACACTATACACAGAAAAAATGACATAGACTATGAAACAGTGGGAATGCCTTTCAATGGGGTTGAAATTGATATTTCTGATCCAGATGCAGAGGGTTTAGGAGAAATTATTGTTAAGAATAAAAATTGTATGAATGGATATTTTGGAAATAATGGAAAAGAGCAAAAAATCTCTTCTGCGGATTGGTTTCACACAGGAGATGCTGGTTATTTCAATAAAGCAGGACATTTGGTTGTAATAGACAGAATTACAGACCTATCATTTACTTCAGAAAAACTTAGATATTCTCCTCAGTACTTAGAAAATAAACTAAAATTTTCTCCATTTATAGCAGAGGCAGCAGTTATAGGTTCAAATAAACCATATTTATCTGCGATAATTTGTATAAGGTTCTCTGTTTTATCTAAATGGGCAGAGCAGAATAGGGTAGCATTCACTACTTATTCAGATTTAGCATCAAAACTTGAGATAGAAAAAATTTTAATTGAAGAGGTAAAGAAGGTAAATCAGTCTGTTCCTAAAAGGCAAATAATTAGAAAATTTGTTCTCTTGTATAAAGAGTTTGATGCTGACGATGATGAATTAACAAGAACTAAAAAACTTAGAAGGAATTTTGTCATTAACAAATATGATGAAATTGTGGGAGCCATTTATAGCGAACAAAAGTCTATTAAAATAGATACATTAATAAATTTGCAGGATGGAGGAACTCAAAGAATTAAAACAGAATTAAACATCATAAATATGGAGTAGAAAAATGGCATTAGACTTTTTAATTCAATTATTGGTTAATGGCTTTATAATAGGCCTGCTCTACGGGGTAGTTGCAATGGCATTTGTGTTAATTTACAAATCAAGTTTAGTAGTAAATTTTGCTCAGGGAGAATTTTTACTTGTAGGAGCCTGGGCTTGCTGGTGGTTGCTAGCAAAATTTTCATTGCCTTTTTATTTGGCATTTATTTTTAGTCTGATATTTATGTCTATTTTTGGGATTTTAATACAGTTAATAATTCTTAGGCCTTTAATAGGGGAGCCTATTATTTCAATCATAATGGTTACAATTGGGCTATCTATTTTCTTTCAAGCTTTAATGAACTGGATGTTTGGGGTTTTTGTTGAGCCTTTTCCTAAAATTTTTACCAATGAAAGTATTAATCTTTTAGGGTTAGAAGTTCAAACAGTATATGTCATGAGTGGGCTTATTAGTCTATTTATTATGATAAGTTTTGCAGTTTTTTTTAAAAAATCTAGACTTGGCTTAGCAATGAGAGCTACTGCATTTGATCAACAAGCGGCACAATCTTTAGGCGTTTCTGTAAAGCAGGTATTTTCTGCTGCATGGGCCATATCTGCAGTAGTTTCAGCAGTTGCTGGAATAGTATTTGGAATAGTTAATGGTATATCATCTGGCATAGCATTTATGGGAATTAAAGTTTTTCCTGCAGTTATATTGGGAGGGTTAGATTCGGTTTTAGGAGCAATATTAGGAGGGTTAGTAATAGGTTTGCTTGAGCATTTAGCTCATTACTTTGATGTACAATATTTAAATATAGGAAATATGATTAGAATTGCTCCTTTTTATGCTTTGTTGATTATATTAATGATAAAACCATACGGATTTTTTGGAACTAAGGACATAGAAAGAGTATAAGTATATGAGTTTAAAAAAATTTAGACCTTGTGGTGACTTTAGGACTTCTTACTCTTCTGATATGAGTTTGTTCGAAGATAAAAGCAGCTTCTATCTAACTTTATTTGGTATACTACTTCTGGTGATTGCTCCTTTAGTATTCGACTCTTATATAATTTCTTTATTGATATATATAGGGTTTTACGGAATAGCTGCCTTAGGCTTGAATTTATTGGTTGGGTGCACGGGCCAGATTTCAGTAGGACATGCTGTTTTTTTTGGATTTGGCGCCTTTGCATCAGCTTGGTTAAGTAATAAGTTTTTATTTCCAGTGTGGCTTTCTATACCAACTGCAGCAATTATGACAGCATTTGTGGGGCTAATTTTTGGAATACCTGCAGCTAGAGTTAAAGGCTTATACTTAGCAATTGCTACATTAGCAGCACAATTTATAATGGAAGATTTTTTTTCAAGAGCTGCCTGGTTTACAGGAGGGGTAGATGGTGCCTCAGCAGAGCCACTTAAGATTTTTAATTTTTATTTTGATACGGATCAAAAGTATTTTTATGTGGTTCTATTTTGGTTAATTGTAAGTTTTGTATTGGTCTCTAACTTGATGCGAACTAGAGACGGAAGAGCATTTTTAGCAGTGAGAGATCATTATTTATCTGCTGAAATGATGGGTATTAATCTTACAAAATATAGAATTTTATCTTTCGGTATTTCATCTCTTTTTGCTGGATTAGGTGGTGCTTTATATGGTCATTATTTAAACTTCGTTTCAATAGAAGAGTTTAATATTCAATTATCTATCTTTTTTCTCGCAATGATAATTATAGGGGGATTAGGATCTGTCAGAGGATCTTTAATGGGTGCTGCTTTTATGGTTCTTCTTCCTGAAATTATGGATGCTCTAACTAGGATGCTTGCGGACACATCTATTGACCAAGCCTTGTCTTTATCTAGTGCTATTCCATTTATAAAAGAAGCTTCTATTGGCTTAGTAATTATATTATTCTTGATTTTTGAACCTAATGGATTAGCCTATCGTTGGGGGCAAATTAGAGCATGGTTTAAACTGTATCCATTTTCGTATTAATTAAGGGAGATAATAATGATTAAAACTTCAAAAATAACTATTATACTGGTAATAATTTATCTTTTTAAAATAGTAAGTATTTCTGCTAAAGACATTCCAATTGGCCATTTAGTGGATTTTACGGGCGCAACTTCCAGTGTGGGAAAACCTTTTGGGCAAGGATTTATAGATGCAATAAAATACATTAATAAAAATGGTGGCATAAAAGGAAATAAAATCAAAGTAGATACTGTTGATTATAGTTACAAGGCACCAAGAGCAGTAGCAACTTATAAAAGGTGGAAATCGAGATTAAAAGTAATTGCGGTAATTGGATGGGGCACCGCAGATACAGAGGCTTTAATGGGAACTATCGCTAGGGATAAAGTTCCTTTTTATTCTGGATCTTATGCAGGACAATTAACAGATCCAACAGGAAAAGCTCCTAACTCTTTCAAAGCTGCTCCTTATAATTTTTTTTATGGTCCCTCATATTCAGATGCTTGTAGGGGTCTTTTGACTTGGGCTTTAAAAGATTGGAAAACTAAAAACAAAACCGAAAAACCAAAATATGTTCATATGGGAGACAACCATCCTTACCCTAATGCTCCTAAAAAAGCGTGTCAGGAATATGCAGAGGAATTAGGTTTTGAGGTTTTATCTGTTATAAACTACACACTGGCTCCTGGTGACTTTACAGCTCAATGTTTAACTCTAAAGCAAGTAGAAGCTAATTATGCTTATCTTGCAAACTCTTCAAACTCTACAACTTCATTATTAAAGGCATGTAACACAGTAGGGGTTCAAACTCAATTTATGACTAATGTATGGGGAGTAGACGAGCCAGTAATTAAAGCTTCAGGAAAAGCAGCTGACGGGATAGTTTTTGCTGTAAGAACTAATTCAGTATGGGGAAATACAAATAAAGGAATGGACCTAATAAAAAAAGTATCAGAGTTTTCTGGAAAAAAAAATACATATAGGTCTGTTCATTATATTTCAGCAGTTTGTACAATGTTTTATATAGCGGAAGCTATGGAGCTAGCAATGGATGATGAAAATTTTAACGGAGAAGCAATTAAAAAAGCAATGTATCAAAAGAAAAACTGGATTCCTAAAGGGCTCGATGGAGTTTGTTTGCCATCTACTTGGAAGGAAGATGATCATAGAGGGTTAATGGATGTTCCCATTTATAAAGTTAAAGTTAATGGTAGCACAGAAAAATTAAATGTTGACGAATTAATGAGCAAAAAAATAATTGAATTGATAAAAGTAGAACAAGTTACATTGCCAAGAAGACCTGAATGGAGAGGCTATTAAGATTTAGTTTATTGAATGTTAAAATTAAAAAATATTGAGGTAGTTTATAACGAAGTAGTACTAGTTATTAAAGGTCTAAGTCTGGAAGTTCGAAAAGGAGAAATTGTTTCTTTGCTGGGAGCAAATGGTGCTGGAAAGTCTACAACGCTTAAGGCTATATCTGGTTTATTAAAAAGTGAGGATGGAGAAGTTACTAAAGGAAATATTTTTTTTTTAGATGAAGAAATTACTGACTCTAACCCTTCAGATATAGTAAAGAGTGGTTTATTTCAGGTTATGGAAGGGAGAAGGTGTATAGCAGATATGACCGTATTAGAAAATCTTAGACTAGGAGCTCATACTAGAATAGATAGAAAAAATATTTCTAATGATATGGAAACAGTTTTAAATTATTTTCCAAGGCTTAAGGAAAGAAGCGGTTTATCTGGATATTTGTCTGGAGGAGAACAACAAATGTTAGCTATAGGAAGAGCATTGATGGCAAAGCCAAAAATCATTCTTATGGATGAACCTTCTATGGGGCTTTCTCCATTATTAGTAAAAGAAGTCTTTAGTATTATAGAAAAACTTAATAAAGATTTGGGAATAACTATTTTGCTTGTAGAGCAAAATGCAAGACTTGCCCTAAATATTTCTAGTAGAGCTTATATTATGGAAAATGGCAAAATAGTTCTAGAAGGGGCATCTAAAGATCTTGCAAACAATGAAGATGTGAAAGAGTTTTATCTAGGAGGAGGAAAAGGAGAAAGAAAATCTTTTAAAAACCTTAAGTCATATAAGAGGAGAAAGCGTTGGTTGTAAAAGCATCTAGTAGTGTTTCTGTTTTTTTTGATGAAGATGAAATATTAGAAAGAGAAGCTAGAGAAGAAATTCTTTTTAAAGATTTTTCTAAAAGGCTTAAGACTATTGTAGGCCTATCTAAAGGTTGGGATAAAATTCTAAATGGTATAGAGTTTTCAAAAATTAAAGAAAGATCAGATTTAAAGGAATTGCCAATAATAAAAAAATCTTCTCTTCCGGATTTGCAAAAAAAAGCTTTTCCTTACGGAAACCTTAATACAAAGCCTCACCATGAGTTTCCTTTAATGTTTGCATCACCAGGACCTATATATGAGCCGGGAGATAATAATGATTTTTGGAATATGTCTAGAAGTCTTTATTCTGCTGGCCTTAGAAAAAAAGACATTGTTTACAATACATTTTCTTATCACTTAGGTCCTGCGGGGCACATGATGCATCAAGCTAGTAATATTATGGGATGTTCTGTAATACCTGGGGGCATTGGAAATACTGACCTACAAGTTGAAACTATTAAAAATTTAAGACCTTCATTTTATATTGGTACTCCTTCTTTTTTAAAAATTTTATTAGACAAAGCTAAAAATAAAAATATAGATATATCTAGTATTAAAAAAGGGTTAGTAGGTGCTGAACCTTTTTCACCTTCATTAAGAAAAAATTTATTAGATGAAGGAGTTGATGTTATTCAGATGTATGGCATTGCTGAAGTTGGTTGTATAGCTTATGAAACAAAGGATTCTAGAAATAATTTAGTCGATGGAATGCTTATTGAAGAAGATATAATTTTAGAAATTGTAAGACCAGGAACATCTAACAGCGTGCCATTAGGAGAAGTGGGAGAAATAGTAGTTACAAAAATTAATTCTAATTACCCAATGATAAGATTAGCTACAGGGGATTTATCAAAAATTATTGATGAACCTAGCCCTTGTGGACGAACAAATTATAGAATTCAGGGCTGGATGGGAAGAGCAGAACAATCAACAAAGTTTAAAGGAATATTTGTTACTCCTAATCAGATAAATAAGATTACAGAACACTTTAAAGAGGTTTCAAAAGCTAAATTTATTATACACACTAAAGAGTTTTTAGACAGTGGAGAACTTTTATGTGAAACTGATATTAAGGATATTGAGTTAAAAAACAATATTAAAGAATTCTTTAAAAATAATTTTAAGCTCAATATCAATGTTTCTCTAGTAAATAAAGATGAGATAATAAATGATGGATTAGTTATCGAAGACAAAAGAGTGCTAGATTAAATTTTTGATGAGTAAAAAATATTTATTAAAGGTAGAAAATCTAGGTTGTGAAAGGGACTATAAGCCAATATTTAATAAATTATCATTTGCACTTAAGCCTGGAAATATAATTTTAATTGATGGAAATAATGGGTCAGGAAAAACCTCTCTTTTATTATGTGTTGCTAATGTTTTGTCTTACACAGGTTATGTGCATATTAATAATGATATATCTAATTTAGGATATGTTGGACATAAAAATGCACTTTGTGAGAATGAAACTATAGAAGAATTTATAACTTTTTGGAAAAAAATTTATAATTTTGATAAAAACCACCAGTCAATTTTAGAAAGTTTTAATTTGGGAAATTTTAATAATACCCCAGTAGGCTTTTTATCTTTTGGTCAGAAAAAAAAGTTATCCTTCATAAGGTTGATTATGATGAAAGCTAAGATCTGGTTGTTAGACGAACCTATATCAGGATTAGATAAAAAAACCAAAAAAATAATTATAAACCATATAAAAGAACATCTTGCTAAAGGAGGAGGAGCGATAGCAACCTCTCATCAAAGCTTTAATAATTTTGACAATAATAAAACTAAGAGAGTTAATATTGGTTAAGTTATTCTTTTTGTTTTTATTTAAAGAATGTAAGAGTTATTTATTTAAATCTAATAAATCTTGGTTTGCTATATCATTTTTTTTACTTTGCATGCTTATTTTTCCTTTATCGTTAGGAAATGATAATAATTTATTAAAAAAAACTGCAATTTCTTCAATTTGGATATGTGTATTATTCGCACATTTAATTTCATTAGAAAATCTTTTTAAAGAAGACTATCAGAGCGGTATATTACTTCAGTACAATATAAATCAAATTCCTTATTCTATAATAGTTGCAACCAAATGTCTTGGGCATTGGACTTTTACAGGGCTTCCAATAATATTTTTGTCTCCTCTATTTTTAATCTTTTTGAGTGGGTCTTCTAGTGACATTTTAGGATTATTTTTTTCACTATTACTTGGTACACCATTGTTTACTCTGATTGGCATGCCAATAGCCGCTCTAACTTTAGGGGCATCTTCTAGAGGACCTCTTTTAATTTTTTTATCAATTCCTTTTTTTCTCCCTATTATTATTTTTGGGGTGTTGTCAGTTAGAAGCTTTAGTTCAGGTTCCTACTCTGAATATTATTTATTATGTGCTATTCTAAGCATCAGTATAGTATTTTTACCCTATATAACTATTAAGATACTTAAAGAGAGCTTAAGATAAAATGTTTAAATATTTACATAAATTTGCAAACCCCAAAAAGTTTTTAAAGATAGCTTTGCCAATAAGAAAATTTATGGGTATTTGTTCTTTAGTTGTAATATTAATAGGTTTGATATTTTCCTTATTTTTATCGCCACCAGACTACCAACAAAAAGAAACAGTAAGAATAATGTATATTCATGTACCTTCTGCTTGGATGAGTTTAAAGATATATGTATTTATGTTTATTAGCAGTATTATATTTTTAGTTTGGAAGTTCCCCCTCTTTCTAATACTAGCCAAAGAGTCTGTGAATATAGGTATAATTTTTACTTTTTCAGCTCTATTGACAGGATCTTTATGGGGGAAGCCTACCTGGGGAACTTATTGGGTTTGGGATGCAAGGTTAACTTCTTTTTTAATACTATTTTTTATTTATTTAGGACTTAAATTAATCAAGGAAACATTCTCTTTTTCTTCAAAAGGGGATTATGCGTTTGCATATTTAGCCTTAATAGGAGGATTCAACCTTCCAATAATAAAATTTTCTGTAGATTGGTGGAATACCTTGCATCAGCCAGCTAGTATTTTAAGATCAGGGGGTGTATCTATTAGCAATGAGATGTTGATACCACTTTTTTTGATGGCTATAGGGTTTTTTTGTCTTTTTATTTATATTTTATTAGTTTCAGTAGAAATAAACCTGAGAAGAAGAAAAGTAAGTTATTACAATAATAAACTTAGTGATTGATATGGTAGATGTAATATTTAATTTTATTGATATGGGAGGACACAGCTTTTATATATGGACGGCATATTCTATCCCATTAATATTAATTTTTTCTTTTGTAATAATACAAAAAAAAAAACTAAACAGCATAAAAAAGCATGACTCATAAGTATAAAAGGTTAAATATTTTAATAGTTTTCATGTTAGCTATAGCAAGCACAATTTTTTTTGTTTTAAAGGCGTTGGAAGAAAAGATAGTATTTTTTTATTCACCGACAGAAATTATTGATAAAGAAATTAGTAATAATAAATTAATCAGGGTCGGAGGTTTAGTTGTAGATGAAAGTATAGTTTATGATGAAAGTGGGTTAGAAGTTTTTTTTACTATTTCCGACACCAAAAATATATTAAAAATATCGTACAAAGGTATATTACCTGATTTATTTAGAGAAGGACAAGGAATAGTGGCAGAAGGTCATATTGATGAACCCAGGAGCGTTTTTTTAGCTCAGAGGGTTTTAGCAAAACATGATGAAAATTATATGCCTCCAGAAATAGAAAAAATGATAGGAAATTAAAATGTTACCAGAACTAGGGCATATTTTTTTGATAATATCTTTTATGCTTTTTGCATTACAGCTTATGATTTCTTTTGAGTATAACTCATTCAAATTAAGGTATATGTTTTTTGATATAGTTAGAAAACTATCTTTTTTTTCATATATTTTAGTAATTTCTGCTTTTTTAATTTTAGTAATAAATTATATTGGCTCAGACTTTAGCGTATTGAATGTTTACAATAACACACATACTAATAAGCCAATCATTTACAAGATTACAGGCACCTGGGGAAATCATGAGGGTTCTCTGCTAATGTGGTTAGCGATCCTAGCTTTATATGGATTAGCTTTTCTGTTATATATTAATAACTTATCTAAAAATTTTTCATTCAAGGTAATGCTTACGATAGCTTTGGTAAATTTGGGTTTCATAGGTTTTACCATATTTACCTCTAATCCTTTTATAAGAACATTTCCAGTACCAGTTCAAGGCCTTGGTTTAAATCCTGTGCTTCAAGATCCGGGCTTAGCTTTTCACCCTCCTCTTTTATACTTTGGTTACGTGGGACTAACTATTCCCTTTGCTTTTTCAATAGCTGCTTTGTTGCAAGGAGAAGTTACTAGAGAGTGGGCAAAGTGGGTAAAGCCATGGATTTTAATATCTTGGATTTTTTTAACTTTAGGAATAGCACTTGGATCCTGGTGGGCATATTATGAGTTAGGTTGGGGAGGATGGTGGTTTTGGGATCCTGTAGAAAATGTATCCTTATTGCCTTGGCTTCTTACTACAGCTCTTTTGCACTCAGTCAAAGTAACAGAAAAAAGAGATGGTTTGAAAAGTTGGACAGTTCTTTTGTCTATACTTGCTTTTTCATTAACTTTATTAGGAACCTTTATTGTTAGGTCTGGGCTACTTACATCAGTACATGCTTTCGCTTCAGATCCTGCAAGAGGCATCTATATTTTACTTTTCTTAATTACAGTAACTGCGGGATCATTACTTTTATATGCCATAAAGCTAGAAAAGATAGAGAATAAAAAAAACTTATATCTGGTTTCTAGAGAGGGGGGGTTATTATTAAATAATATTTTTTTATGTGCTTCTGCAGCTACTATTCTATTAGGAACTATGTGGCCTCTTATTATTGAAGTTATAACGGGGCAAGATATATCTGTAGGGGCTCCTTATTTTAAAATAGTTTTCCTTCCGTTAATTTTTCCTGCATTATTTTTAAGTGGGCTTAGCATTAACCTCAACTGGAAGGCTGCTAATTTAGATTATTTATATACTAGGTTCTGGAAATTAATTGTTATTTTTATATTTCTAATTTCTATTTACTATATTATATTTAAAGAGCCATTATTAATTTTATTGGGTGTTTCTGCTTCAATTTGGATAATATTATCAATAGTAGGAGACTTTTTTAATAAATTATCTGATAAATCTCAAAAAAATTACATAAGATTAAATAACATAAAAAAAATTAGACTATCTATATATGGAATGTACTTTGCTCATATAGGAGTAGCTATATTTATACTTGGTGTTTCTCTTTCAGAAGGAATGAAGACTTATTATCAGGGTGTAGAAACTTTAAATAATAAAATTGAAGTTAATAAATTTACCATAAGCTTCTCAAATTTAGAGAAATTAAAGAAGAAAAATTGGATTTCAGAAATAGGAACTTTTTTAGTAAAGAAAGATAATAATGAATTTGAGATGAAAGCCGAAAGAAGAATTTATTTAGATACAGGCATGCCCTCCACTGAAGCAGCAATAAATAGAAATTTTTTCAGTCATTTATACATTGTTATGGGACAGGAGCAGCCTTTTGGATCAGGAAATAGAATAGTAAGGATTTATTATAATCCACACATTATTTTTATTTGGCTTGGAGCATTTATTATGGCTTTTGGAGGTTTAGTTTCATTGCTAGATTATAGAAAAAGTTTTTTTAAAAAGTTTTGATTATTAACTATGAATCTACTTAAATTTTTACCATTAGTTATTTTTTTAATAGTTTCTATTTTTCTATATAATAAGTTGAGGTTTCAAAAAAAATTAGAACCATTAAGTTCTGCTCTTATTCAAAAAAAAATCCCTCCTCTTCAAGTAAAAAACTTAGATAACAATCAAACAATTAATGAATTTATAAATGATAGATTTGTGATAATTAATATATTTGCTTCTTGGTGTGCGCCATGTAGAGCAGAGCACGAAGTTCTTAAAAGTATTTCAATGGACTATTCTATTATAGGAATTGCTTACAAAGATAGCGTTGAAAATATTGATAGCTTTCTAAAAGAATTAGGGAACCCATATGAAAAAATTTTTTATGACTTTTTAGGAAAAGATTCTATTAACTTAGGAATATATGGTGTTCCTGAGACTTTTTTTGTTAACAAGGATAGTAAAATTTTATATAAACATGTAGGTCC
>MDSV01144360.1_pt1 | contig 15573 bp, 13 predicted proteins | sample 810851 | NCBI WGS metagenome assembly MDSV01 (sample SAMN05326640, study PRJNA326480) | marine metagenome | isolation source: seawater | place: Atlantic Ocean: North East | collected 2012
AGCGTCAATGCTCTGTTTACTTAATTCATGGAATTAATTTGATTCCAAACAGGCTGTCCGCCCAATAGAGAGTAAACCGTATCCACACCCTGTTTCCGAAACCATTCTGTTGCCATACCGGATCGTATGCCAGCCGCACAAACAAGAATAGTAACCTCACCAGACTTGATCATCTCGGGCTCATTGAGCAAGCGATCCATGGGAATATGTTCATACGCACCCACCAATGGAGCGCATGCAACTTCGTTATCCGTTCGAATATCGATCATTCGAACCGACTCCATCGCTAGAACGGATGGAACATCTACTTCCCAAGATGGATCAATCATCGGCTAAACTCCCTTTAAAGAATAATGGCGGAGAGAGAGGGATTCGAACCCTCGGTACGCGATTAAGCGCACACACGCTTTCCAAGCGTGCTCTTTAAACCACTCAGACACCTCTCCGACTGAGCGCGAAAGCTACACATATGCCCCTGCTGATTCAATCTTCTTTTTTAACCCAAATAACCAATCCCTTTTATTGCAATAATAGTTGCAATAAGAAAAACATCCGTTAACTTAACCTGCTCGATGAAAAAACAACGGACAACTCAACAGCGAACAATAATCGAAGAGATCTGCTTTTCAAGTACACATCCGCTATCGATTGATGATGTAGAAGCCCGCGGAAAAAAACGTCTCTGCACACTAAATCGCGTAACGGTTTACCGCAATCTAAACCGCATGGTGGACGCCGGTGAACTCACTCGCTTCACACACCCCGAAAAAGGTACGCTCTACGAACAAGCCAACCGCCCTCATCATCATCATTTCTTTTGCAAAACCTGTGAAGCCACATTTGAACTCCCCGGATGCGGGCTGTCTCTGAAGGAACAGACGCCTGCTGGATTTATTGTTGAAGGGCACGAAGTCTTTCTGAATGGAATTTGTGCAGCCTGCGCATCGTAAAGTTATTATGAATCTAATTAAGAGCCATTACTTCGACCAATTTGCCATATTTTTATCAGTAACCTGTGCCATACACTGCTTATTCACACCCATTCTGATTATATTTCTGCCCATCGTAGGAACCACCTTTTTTGCCGATGCAGATTTCCACCTTTGGATGCTCTACCTCGTCATACCCACTACGGCCATTGCCATTTTTTTAGGTTGTAAGAAACATAAAGATAAGATCGTTATCACCTTAAGTGCACTTGGACTACTCATTGTAACGGCATCGACCATATACCAATACAGCCTACAAGCTGACTCTGGCGATTGCGTAATCTGCATGAGCGGTGGGCACTCTATATCTAACCCGCTCGTATGGGTAAACATTCTCGCAGGTGCTTTTCTAATTTCAGCTCATGTACGTAATTACAAATTATGTAGAGCGGATAACTGTAAACATTAACAAAAAGAAGGAAACTATGAGTATTACAAAATATATAACTTTGATTCTGTGCGTAGCATCGATAGCAATCGCACACGATCACAGCAGTTTATTTGATAAGTGTGCGGTCACAGGTTGTGTCGCATGTGAACCGTCTGCAAATATTGAAGATGGCAATGCAAAAAATATTGGTGTTTGGCTACAGCCAACATTTCGCGACTTCTCTGCCGATAAATCGGGGATGACAGGGTTTTTCCCAGGGCATGAAGGAGAGCGTCCTGAGAAACAAGGTCTTGGTGTAGATCATACAGAATTTTATTGGTCTGCTACTAAAGCTGATCAGCTACGAGGTAGTGCAGTAATTGCTATCGCAGAACATGATGGCGAAACTGAAGTAGAGTTTGAGGAAGCGTACATTGAGACTCTTAATAGCTACCTTTTACCTGAGGGCATGAATGTTAAATTTGGTCGCGCATTTTGGACTTTAGGCAGTCTAAATGCTCAGCATTCTCACTCAGATAACTTTGCCGACCGTCCACTTCCTTATCGTGCATTCCTCGATAAGGCATTCAATGACGACGGACTTGAAGTTTCATATAGGCTTCCCGTAGATTTTTACGCCGTTGTTGGTGCAGGTAATTTCCGCGGAAATGATTTCCCATTTGGCTTAGGTGAAGAAGCTGAAGCCGGTAATGAAGGAAAGTCTGGATATATTCGTGTTGGAAGCACTCTAACCGAAGATTCAAGCTGGCGTGCAGGCGCATATATGCTTTCCGGTAATGTTGGCTCGCGCCAAACAGGGCATACACATGATGGTGAATCCGAAACTTTTACATTTAGTGGTGAGAGTGACTTATACGTCTATGATCTTCGTTATTCAATTAAAGGATTAGTTCTCTCAGGTGAATACTTCTCTCGCACAGAAACTGGGGATCTCAATATTCGTGTAGAAGACGACAATGGTGTAGAAGACGACACCTTCGGACTCAATGATATTGAAACCAGTGGGTGGTATGTTTCTGCCGTTTACGAGCTCAATTCAAAAATGCGTCTTGGTGTTCGTTACAGCAAACTTGGGTCTCCAGATTATTCAAGTTCCGCTAACAATGACCCTGCAGTAGTTGGTGATGACGCCCTATTGTCTACAGCTCATGAAGGTGAGTTTAATGCTGGTGGATATGATCCCGTAGCTCTTGCCTATATGGTCGATTGGAATCATAGCGACAACAGCCTTATTCGGTTCCAAGTTAACAAGGAAGAATTGAGCAATGGTAATGAAGATGATCAATTCATCGTGCAGTATATTATGAATCTCTAGATTCGAAATTTAAAAACTTCTTCTAAAGTTTTGGGGACCGTATTCGTGCGGTCCCTTTTTTATTATCAACACGTAGAGTAAAAACTAATTAAAGCGACTAAGTAGTGCCTGCTGGACATGCTCAGGAACAAATTGACTAATATCCCCGCCCATCTTTGCTACTTCCCTTACGTTGCTAGAACTCACATAGCTGTAATCCTGCTTTGGCATCAAAAAAAGTGTCTCAATATCTGGTTTCAACTGCCTATTTGTTAATGCCATTTGAAACTCATATTCAAAATCAGAAAAGGCTCTCAGTCCTCGAACAATCACCTGTGCCTCTTGCTCAATAGCAAAATCAACCAGTAACCCCGAAAAGCTAACTGCCTCAACCCCACTTAAATGCGAGGTCGAGCGCTGCACTAAGTCGATACGCTCCTCCAAGGAGAATAAAGGGGTCTTCTCCTCACTTTTCGCTACCCCCACGACCACGCGTGGGAAAATATGCGCTGCTCGTTCAATCACATCTAAATGACCAAAAGTTAAAGGGTCGAAAGTTCCTGCACATACAGCTGACTGATTCATCTCTGCTCCTGATTTAAAATAAGTACCCGCGTTTTTCCATATCGTTTATCACGCTTTACTGACCAGCCTGATGGAAGGCTCCATTCTTGCCTACTCCTCATTTCATATACAACGAATCCGTCAGCTGATAAAGCAGAAGCGCTTTCGATTGCAGTTAGTGTCTCCTCAAAAGCCTCCGCACAATCATACGGGGGATCTGCGAGAATCAAATCAAACGAGATTTTCGCTTCTCGCACCCAACACACGGCATCTGCACAATACACCTGAGCTATTCCTAATTCGGCTGATCGAAGCTGTTCTACATTTTGCTCTATCTGCTTCACGACCTTCGAGTGCTTTTCAACAAAGGTTACACTGGCAGCACCCCGACTCCATGCCTCTAAACCTAACGCTCCTGACCCTGCATAAAGGTCCAATACACGCAATCCGTTGCAATGCCCTCCTAACGAAGAAAATAAAGCTTCCCGCACGGCCTCCATAGTTGGACGCACCTCTGAGTGAGGCACCTCAAACTGCCGATTTCTCAAATGTCCACTTGTGATTCTCATCGTAATCGCCCCTAGATCGATCGAATACTCTATCATGAACAGAAGTCATAGTATTTCAACCGTTTTCGACCTCTCGACAATAGCGTCTCAATGTGGTAGCACCTTACCTTCGATATGAAAACAGATCATCAACATAGAAAAATTTTATGTAACGCGAAACGCGTTGTTGTTAAAGCTGGCAGCAAAGTCTTAGTACAGCGATCAGGGCGTCCTGATCGCGCCCGCATGAAAAAGCTTGTTGCCGAACTTACACACCTACACGATACGGGCGTTGACACCGCATTGGTTTCGTCGGGAGCCATAGGTGTTGGATTAGATGCCTTACAAAAACGCGCCCGTCCAAGTGATATAGCGGAACTTCAAATGGCTGCTTCGATTGGGCAGCACCGCCTCATGAGTATTTATGACGACCTCTTCTCCAAAAACAAATGCACGATTGGTCAGGTGCTACTAACCCATGATGTTTTACAAGATCAGGTACGTCATCTCAATGCACGCAATACCCTTCTGCATCTGATTGCAAATAATGTAATCCCCATTATTAACGAAAACGACACCATCTCCACAGAAGAGATCAAATTTGGGGATAATGATGTTGTTGCTGCCCTCGTTGCCATCCTGATTGATGCCGATGCCCTCATCCTACTCAGTACCACTGATGGCCTCCGAGAACCTACTGCAAACGGTCGTACACGAAGGGTCTCCTATATCGATGAAATAGATGATTCCATTCTAGCCATGATTGAAGACAAACAGGATGGTCTCTCCACCGGCGGTATGACTTCCAAGCTGCAATCCGCCGAACTAGCCGCACATAATGGCATTCCCGTTGTCATTGCAAATGGAAGAAAAGATGGAGTTCTTGCCCAAATCTTACGCGGTGAAGATGAAGGAACACTCCTTTTTCCCAAAGATAAACAGATTTCAAGATACAAACGCTGGATCGCCTTCTTTAATCGAGTCGAAGGAAAAATCACGATCGATAAGCAAACAGAAAAGGCGCTAAATAACGGCAACAGTCTCTTGCTCGTTGGCATCCTAAAACAAGAAGGTAATTTTAGACTTGGTTCTATGGTAGAAATCATTAACCAAGATGGAACTACCATTGGGCGTGGGCTTGTAGAAGCTGACAGTCAAGAACTTGCCTCCCATCATAGCTCGAATGCACCCGCCAAGGAACAGCCTATCATCCATCACGATAACCTCGTCCTTTTATAATCGGAGAATATCTATGAATACCCAAGAACAGATGCAGCAAATTGGACAAGCCGCCAAACAAGCTAGCCGGCATCTTGCACGCCTCTCCTCACGAAAGAAGAATAGTATTCTTGAAGGGATGGCAGAGGCTCTCGAAGAACAACGAGCCGCTATCCAAGAAGCTAATGCAAAAGATTTAGCAGCAGGAAAAGAAGCTGGCTTGGCCGCTGCCATGCTTGATCGACTCGAATTGAACGATGCCCGTATAGATGACATGATCAAAGGACTGCATGATGTTACTGTCTTAAAGGATCCCGTCGGCGATGAGATTACTGCCTGGAATCGACCCAACGGTCTGCATATTCGAAAGGTGCGCGCACCTATTGGTGTTATTGGCATCATTTTTGAATCTCGCCCGAATGTTACATGTGATGCGGCAGCCCTATGCTTCAAAACTTCCAATGCCGTTATCCTTCGTGGTGGTAAAGAAGCTATTCACTCCAATCTTGCGATTGCGAAAGCCCTACAAGAAGGCGGTGAAAAAAAGGGATTACCCACTAACGCAATCCAGCTAGTTCCTACCACCGATCGTGAGGCCGTTCGCGAACTCTGTCGGATGACGGACTATTTAGATCTGATCATTCCTCGCGGTGGAGAAAGCTTAATTAATGCCGTTATTGAAATGGCACTTGTTCCAGTTATTAAACATTATAAAGGTATATGCCATACCTACATCGATGCCTCTGCAGATCTTAAAATGGCATGGGCCATTGCCGAAAATGCAAAATGCCAACGTCCAGGTGTATGTAATGCCATGGAAACGCTCTTGGTTCATAAAGACATTGCCACAGAGTACCTGCCCAAAATGGGAGCGATATTTAACGCACAAAACGTGACCCTCTTCGGCGATTCCGTCTGCTGCCAACAGATCCCATCTGCCCAGCCTGCCAGTGAAGAGGACTGGTATGAGGAATACCTAGATCTCACTCTGTCCATCCGCGTTGTTGATCATATTGAAGAAGCTATTGATCACATCAATCACTATGGATCGGGCCATTCCGATGCTATCGTTACTCAAGATGATCACAGTCAAAACCAGTTTCTAGCCGAAGTCGACTCCAGCTCCGTTTATGTGAATGCATCGACTCGCTTCACAGATGGAGCCGAATTTGGTATGGGTGCTGAAATTGGTATTAGTACCGATAAATTGCACGCACGCGGTCCGATGGGACTTGAAGAGTTAACCACATATAAATTTGTAATTGAGGGCACAGGTCAGATTCGCGAATAACCGCATGGAAAAAAAACCAATTTCCACTTGCGCCTAAACCACAATTGAATACTATTTCGCTTCTCCTACGGGGGTGTAGCTCAATTGGTTAGAGCGCCAGCCTGTCACGCTGGAGGTTGCGGGTTCGAGTCCCGTCATCCTCGCCACTTTTCTTTTTTTTTTCTTGTCACACTCGGTAAAATTTATTGTATTTATATTACGTTCATCTGTTGAGAAGGATTTACTTCTTTCAGACGGAAGTAACAGAATGGTCTGTGAAGGAACGCACCGTTAACAGAATGGAGAATAACATGGCTACTCTACAATATAGAGGTGCTAAGTTTGAATCTGGACGTACGGTGGAAAGAACACCTCACATCGTACAGTACAGAGGTACAAGCTACGACACCAGTAATGTTGAGAAGGCTCCTGAAGTCCATAGCGGTTCATACCGTGGCGCTTCATGGGTTGCATAAATACATACAATAAATAAAGGGGGAGTCCGCTCCCCCTTTTTACATTGTAAACAGCTAAATACTTAGAGCGCCTTCATTCCATCCATGGCCGATCTTAATTGTTCGCCAATAATTTCTACGTCATGATAGCGAATCGCAGCATTCACCTGAACTAAAGTTGCATTATCAATACTGCCATCATCGGAACCTAAGCCAGCCCCTACCACATCGGTACCAAGCTTACTCATAAACGATCCCAACAAAGGACCGCATGCATGCGCGAACAGATAACATCCATATTCAGCGGTATCTGAAATAATGCGATTCATCTCATACAACTTCTTCCGCGCAATCGTATTGGCAATCAATGGCGTTTCATGGAGCGACTCATAATAAGCAGACTCAGGCTTGATTCCAACCTCAACCATACATTCATACGCAAGCTCAACACCTGCTTTGACCATGGCGATCATCAAAATTCCTTTATCAAAATACTCTTGCTCAGAGATGTCTACATCCCCGTTGGGTGTTTTCTCAAAAGCGGTCTCACCAGTAGCCTCCCGCCAGCCCAATAAGTTAACATCATCATGACACCAGTCTTCCATCATCGTGTGTGAAAAAACCCCTGTTATAATGTCATTCATGTGTTTTTCAAAGAGCGGTCGCATAATCAACTGTAACTCTTCTGCTAACTCAAATGCTTTTAATTTCGCAGGATTTGAAAGACGATCCATCATATTGGTAATTCCGCCCTGCTTTAAGGCTTCCGTGATGACTTCCCACCCGTATTGAACAAATTTGGATGCATATCCTGCATCTATACCTTCGCCAACCATTTTATCAAAACAAAGCAACGAGCCCGCCTGGAGCATCCCACAGAGAATTGTCTGCTCACCCATAAGGTCTGATTTTACTTCTGCTACAAAGGATGATTCTAGAACCCCGGCGCGGTGTCCACCTTGCGCAACACAGAGCGCTTTCGCGATCTCAAGACCATTTCCTTTAGGATCATTCTCACGGTGGCAAGCAATCAATGTGGGAACGCCAAATCCACGCTTATACTCTTCTCGAACCTCGGAGCCCGGTGACTTAGGTGCCACCATAATAACCGTTAAATCAGATCGAATCTGCATGCCCTCTTCAACAATATTAAAGCCATGTGCATATGAAAAAATTGCACCCTCTTTCATATGTGGGATAACTGTTTCAACTACTTTGGTATGCTGTTTATCGGGCGTTAAATTCATTACAATATCCGCACAAGGAAGCATTTCTGCATAGCTGCCAACGCGGAATTCATTTTCACTCGCATTTAGGAATGATTGTCTTTTTTGTGAAATAGCTTCATCACGTAACGTATAGGACACATCCAGCCCGCTATCGCGCATATTAAGCCCTTGGTTCAACCCTTGCGCACCACATCCCACAATTACAATTTTTAATCCCTGCGCAGCCGCTATGCCCCCGGCAAACTCATCTGCATCCATGAAGCGGCATGTTCCTAACTCTTCTAGCTGCAAGCGTAATGGTAATGAATTAAAATAATTTTCAGCCATAAACTCTCATCCTTACTTACTCAATTTTTGATCACGTGATATTCTAGTCGGTCTACTTTTAAAATAAAAATACTCCAACACTTTAAAGCATCGGAGTATTTCTTATGATCTATTTTAATGCAATCTATTAACCGATCGCATCTTCACCTGTTTCACCCGTACGAATACGGATGCATTGACCCAAATCGAGAATAAATATTTTACCATCTCCGATCTTCCCTGAACGCGCAGCGCCCGTGATCGCATCAATCGTATCTTGTAAATGGTCTTCATTTACTGCTATCTCGATGCGTAATTTACTGAGGAGGTTAACCTCTTTTGCAGCACCACGGTAATTTTCGTGATATCCCTTTTGCTGTCCGCATCCTAAGACATCTGTCATTACAGACATTTTATAGATTTCCTTCTGGAACAAGGCCGCCTTAACAGATTTCAAGGCTACCGGTTGTATATATGCTATAATTAATTTCATCTTTAGTTACTCCCAAGTTAGTTGAGTAGATTACTACAATTTATACTTTTATGCTAATCTGCAAATATTAAATTTTTTGTAAAAAAACAGCCCGGCCGCACTCAGGCGGCCGAGCCATTAGGAGGAGAGAAAATATTTTCTCTAAATTTAAATTCCTCTAGTTTAAATTTAGGACACGCTTGTGTATGAAGACATTGCGTGTTCTGTTACGTCTAAACCAACTGTTTCTTCTTCAGCAGAAACACGGATTCCAATAGTTGATTTGATAATCGAGAACAGGATCAGTGCGAACGCAAAAGAAACCACTCCGTAAGAAAGAACTCCGATAATCTGAGCTTTCAAAGTAACGTCTGGGCTTAAAGCAACCGCCAATGTTCCGATAATACCACAAACCAAATGAACCGTAATTGCACCTACAGGATCGTCAATCTTCGCTTTATCGATCCCGATTACCGCAACGACAGCAACCGCACCAGTTACTAGGCCAACGATGATAGCTTGCATAGGTGTTAGCATATCAGCACCAGCTGTAATACCAACCAAACCAGCTAAACAACCATTTAATGCCATAGTTAAATCAGGCTTCTTCTGCACGAATGTTGAAGTAATAATTGATCCAACGATTCCAGATGCTGCAGCCAAGCATGTAGTTACGAGAACAAAGGATGTGTAATCAGCGTCTGCAGAAAGAGCAGATCCACCGTTAAATCCAAACCAACCCAACCAAAGCAAGAATACGCCAATCGTTACCAAGGGCATACTGTGTCCAGGAATCGCATTTACTTTTCCATCAACATATTTACCGATACGTGGGCCGAGTATTAACGCACCCGCCAGCGCACCCCATCCACCAACAGAGTGAACCAAAGTTGAACCAGCGAAGTCGTAGAATCCAATTCCATCTAACCATCCACCGCCCCATTTCCATGAGCCGAGCCAAGGGTATAAGAATCCAACGTACAGCACAGTAAAGATGAAAAACGATCCTAACTTAATACGACCAGCAACCGCACCTGAAACAATTGTTGCGGCAGTCGCAGCAAACATTCCTTGGAACAAGAAGTCTGTCCAGAGGCTGTAGCAACCATCTGCATATCCAATTCCTGCATCTGTAGCAAACATTTCGTTTAATGGTAAAGCAGCAGCACAATAGCCAAAAATGCCATTAAAATCGCCTGGATACATAAGACCAAACCCTACAAACGCGTAAGTCAGAAGCCCGATTGCAATAATCCCTGTGTTTTTAAACAAGATATTGACGGTATTCTTTGATCTTGTGAGTCCTGTTTCTAGCATTGCAAAACCCAAATGCATAATGAAAACCAAGAAAGTGGCAACCATCATCCAGATGTTATTTAACCAGTAGAGTTCCTGAGATGGGCCCTCTCCAGCCAAGCAATACATAGGAGTAAATGCTAATAACGCTAAAAACGTTGCAGCATATTTATTTTTTATATTCATAAGAGAATCCTCTTTGTTTAGTTAATACTTAAGTTTGAAAGGGTCATAATGCAGATGCTATGCCAGATTATTAAAACCCGCTCTGATAGCTTGTTTATTAGTTAATGCGCAATGCTTGAAAATGAAGAGGGAAGTTATATGAATTCATTTTTGTTATTCATATATATAATAATACATAAATGTATATTATTATAGTTATGAAGATCAAGATGTAAGAAAAAATGGAACATCGGCTGTGAAGAAAATTAACGATCTATTAAAAAAGCTTCAATCTCACTAATTCTTCCCATTGTAAGCAACCGGGCTGCAAGCTCTTCTGCCTCGGCTAGATCAATTTCAGCGATTGCCCGCTCAATCGATGGCGCACTTCCAATATCAATGCTCAATGTGCGCAATCCAATCCCTAACAAGAAGGGAGTCATATGCGCCTCAGTCGCAAGGTCTCCACAGATTGAAACCGGTTTCCCCGCTCGCTGCGCCGCCACCACAATACGATGGATCGCACGTAAAATAGCCGGATGATGCGATTTATACAATGCAGATACCTGCTCATTTGTGCGATCAACAGCTAACATATATTGCACAAGGTCATTCGAACCAATTGACAAGAAGTCAGCCTCATCCGCCAACTCTTCAGCCACCTCCACCGCCGAAGGAAGCTCCATCATAACCCCTAATTGCGTTTCACGATTAACCGCCACTCCCTGCGATTCCAATTCATTCATGCATTCCCAGACAATCTCTCGAGCCGCTATAAAATCATCTACCGAAGCAATTAAGGGGAACATAATACGTGCATCCACCTCGACGCCCGCCCGCAAAAAAGCTCGTAACTGTTGGCTAAAAATATCTCGATTCTGCAGAGAAAACCGAATCGCTCTCATTCCTAAAAAGGGATTTGCCTCTGTTACATTCGAATAGTAAGAAAGCATCTTATCTCCCCCAATATCCAAGGTCCGTAGCGTCACCGAACGTCCTTCCATATTTTCAACCAAACGAGCGTAAATATGCGTCTGCTCTTCTTCGGACGGAAAATCACTCCTCACAATAAAAGGAAATTCCGAGCGATAAAGCCCAACTCCATTCGCCTTGAAATGCCGGGCGGGCTCCAAATCAGAAAGTAAATTAATGTTCGCCATAATCTCAACCACTTCACCACATGCCGTCCGCCGCACTTCCTGGACATCCGACGCATCATTTAAAACCCGCCAAGTTTCTTCCAACTCCTGATACTTAGAAATGATCTCATCGCTAGGTTTCACATAAATAATGCCCTGAGTGGCATCCATTAAAATCGGAACTCCATCCGGGATCATATCAAATGCATCTCGGCTAATCGCAACCATTGGAATCCCAAGCGAACGACAAATAATAGCATTGTGCGAAGTCACGCCGCTACAAATAATCAATCCCTCCACTTGCTCCGCCGAAAATTTTAATATATCGGAAGGCAATAACTCCCGAACCGCTATAATCTGTCCCCCATAATCCGAGTTAAACTCTTCTTCCGAACATAAATTACGCCCTAACCGATTTCCTAAATCCTTCACATCCAAAACTTTTTCGCGAATCATCGGAACCGAGCTCGAAGAAAAAATTTCTACGTATTCATCCACAACGACATGAATCGCATGCAATGCGGCAGCGCCCTCCGCAATCAATTCGCGGATACGACCAGTAAATTGTTCATCCTCTAAAATAAGAAGGTGGGCGCTAAAAATTAAAACGGCCACATCCGCAAGTTTTTCGCTAGTCGTAACCTGCAAAGCCTGAATCTGTTCCACCGTCCGCTGCAGCGCCTCATCAAAAGCGGTCACATCGGATCCTAAAGATTCTGGTTGCATTTGTAATGCATGCTCGTCAGCGCCTAAATCCAATACACACGAGATCCCCTTCGCCACCCCTTTACTGGCCGCCCGACCGCGTAGAATATCTTGCTTTAATTCCGCTGTCTTGGATTCTAATTCGACACCTCCCTCCCGCGCCTCCTTGAGCAACTTCACGCTCTCGAACATCGTCGCCAACTGCATGGCAATAGCTCGCAGTGCTGAAACATCATTCTCTTTAAAATAATCCCGCTCACTTGCTTGTACCACTAAAACGCCAATTCGCCGCTGTCCACGCAAAATCGGCACCGCAAGAAAAGCCTCGTATTGCTCCTCCCGAATGCCTGGAAAAAACTTATAGGCGGATTCCGTCGAAGCTTGCCCAACACAAATGGGGCGCAATTCACGCAACGCCTGTCCCGTGATGCCCTCTTCTAATGAGAGCTTAACCGTCCCAATTGCGCTCTTATCCAGCCCCTGAGTCGCGCGCAATGATAAGCTCTGCTCGATCTCATCATAGATGTAAATAGAGCACACATCTGCTGCCATATGCTCTGCAATCGAATACGCCACCTCCTGAAGCAACTCCCCACGATCCTTACCTTCGCCCGCAAAAGCGATCCGCTCCGCAATATCGCAAATCAGCTCGATGTTATCTTTCATAAATTCCTCATTTCCCCTAGGCTATGCCCCAATTCAGCGAAAGTCAAAAATTAGCGATAAAGCAATTTCAATACTCGACCTAAACCCGTGACTACACTACCATTTTATAACAGATGAGGGACCGTCCATTGGGAATAACAGATACACCTGCAAATCGACTTCTAATAGGCTATCGCCATATGATCGCTTCACGCTATACCGACCAGATGCAAGCGGATGCAGCACAGCGGGGCGAAGTGTTTTTTTACATTCCCTCTTCCGGGCATGAAGCCAGCGCATTGATTGCCCCCCATTTAACCCCATCTGATTGGCTTCACTTGCACTATCGCGACCGAGCCTTAGCCTATGCGCGCGGTGTAACCTATCAGACCATCTTTGATGGACTTTTCAGCCGAGCTAGCTCGAACTCAGCCGGCCGACGCATGCCTGCCTTTCCTTCCGATCGAAAACTTAACATTATGAGCACACCTACACTGGTAGGAAGTAATGTAGTTCAAGCTGTAGGGGTCGCCCACACCTTTAAAGATGCAAGTGCCTCAAATTCGATTGTTCTTGCATCAGTTGGCGATGGAGCCACGCAACAAGGCGACTTTTATGAAGCCATTAGCGAAGCCGCTCGAGCCCATCTGCCAGTTCTATTTTTGATCGAAGACAATCGTTATGCCCTATCCACACCCACAAAAGGAAATACATTCTACTCTCTTCCTGATGGCACAGAAGCAGCCACTTTTTGTGGTGTTCCGATTGATCGCGTTAACGGCTCCAACCCCATCGAAACCGATCAATGCACCCAACAAACCATTCAAACCATACGTGACACACAATCGCCCCGAATTCTTATTTTTGAAGTAGAACGCCTTGCTAGCCATACGAACGCTGACGATCAATCTGTCTACCGTAGTGAAGTTGACCTTAAACAAGCCATGGAAAATAAAGATCCATGCGCAACCTTAAGGGATTATCTCCTTGAACTAGGACACAGCGAAGCGAGTTTAGTCAAGCTAGAAAAAGAAACCCGGAATGAACTAACTAATGCATTCAAAGCCGCTCGCAAAGGCCCCGCTCCTAAGCCTGCTTTTACCGCCAAACGCGCACTTCCCGCCCAACGTTCTGAATACCTTGGCGCAGAAATATCACGCGATCTCAGCATGCTCGAAGCCATGCGTGAAACATTACGTCATCAATTAAAAACAACCTCCAGTACTCTTCTCTTTGGTCAAGATATTGAAGATCCAAAAGGAGATGTATTTGGTCTAACTCGGGGTCTGAGCGGCGAGTTTCCTCGACAAGTTAAAAACAGCCCCCTTGCAGAAAACACAATTCTAGGTGTTGCTACGGGATGGGCTTTAACGGGCCGTCGACCTATTGCTTTCATGCAATTTGCTGATTTCTTACCGGTTGCCTACAACCATCTATTATCTGAAATTGGCGCCATGTATTGGCGAACCAACGGAGATTGGGAAGCCCCGATTACTCTTATGGCGATTGCGGGTGCATATCGACCCGGCCTCGGACCTTATCACGCTCAAACACTTGAATCGATCTGCGCACATATCCCGGGGCTTGATGTCTTTATGCCCTCCAACGCAGCCGATGCATCTGGACTCCTAAATGCCATTGAAACCTCTGGACGCCCCTCGCTTTTTCTCTTTCCAAAAAGCCTCATTAATGACCGTTCACGAACCACCTCGGCCGATATTAGCAATCACTATGTTCCCATTGGAAAAGCACGCGTTCAACGCGTGGGCCAAGAACTGACCCTGCTCAGCTGGGGCAGCACCATGCCTCTTTGCGAAGCCGCCGGGGAAGCCTTTGCCGAAGCAGGTATCAATATTGAGGTGATCGATCTGCGAACTCTCTTTCCATGGGATGATGAGACGGTGCTTAACTCCGTGAAGAAAACAAGCAAACTAGTAATCGTTCATGAAGATAACCGCACATGTGGCATGGGCGCTGAAGTAGCCGCCTCGATCACGGAAGTACTCAATGACCCGATTCAAATTCAACGCGTAACACGCCCCGACACCTATATCCCATATGATTTTAGCGCCCAACTTGAGGTCATGCCTTCCTTCCGAAAAGTAGTCGAAACCTGTGCGCAGCTCCTCGACATCGATCTGTACTGGGAAGATACTGATGAACAACAAGATGGCATTCTTATGATTAAAGCAATCGGCTCTAGTCCTTCAGACGAAACCATCACTGTTACCACATTCTATGTAACCGCTGGACAAGCCGTATCAGAAGGTGAACTTCTCGCCTCCGTAGAAGCAGACAAAGCGTCCATGGATATTTCAGCCCCCGTAGAAGGCACAGTGGAAGAGCTCTTTGCCGAAGAAGGCGATCAACTAGCTGTAGGACAACCGCTTCTTACAATCGCCACCTCAGACAAAGTAAATAATAAACCTATCACCGAAGAAAATGTTGGTAGACCCATTTTAAGTAGACGACGCCCTTCAGCCTCCACAACCACCTCTGTAATCACAACTCGGACAACGAAGCCAATATATCTTTCCAATATTACAACTGTTTTGGGCTCACAACACCTCACCAATGATCAAATCCTACAAGGACATGAAGGCTGGGATTCAGAAGCGATTCGCAAACGAACGGGCATTGAGAATCGATACTGGATCGGTGAAGATGAGGATGTTCTTTCTCTCGCTGTAAAAGCTACGCAACAACTCCTTGCAAAAGAACAACTCGATATCTCAGAAATTGGCGCCCTCATATGCTCAACAGGCACGCCTCTCTCAATGACCCCCTCTATAGCCTGCCGTGTTCTTAACGAACTCAGCCCTGAGAAAGGCGAAGTGCTTATGCAAGCGCATGATGTTAATGCCGCATGCTCCGGCTACCTCTATGC
>MDSV01057849.1_pt1 | contig 15572 bp, 12 predicted proteins | sample 810851 | NCBI WGS metagenome assembly MDSV01 (sample SAMN05326640, study PRJNA326480) | marine metagenome | isolation source: seawater | place: Atlantic Ocean: North East | collected 2012
AGTTTATAAACAAATTTAAAAAAATTATCCTTTTACTATTAATGGTAGTAATAACCCGTTTAATGATCTTTTATTTTTCTTTAGAGCATCAAGAAGAATATTTGATGAATGATACTCATAGTTACCATAGTACTGCTTTGGCCTGGGTCCAGGCTGGGTCATTTTCTCTTTCTATTGAGCATTTGGAGATACCCGAGACGAATAGAACGCCGGGCTATCCATTATTCCTCGGATTGATATACAAGATTTTTGGAAAAAATTATAAGGCAGTAGTTCTTATTCAAATTTTGATATCAATATTATCAATATATTTTATTTATTTAATTGGGACTATAGTTCATAAAGAATCAACTGGTTTCATTATGGCCTTAGTTTTTTCCTTTGACCCAGTAACAATTTCTATGAATTACAAAATATTGACAGAAACACTTTTCTTATTTTTTCTTATTCTGTTTATGCTCTTAGGAATATTATGGTTAAAGAATCCAATGTCAAAGTCAATCCCTTTTATTTCAGGGGTTCTTCTTGCCCTCATAACTCTAATTCGACCGATAACCTATTTTTTAAGTCCTTTTATTATGCTTGGTATTATAATCTGGTATACTACAAATAATTATTCAATCCAAAAGTGGATTAATCAATCTATTCTTTTTATGATACCTATCTTAATCATAGTGGGTGGTTGGCAATATAGGAATGCTATTTATGCTCATAATTCTTCCTTGAGCCAAATCGCTGGAATAAATATGCTATACTTTCGCGGTGCATCCATTATCGCTGAAAAAGAAAACTTAACCTTAGAAGAAGCGCGTAAACGCCTCATAGATAATCAAATAAAAAATCCTTGGACTTATGCTGGTATGCATCCTGAAAAAAATCTTAATAAAAAATGGGAAAATACTGGAATTAGTATAATGACCAAGCATCCATTTTTATCATTAAAAATGATATGCAGAGGCATATTCTTTTCTCTTTTTAGCCCTGGTGAAGGTTATTTATGCAACACTCTAGGTATTGGAGTTGAGGGCAAAGGACCATTATGGGGTTTATTCAATTCTGATATAAGGACATTCATGAATAATTGGTTTATCCAAAATACATTATATTTATTTATTTTTATTTTCGCGTGTACTTTTCTATTTATTATTTATTCTGGTGTACTTTTATGGATTTACAATTCATTTATCATAAAAAGAATTAATTGGTACGATGGCTTTTTATGGGGCATGCTATTTTATTTCTTAATTGTATCAGCAGGTCCGGAAAGTTATTTTAGGTTTAGACAGCCAATGATGCCAATCTTGATAATATATGCAGTTTCAGGTTGGATTGCGGTATTGGATTATTTTAATCAAATAAAAGAATAAGATTAATAGACCACACATAATAATTATTATTGCAAGAGGTGAAGCAGTTCGCAACTTTATATTTTCTGATTTTTTAAAAGAATTATATCAATACTCAAGGATTACTATATTGACAAATTTAAATCATGGAGAATTGAAAGAGTTTTCGGAACCATTTTGTGACAGAATTATTCAATTTCAGGAATATAAAGAGAATGCGCTTGTGATTCTTTTTCGTGAGATAATTCATACTGCACATTACCAATGGTTATGGAGTGAAGCAGTAAAATATTATTGGGGGCGTCATAATGCCCGCGTCAAAGACAATTTTCGTCAAAGGGTAAAACTTTATATTTGGAGAATCTTTGGAAGAATGATTGCGTTTAGGTCAATACTAAGAACTTGTACCAAAATCGAGCAATGGTTAAGTTGGAAGTTTAGACCAACCAAGGACTTTGATAGACTTTTTGATAGATTAAAACCAGATCTTGTATTTAATTGTTCGCATATTCACGGCGTAAAGGCCGACCTTCCTATGAGAGTTGCTTCAGGAATGGGGATTACTACTTCAGTATTTATTTTCTCATGGGATAATTTGACATCTAGGAGTCGTATCTTTCCTCCTTATGACCATTACCTTTTATGGAATGAGAAAATGTTGAATCAATTAATAAAAATGTATTTTCCAGAAATTAATATAAACCAAGTTCATACTATAGGATCTCCACAATTTGACTTTCACTTTAATCCATCCTACATATGGGAAAAAGAAAGATTATATAATGAGGTCGGTCTTGATGTCAATAGACGATATATTTTATATACTACTGGTATGGCATCTGACTTTCCACAGGAACATAAAATTGTTCAATCAATCATTAAATATATTAAAGAGATAAAAATAGAAAAAAGACCTCAACTAGTAGTAAGGACATATGTAAAGGGTACAAGTGAAGATATGTTATTATTATCGAAAAATTATCAGAACGATAAAGATATTATTTTCCCACCTATTTTGTGGGACCCGGCTTCCGTGATGCCTTTAAATAAAGATTTATATGTTTATTCTAACTTAATTAGATTCACCTCTTTAGGCATAAACACAGCCTCTACAGTAACTCTAGAGTTAATGATGCATAACAAGCCTGCAATAAATATAGGTTTTGAACCACCAGGCTCTGATTTACCAAATTGGTCCCGATTTTCGCGTCATGTTGATTATGAGCACTATATACCTGTAATCGAAAGTGGTGCTGTTATGTTAGCTAGGTCAATTTCTGAGTTGAATGATATGATTCAGTTTGCTATGGATAATCCGTATCATAAAAAAAAGGAACAACAGGATTTCATTGATAATATGTTTGATGGAAAAATAGAAAAGAGTTCAGCATCTAGAGCCTCAAATACATTATATAAAATAGCTAAGATGAATCACTTTGTATAAGAATACAAAACCGATAATATTAAATTGCTTTTCTAGGGGTGGAAGTAATATTCTATGGAATATGTTCTTATCTCATCCAGGTGTTTGCTCACCATTACAGGAAACATTAGAGATTTTTAGTATTAATATAAGGTCACCGAAACTAGAGGGGCTGAAAACTGTTTTTTTAAGTAAACAATTATATCTATTTAATCAGTGGTATTTTAAAGAAAGGAAAGTGGTTGCAGATAATGTAAAAAGATATATTGACAATACACTTTATAATCGGAAATTGAATACTATTAATGATGGTGAGATGAAATTCAAATACGAAGATCAAAAATATAATATTGAAGAGATTCAGAATGCGCGTTTAGTAATTAAAAACAATAATGGTTTAGCTTACTTAAGTAAATTTTTATTTGAAATGTACCCTGATGCAACATTTATTGCGTTGGTACGACATCCTCTCGCATTATATGAAAGTCATAAGCGCAGAAGGACAAAAGTCTCTATATCACCTGAATTATTTTGTGATTATTATAAGAAGATGGTAAAAAAAATGATTGCGGATGCAAGTAATATCCCAAATTATAATCTAGTAAAGTTTGAAGATCTTTTATCAGATCCAGTTAAGAGTATTAAATTAATTTATAAATATTCTAATTTGAATTTTAAGTCAATAAAAAAAATTAGATTTAAAGCAAAGCCTTTCACACACGAAAATGGAACATATGGAACACACTATAATATTGGTCAACATTATTGGGTAAATATGAATGAAATAGAAAAAATAATCAATCCAAATGTGAATAGTTCTCAAATAGCGATGATATCTAAAGTAGAAAAAAGAAAAATATTATTGTCATTAAAAAAAATTATGGAACAACTTAATTATTTAGATTAATTATTCATGAATCCTAAACACAAAATAATCATTTTTTCTCAAGTATACCCTTTCCCCTTAATATCAGGCCAAAATCAAAGGATTGCTAATACGTTATATGGACTCAAAAAATATGGGTTTGATATCACTTTTTTTACCGTTGGTAAAAAAGAAGAAATGGAGCTAATTAAAGATCAACTCAAAGAATTATGTGATGATGTCATCATACTGGAATCCAAATATGTAAAAAGTTTATTTACAAAATGGTTTCATAAAATTATAAGTATTTTCTATACTCTGATTACAGGAAATAAATTTTCTAATTATCTTATATCTAATGTTGAATTAACTCCTAGTAGAGTGGAACAACATCTATTAAATAATAAATTTGATTTTGCATTATTTGAGTATTGGCATACCTATAAACTGGTTCCATTTTTGAGAAATAAACAAATTCCTTGTGTAATTGATATCCATAATATTTTGTGGAGGAATTGGGAATTCTATTTGAATCTGAAAGCCAAATTACCTACAAGATGGGAACCAATACTTCCAGGTTTTATAAAAAGTAGATTGGTTGAGAAATATAGATTGAATGAGTTAAATGCGTACCGTAAATATGATTGTTTAATCACACTAGGAGCAGAAGAGATTGATTATTTATCAGCACAAGGTATTGCAAAGCACAAATTATTTAAAATGCCTATGGGGATTTCACTTGATAAATGGAATTATAGTTGGTCGTGTAATGATAAAAATAAAAAAATTGTCTACTATGGCGGTTTGAGTAACCCTTATAATATAAAGGATGTACTTTTTTTATATCATCAATTCATGCCAAAAATATGGTCTGAATTTGCAAACGCTGAATTATGGTTGGTCGGCAGTAAACCATCTCAGGAAGTTAAAAAATTAACCCAAAATCCAAGAATAATAGTAACAGGGTTTGTTGATGATTTGAGTACTGTGCTTAAGGATAAACATTTAATGGTCATGCCTTGGTCAGGAGCTAGTGGTTTTAGAAGTAGATTAATCGAGGTGATGGCCTTAGGTCTTCCAATTATTACTACTAAAGACCTTGTTAAACAGATGGATATCGAAGAGCATGATAAATTTTTGCTTGCGGAGGATAACCAACACTTAATTGGATTAGCATTAAAATTACTAAATAATAAAAAGATATTGATTAATCAAAGTATATCTGGAAGAAAGTTTGTTGAGCAACAATATAGTTTTGAAGCTACATATGGTGCTCTCCCTAATCATTTATTAAAAATGAGAAAATAAAATTATGAAGAAGATATTGATTACTGGTGGAGCTGGGTTTGTAGGGAGGCATTTTACTAAAGTTTTATTAGATATGGGATATTCAGTGGATTGTGTTGATAATATTGCAAAATATACAGGAGGAATAGACCCACATGGTGGATGGCCATTATTTAATCCTTTAGATTATAAAAATTTTAACTTTTTCAAAAAGGATTGTCGCGAGTTTTTCATGGATAATTCAAATAATTATGATTTAGTATTGCATTTGGCCGCTATTGTAGGTGGTCGTTTAGTTATTGAAAATGATCCTTTAGCGGTTGCTATTGATTTATCAATTGACGCACAATTCTGGCAATGGGCAAAAATTAATAAACCCAATAAGATAATTTGTTTTAGTTCGTCGGCTGCTTATCCTATAGCATTACAAACAGAAAAAAATTTTATTTTATTAAAAGAAGATCATATCAATTTAAAAAATGATATAGGAATGCCTGATATGTCTTATGGATGGTCAAAATTAACACATGAGTATTTAGGTAAACTGGCGCATGATAGATATGGTTTAAATGTGGTTACATATAGGCCATTCTCAGGATATGGAATTGACCAAGATGATACATATCCTTTTCCAAGTATATGCAAGAGGGCTTTAAAGAACAAGGGCAGTGAAAGGCTACATGTCTGGGGTACGGGACTACAAATGCGAGATTTCATACACATAGATGATTGCGTAGAAGGAGTTTTAAAAACAATGGATAAGGTTAATAATGGAGATGCAATAAATCTTTCTACCGGCCTTTATACTTCCTTTATTCAATTTGCTGATTTGGCAGCAAATGGTTGTGGTTATTCTCCAATTGTTAGTGGAAAAACTACAAAACCATCAGGAGTATATGCTAGGGCTGGTGATACGACTAAACAAAAGCGCCTTGGCTTTAACCATAAAATAGATTTTAATAGAGGAGTAAATGAAGCACTGCAATATTATGATAAAATAATTTGATTATTATAATTACGATTCTAAATAATTTATGAATATTACTATTATGTCACATAAGGAAGTACGGTTTGATGGAAGATTATTTATGTAACGATAAACTATAGGATTACATAATTAATAATAAAAATGATTTTTCTAAAATTAGTAGAAAATGCAAAAAATTATTTAATCTGGTATAATGCAATTAATAAATATAAAAAGATGTTTAGATAAATAGGATTGTTATGGATGAATGTTATTCAAATTATCCAACAGAACTAATAACTGCTATAAAGAATGTTAAGGGGGATTCATATAAAGATGAGGTAAGAAGAGATATTGACCCGACATATTTAAGGAGAGAATTGGAATATTCAATTCTCTCCTTTGTGGAAATTTCTGAATTTAAAGGAAAAAAATTATTGGACTTTGGTTGTGGTAGTGGCAGTTCTTCAATTAATCTTTCTAGGATATTAAATGAAACTAAAATAATAGGTATTGATGTTTATGATGAATTAATAGATATAGCAAATAAAAGGTTAGAGTATTATGGTTATGAGAATCTTGAGTTTTACAATAGCAACCAATTTTTAAATAATGATTCTAATAAATTTGATTTTATAGTTATGAGTGCGGTACATGAACACTTGACAAAAGAAGAAAGAAGAACTTTAATGCCTCTTTTGTGGTCGAAACTAAAATCAGATGGTATAATATTTATTAACCAGACACCTTACAGATGGTCAATTATTGAAAACCATACTACTAATCTTCCATTTATTAATTATATGCCAAAGAAAATTGCAATACTCTATGCAAAAAGATTATCAAAACGAGTGAAAAAAAGTGAAACATGGCATAGCCTATTAAAAAGAGGAATTAGAGGTTCAACAATAAATGAGATAATATCACAACTTAAACAGAAAAATGAAGATAATGTTAATGCAATTTTATTAATGCCTTCTAAATATAAAATATATGACAGAATTGATTTATGGTTGAAATTATCTGATTATAATGAAGTTAGTTTTTTTAAACGTTTATTTTGGTTAATTAATAAAGTTTTATTTAATAATTTTGGATTAGAGTTTGTTCCTTATATCAATATTGCGATTAAAAAAACGGAATCCAAATCATATCAATCATATCCTATTGATTTATTAGTACCATCAATAGTACCTGTTTGGAAAAATGGGGAATCAAATTATTCTTTAGGAGGTTTTCCCATTCAAATCAATGCATTATCTAAAATATTTAATAATATATTGATAGCATTGCCTCTTTATAATTCACAAATACCTAATGGGGTAACAAAATTTATTGATAATAAAATAAACTTAATGCCTTTAATGAGACCAATTGGTAGTGAAGCTATTAGAAAATTATTATTACCATACTGGTTGATTTGTGAATTAGGTAAAGTATTTAAATCAATACGTAATTCAAAAGCAATACATTGCCCATTGCCTAGTGACATTGGTTTTATCTATCTAATTATTGGGTTAGTGTTGAAAAAGAAAATTTTTATTAGACATTGTGGGACATGGGGAAACAAAACAACCTTATCAGACCGGTTCATTTATTGGTTATTACCTAAAATTGCTTTTAATCAAATAGTAGTTATGGCCACAGGTGGTGGAAAAGAAATACCAGATTCAAGAAACTCAAACATAAAATGGATTTTTTCCACATCAATACCTAAAACTGAATGGAATGAGATAAAACCGGCAAGACCTTGGAATGGAGCAAGTCAATTGAGATTAGTATATGTAGGAAGACTTTCAAAAAATAAAAATATTGATTCCATACTTAAAGCATTATGTCTTCTAAAAAAGAAAAGGAATGATGTCTATCTAGATATTTTGGGTAAAGGTGATCAAATGGACAGATTGAGAAGTTTGACGGCTAAATTAAAATTGAAAGATAATGTTTCATTCCATGGTAGTGTAGGTCATAAAATAGTTTTAAAATATTTATGTAATAGTCATTTGTTTGTTTTTCCTACAAATACAAAGGAGGGTTTTCCAAAAGTATTAATTGAGGCAATGTCTTGTGGACTGCCATCCATTGCAACCAAAGTATCAGTCATACCATATTTAATAGAAAAAAAATGTGGGATTATACTTAATGATACAAACCCCGAATCAATTCTTTTGTCGATATTAAAAATGATAGATAATCCAAAAAAAATGAGATTGATGGGGCAGAATGCGCGTAAGATAAGTAAATCATATTCAATGGAAGAATGGGTTCAAACGATTAATAATCGCTTAATAGAATCATGGGGGGAATTGTAACCGAGATGTTTCGATTATTGCTTATTAAACTTTTTTATTATACTGGCATGGCCTTTATAAGCAGGAAGGTATTGGCGAATAAAGGAAAATTTATCCTTATGTTCCATGGTGTATCAATGGAAAAGATAAAGGGTATTGATAGTTCAATCCAACCTCACCTTTCAAAAGATGAATTTGAATCGATTCTTTGTTGGTTGAAAAAGAATTTTGATTTTTTACATCCAAGAGATTTATCAAATTCAGAAAAATCTGGCTTACTGATAACCTTTGATGATGGTTTTCATAATAACTATTCGAATGTTTTGCCATTACTAAATAAATATGAAATTCCAGGGTTATTTTTTGTTTCAACTCAACATATAGAAAATCCAAAAAATTGGATGCATTTTATAAAATCAAAAATTGAGAAAAATTGTAGTCTTTTAAATCTAAATGAAGATGTCCAATCAGATTTGTTTGATGGTATATCCAAAGAGGACCTTGCAATGATGGCATCAAATCAATTCGTAACTATTGGTAGCCATACAATTTCGCACCCTTTATTATCAAAATGTTCTAAGGAAGAGATTAACAAAGAGTTAATAAATTCAAAAAAGTATTTAGAAAAAATATCTGGCCAATCTGTAGATTATTTTTCCTACCCATCAGGTGATTATGATATAAGAGTATTAAAAATTATTGGGGAATCAGGGTATAAAAATGCTTTTGGTATTGATAAGATTAATAATCTTGGTCAATCTAAATTTGAAATCCCGCGAATTGGAATATATTCTCATAAAAAACCTTATTTGGCTGCAAAATTAAGTGGATTATATGTTAGACCACTAAACTTAAGTTTTTGAATAAAAAGAATATAGTATATTTTATTGGTCAAATTGGCTTAGGAGGTAGTGAAAAACAACTCTACCTTCTATTAAAATATCTAAATAGACCTGATTTGGTTTGCTATGTGGTTGTATTTAATAATAGTCCTTTTGGAAATTATGAAGTTGAATTATCCAAGATAGGCGTAAAGTTATACTTTATACCTAAAAATGTGAACTCTATACCTAAGAGATTTATTTATCTATTTTATTTGTTAAAAAAAATAAATCCAATCCTTATTCATTCATGGACGATTCATGATAATGCCTATGCTGGAATATTGGGCAGTTTATTAAAAATAAAATCATTAGGTTCTCTTAGAGGCTCCATTTTTGGAACAGGTTTTTCTAAACTCTCTAAATTTTATAAACAAATTGCATTAAGAAGCGTAGATAATTTGCTTGTCAATGCCAAGACTCTAAAACTTGAGGCAATTGATTACGGTATACCAAAAAGCAAAATAAAATATATTCCAAATTCTGTTGAGATTAGTACTGAAAAAAATATTAATGAAAGAGAATTAATTGTTTGTTCCATAGGTAACCTCAGAAAAAATAAAAATCATTCATTATTCATTGATATTATGAGTAATGTTTTGGAATCCATCCCTAGTGCTAGAGGATGGATTATAGGTCAACCAGTTCAGGATGAGCCCGATGTTGAGAATGAGTTGCAAAGTAAAATTGAAGTACTTGAACTGCAAGGTAGAGTTCAATTACTTGGTTTTCAGCCTGATATCCTTAACCTATTGAGGAAATGCTCTGTACTAGTTTTAACATCCATAAGTGAAGGAATGCCAAATGTGGTTTTAGAGGCGATGTCAATCGGAATACCTGTGGTGGCATCAAATGTTGGAGGTGTAACACAATTGATTTCACATGAAGAAAGTGGCTTGTTATGTAATATAAAAAATAAAAATGAATTTGTGGATTCGATTATAAAATTATTAAAACAAACTGACTATAATAGTAAGTTAGGAAAATGTGGAATGAAATTTGTAGTTGCATCTCATAGTCCGGAAAAAAATGTAGATAACTTCAATTCCCTTTATTTTGATTTACTCGGTATTTGAATAGCAAAATAATTGAAATGAATAATATTCCTCAAATCATTTCACTGAATGATATTTCCAAAGAAAAAATAGATCAATACCTATCAGAACAGTTCCCCTATAATAAAGCAAAGTTTTTGATTAATCATGGTAGATGGCTTTGTAAAGGAGATGAAAATAGATTTGTAATTATATTAGATGGAATGGTGATTGGTTATTTTGGACTATTACCTACATCAATAAGACGATTTGGTATTAAACAAAAAGCATTATGGTGGATAGACCTTATAATAAGTAAGGAATTTCGTGGCTATGGATATCAAACTATTATTGATCAATATGTGCGAAAAAAGAAAGAAATAAAATTAGGTATTCCAAATAAATCAGCCGCTAAATTACATCTTAAGCATAATTGGCTAGTTAGGGAAAATACCAGAGTCTTTCTTTATCCAATTAATCCTAAAGTTTCTCTATCAAATAAAAAATATTTCATAAAGCTTGATTTCTTAAATAAGGTATTTGGATTATTAATAACACCAATCATTAGATTACATAAATTTTGGATAGTTAAGTATCATGTGAAATGGTCAAAAGAAATCTTTCATCCATCTCCAGAAATCTTTGAAAATGTATTTTTTAATAATCTAAACAATAGTCATATTACTACTTGGCGCGATAAGAAATATTTCAACCATCGTTATCTAAATTCACCAATAGTTAAAGATTTACGGTTTTATAGTTCCTATAGAAAAGATTTTTTAACTCATTATTGCATAGTTAGAACCATACGAAATAATGGCGATAAAATGTTGCGCATCCTTGATATATATGGTGATTTAAATGATTCTGTGACTCTTACTGATCTATTAAAACTGGTTATAAAAAATGCATTGGATGATAGTATCTCTCAAATCACAGTGCTCAGTACTTCCAATCGAATGAATAAAATTTATAGGAATTGTGGATTTATCATAAGCAGTGCATCTAGGTTTTGTTGTTACGATGATAAACAAAAAAACATTGAGGATTTCAATGATAAAATATATTTGACCTTAGGCGATAGTGATAATGATGATTATCGATAAATAATGAGATTAAATCTCTATCTTTTTATTTTACATATATTTTTTTCAATATTGTTTCAGATAAGTTCGATATTCGTAACTATACACGCATATTCTATTTTATTATATGGAGTAAGCTTATTTATAAAGGATAAAGATGCTAATAGACTACTTATTCTAATATCTTACTCAATGGGTTCTGAATTAATTTGGCGTGCATTTGCTACTAATATATTTTGGGAGTATGGGAAAATTATATCGATAATATTATTATTATTTATTTTTCTGAGAATGAATATTGATAGGTTATATGGTAAAATAGGATTTATATACATATCGCTTTTATTGCCTTCGATAATCACTATTGATACTTTAAGTCGTTCTGATTTGTCACATGCATTATTAGGCCCAATTCTAATGGGCACCGGAATCATAATATTTTCCAATATGGAAATAGATAGGGAACTTTTTATTAAAATGATTGCTTTTGGTTTAATGCCCATTTTATCACTCTTGGTTATTACTTTAACCAATACGATTAGTGAGGGTAGTTTTAACTATATCTCTGCATATCTTCATCGAATTGAGACAGGTGGGATTGGACCAAATCAGGCGAGTAATATTTTAGGCTTAGGGGCCTTATTCTCATTTTTGTTGATGCAATTATGTAATGGTAGAGATAGGATAATTGTTCAAATAGTAGGTATAACCGCTATTATTCAGACTATGCTAACACACAGTAGAGGCGGGTTTTGGAATGTCATTTTATCAATATTAGTATATCATTTTTTTGAGCTAACAACTTCAAAAAAGAGAGTAAGACTACTTGCGAGTTCGTTGCCAATAGTATTTTTATTTTATTATTTAATCTTCCCTTCACTTAATGAGATATCTGGTGGATCTGTAGTTTCCAGATTTTCAGATGCCGATGTAACTAGTCGTGAAGTCATTATAGAATCAGAAATAATAGCCTATAAAAAGAATCCTTTTTTTGGAATTGGGCCAGGTCAATCAAGGAAATTTAGGTTAGAAGAATTTGGTAACTACAAGCATTCTCACACTGAATATACAAGACTATTGGCTGAGCATGGTATTTTTGGTATTATATGTCTAATAATATTATTATTGCTAACCTTGAGCGTAATTAAAAATAAAAAAGGATTTGATAGAAGTATCTCATTGACAATATTATTCTGGTCTTTACTATTCATGACACATTCTGCTACAAGGTTAGCTGCTCCATGTGTGCTATTTAGTTTATCCTTTGCAAAATTAGACCTAAAACAAAAGGAGGCAAATTAATAAAAGTATTAATAGTCACTAGTGAATATCCAACTAAATCAAGGAAGAATGATGTACCATGGTTAAAAAATCAAGTATCTTTTTTAGAGAATAAAGGAATAGACACCTCAGTTTTTAAAATACCAAATGGTAAAATCATAGAAAAGTTCAAAGCCATTATACTTATGCGAAGAAAATTTAAAGAAGAAAATTATGATCTTATTCATTGTCATTGGGGCTACAACACATTATTCACATATAATAAAAAAATCCCTATTGTTACTACTTATCATGGAAGCGATTTGCAAGGTGAGATAGATAAATTTGGTTCTTTATCCATAAAAGCATACGTTATGATATTTATTTCTAGATTGTCTATCTATTTTTCTTACGTTAATATATTTGTTTCTGAGCGGTTGGCTAGATCTGTTCCTAGAAAAACAAATAATTATAAAAATCATATTATACCAATGGGTTTCGATGAAAAAAAATTCCTACAAAGTGATAAAATTAAATCAAAAAGTAAGTTAGGATTAAGTAAAAGTAAAAAATATGTCCTATTTGCAGGAAATTATTCACAACCTGTAAAAGGGTACTTATTAGCTAAAAAGGTAATGGACTTTTTGGATGAATCATATGAAATGATAACTTTAGATTATTCTCCATACGATAGTATGATTGATTATATGAATTCATCTGATGTTCTATTAATGACATCATACCAAGAAGGAGCACCTGTAATTGTAAAGGAGGCAGTCGCTTGCGGTTTAAGAGTGGTTTCTACTGATGTGGGAGATGTAAAAAAAATAATAAAAGATATCTCAAATTGTTTTGTAGTAAAAAATAGAAATCCAGAAGAAATAGCCGCTAAAATAATTGAAAGTACTTCTATTGTATCTTCAAAAATTGCTAGTAGAAAAATAAGATCTTTTAGTGCAGAAAAAATGAATAACAAAGTCTATGAATTATATTCGATAATTATTGGAAAGAGAAAATTTCAATGAAAAACACAGATTTTATACGTTGGGATAAATCTAATTGGGAAAGAGCCTTAAACTTTCTAGAAAGTAATAAAACTCAAAATTTCAATAAAAAGAAGGTATTGGAATTGGGAGGGAAAGATGCGTCTTTATCGCTATGGGCAGCAAGTCAAGGTGGCGATGTTATATGTAGTGATATTGTTGAGTTTGACAAGACTATTATGGAAAAGATATATAATGCAAAAATAGATTTCGAGATTATTGATGCTTTAGATATCCCATATATCGATCATTTTGATTTCATTATATTTAAATCATTAATTGGTGGAATTGGTCGACGAGGTGCAATGGAAAAACAACTATCGGTTATGAGACAGATAAAAAAATCTCTCAAAGAAGATGGTGAATGTTTATTCATAGAAAATATGGCAGGTACAATATTGCATCAAATTTTTAGAAATTGGTATGGTGCTGGTAAAAATGATTGGTATTATCCAAGTCTTAAAGAATTCAATACAATGTCAAATATTTTTAATGACGCAAAGTTTAATACTTATGGTTTTCTTGGTAGTACTCGTGAAATATCAAGAGATCGTAGAACAAAATTTGACTATACCTTTGATCAATATTTTCCTAAAGCTTGGCGTTATGTTTATGCAGGAATATATCGTAAATGAGTATATCCATTATTTTACCAATAAAGAATGAAGAGCGATTTATCGGTAAGACTTTGCAATCAATTATTAATCAAAAATTCAAGGGTGAATTGGAAATAATCATTGCAGATGGTATGTCTGATGATGGCACAAGAGGAATTGTTAAAGAATTTCAAAATAGTCATAGAAATATTATTTTGATAGATAACAATGCTCAAATAGTGCCTAATGGATTCAATAGAGCCTTAAGTATTTCTAGGGGCGATTTAATTATAAGATTGGATGGTCACTCTTTTATAGATCCTGATTTTATTAGTAACTGTTTATCCGTACAGGAGCATAGTGATGCAGATTGTGTTGGTGGCCCAACTAAGCATTATTCAGATTCAATTATTGGCTATCAGGTTGCAATAGCACAATCATCAAAATTTGGAGCTGGTGGTGCATCTTTTCGAACAGGGATTGAAAAAGGGAAATACGTAAATACTCTTGCTTTTGGTGCTTACAGGAGGTCTGTCTTTTTTGAAATTGGAGGATATGACGAAGAACTAATTCGGAACCAGGATGAAGAATTTAATTTCCGGTTAATTCAGCAAGGGATGAAAATATGGATAGATCCGTCAATTAAATCTACATATTTTGTTCGAGACTCATTAGTTAAGCTTTTCAGGCAGTATTATCAATATGGTTTCTTTAAAGTTCGTGTCATACAAAAGGTGAAAGCTTTGATATCGTGGAGGCATCTAGTGCCTGCCTCTTTTGTTCTTATGATAATATTTTCTTTTATGCTAGGTATTATCAATAATTATTACTTTCCAATAAAGACTTTACTTGGAATATATTTCTCAATAAACCTTATTTTTTCCCTTTATGAGTCATTAAGTTGTAGATCAGGATTGTTCTTTCTTCCTTTTATATATTTAATTATGCATCTATCATATGGAATTGGTTTCATTGTAGGTTTATTCTACTTTCTAAATAAATGGAAAAGTATTGAAATAGTTAATGAATACTTTGATAAACAAAAATTTATAAAGAATTCTAATGCATAATTATTTTTCCAGTGCTATTACATTAATACTGACTATATCATCAGTTTTAATTTCTCAGGAGATTCCTAGAGAACATTTTGAATTCAAAATAAGAAAAATTTATTCTGAAATAGGAGATATGTGGAATGAAAAAACAACTTTTGGTCCTCTTAGATATAGACATAGTTATGACAGTAGCGACTCCCTGAGGATCAGGACAAGATTTGGAACATCATTGACGAATAAGAATAAGATGTTATATGCTTATGGTCATTTTACATTCAAGAAATATTTTCACGGATACCTTTATCCTAGAATTGTTGATGATCCTGATAGTTTTAGCGGATATTCTGGTATTGCTAGGGATATCAGTAGAGGAGGATTTACATCAGGAGAAACAGATATATCTGGAATTAGTTTTGAAAATGAATGGATGATTATACAA
>MDSV01159476.1_pt1 | contig 15570 bp, 16 predicted proteins | sample 810851 | NCBI WGS metagenome assembly MDSV01 (sample SAMN05326640, study PRJNA326480) | marine metagenome | isolation source: seawater | place: Atlantic Ocean: North East | collected 2012
AGATTGGCAGAAGAACTATCTTTAAACGCATGTGCGTGAATACATTTAATGAAAAAGGCGGGATTAATATTGCAATTTTCTTGGCTATAGAAATGCCTTTGACTCGCTTATTGCATGCCAAGAAATGTTTATAAGTGTTTATAACTTTTAGTTACACACCCGAGTGCTTGTGGAAATGATGTAAGTGATTGATTTTTTCTTATTTTGGCTCCGGCGGCAGGGATCGAACCTACGACTAATTGATTAACAGTCATAATAGAGTACATATCACAGCATCTCAAAGTGTCACTTCTGTATTTATAATAAAGTAATAAAAACAGTATATTAAGATATTATAATATAACTTCTTGCAACACCGTATAACATTGCTTATCTTCTGGTTGTGTGCCCTATTTGTGCCCTAAAAGGTGTTGAAATGAAGTTTGCCGATCAAGCTATTTCAAGATTGAAGCCAACAGACAAACAAGTTGATTACAGAGATGACATCACCAAAGGGCTAATTCTGAGAGTAGGGAAGTCAGGTAAAAAAAGCTGGCAAGTTAGGTTTCGTGCGGACGGAAAGCAGCATCGCCAAACTATTGGAGATTTCCCACATGTTTCATTGAAAGAAGCCAGAGAACAAGTTCGCCGATTACAGGCGGCAGTTATTGATGGCGAAAACCCTGCATACGAAAAGCGCAGAAAGGTAAAGGACAACTCAAAGAAGCGGCAAACGCTTGAGATTAATAATTTGCTCGATTTATACGATCAGCTTCACCTGTCTCAGCTGAAAACGGGTTATCAGGCGAAAACCTTTCTGCGTGAATTTGCTCGTGACTTCGGCAACACCAATATCACTGACTTCACGAAGCAAGATTTCGTAGGACTTCTTAATGAGATTATGGCAGCTGGAAATGGCACAAAAGCAAATCGAGTTTTTACGCATGTGAAAACCTTCTTTGGCTGGGCAATCGGACAAGGATTTTTGGAGTATAGCCCCTGTCTGCATGTGAAGAAGCCTTTTAAAGAAAAGAGCCGCGAAAGGTTTCTGAGTGATCAGGAAATAAAATGGTTTTGGCAGGCTACAGGCGAAGAACTGGAGCCGTTTGGACACATGGCAAGATTGTTACTCCTTACAGGACAAAGGCTGTCAGAAGTATGTCGGATGACCGAAGGAGAATTGTTAGGGCAAGACCACTGGCACCTTAGCTCTCAAAGAACAAAAAACGAAACTCAGCACGACATATTCCTGAGTGATATGGCTCAGGACATAGTTTGGCGCGATGAGTGCGTTGCGGGGTCATATTTGTTTAGCACGACGGGATATTCGCCAGTGCAAAGCTATGACAAGCCTGTGAAACGGTTCAGGAGCCGTATGAACGATTTAGCCGGAGTGGATTTACCTCATTGGTCGTTTCATGACCTAAGGCGCACCTGTGAAACTGGGATGGCGATGTTGGGTACAGCACAGCCAATCATTGATCGCTGCACTAATCACCTAACGGGGAGGGGGATGAGCCGCATCTACAATCAATATCAGTATAAGCAAGAAAAAACAGAAGCGTGGCAACGCTGGGCCGATCATGTGAAGGGGTTGGTTTCATGAGCAGTGGTTTTGATGATGATATTTTCACGGTTTATAACGATTATAAAAAGACGAAAAAAGTCTCGGCGTTTGCTGATCTTATTCGCTCTGGCGGCCTAATCAATAAACCATGGCCAGTAGGATTGGCAGAGGATTTAGCTGATATACTTGACTAGGCTTATCCATGGACTTCGCGAAAACAAGTGCAGGTAGACGATACTTGGATATTCTACATTTATTGGAGGGAGACTGAATTTAAGACCGGTCAAATCGATCAGCAATTAAATATGTCAGCTATTCGATACTTGGAAGAATGGTTTAACAGCAGAGGTACTCCGAAAAATTATGAGACAATTCGAACACGCCTTCGAGATGGTTACACGAATTGGCGCGATAGCTTGAAACCGGAGCAAATTGAAAAGATGCAGATCGCTACAAGGGGTGGTGAAAAAAGTTATAATCACCATTTTGTGCGATTAAATTGCGTTGATTAGAGAAGGTGCATCTCATGTTCTAAAGAGGTGTATCATGAAACTTTATCCAGCAGCAAAATGCCGAAAAGAAGATTGGCAAGTTAGCCCAATGACCCACTGGCGTTGGATTCACGACCATGGGTTTCCGAAGCCCGTGAAAATAAATGGTAGAAATTATTACACGGACGACCAGTTGTAGAACGATGTTGCAGCTTGGTTTGAACGTAAATTTGCCGAATAAAAAAACCCGCCGCAAACAAGGAGAAGCGCGACGGGGGAGAAGTTTATGACATTCTGAATATACGCTTTTCTTATGCGGCAAAGCCACTAGAGGTATTTTGTCAATGGATTATCCCTATGTGGAATATGCTGACCAAGTCATTCGGCGGTATGGATTAAAGCGCAAAACGAATGATGAATACGGTGATAGGCCTTGCCCGAATTGTGGTGATGGCACTGATCGCTTTTACATCAACAATTATAATGGCCTTTTAAAGCATCATTGCAGAAAAGGATGCGACGATCTGGAGCGGTTGAAAGCAATGCAGAGAGATGGTGCGCTACCCGAGGCGACTTCCTCTGTTAAGGCGGTTCCATATCGCCAGCAAAAGAAAATACCGCTGCCAGGGGCCAGATTGGAGGGCAATGTTGTAGTTGTACCCTTATTTGATGTGCTGACCGGCGAACAAAGGGGAAAACAAGAAATATACCCAAACGGTCGCAAAAAGTTTTCAAAGGGAATGACGAAGCTGAATGCTGGGTGTTTTATCGGCGATAAGACTGACATTCTTTACGTTTGTGAAGGTTACGCGACAGCTGTCGCCGTGCATTTATCAACAGGTCAGCGAGCACTTTTTGCCCTTGATGCCAAGACGCTTCCGAAAACTGTCTCTCAATTAGAGCATCCGCAGATCGTTATAGCCGCCGATCATGATGATGAGGGAATTGCTTCTGCTAAGGCCACCGGCAGGCCGTATGCGCTTCCACCTAATAACGGCGATGATTGGTGGGATGTATATGACAATGGCGGCTCAGAGGCCGTTCAAGAGGGTCTACGAGCAATAGAGGGACTACCTCAAGACCCACTCAGCGGCCTTTCTATGAGTTCTGCATCAGAATTATCCAAACGGGAATTTGCTCCTATTACATGGCTAATTGATGAATTGCTGCCCTGTCCAAACCTTATTCTTGTCAGTGGGCCGCCGAAGTGCGGTAAATCTTGGTATGTAATGGGTTTGTCTGAGACGCTCGCCTCTATGGGGCATCGCGTTGTCTACATTGCAAACGAAGATAACGAGCGCAGGCTTAAAGATCGCCATGCGAAAATCAGCGACTTACCATCAGAAAAACTGATTTACATTTCCGGCTTATCATCAGAGAAGCCTTTGCCCCAAGGAGATGCAGCGCACGGCTTAATTAGAGCCTTGAAGCAGCGCTATCCTGATCTCAAATGCCTTGTATTTGATACAATCCAGGCAATTCGAGACGCATCTCAGAAGCAAGATTATGCATTTGTTGAAAGTGCGTTTTCGACGTTGCGAAAGTTAGCACACGATCTTGAGATCACCATTCTTGGCGTTCACCACACAAAGAAAAAAATTGATGTGGAAACAGAACCTTTAGACAGCGTGCTTGCAATACCCAGCTTCTTGGCTCAGCGCTGTCATCCACCAAGGTGATGGGGACCTGAATCAGGAACTCGCTTCAGATTAACGATTAAGGTAAACCCCGTCGCCTCGCTTGCCCACTAGCGCGCCATCTTGCATCATAACCTTGCCGCGCAACAGCACCGTTACTGGCCAGCCGCGCAGGGTACGTCCCTCATAGGGGGTATAATCGGCGCCATCGTGTAAATCGGCATGGTGCACGGTGCGCTCAAGATCAGGATCCCAGATTGCCAGATCGGCATCGGATCCGATAGCAATGGTGCCCTTGCGGGGATAGAGGCCGTAGGTTTTGGCGTGATTTGTTGCGGTAAGGGCAACAAAGCGGTTGATATCAATGCGCCCAGTGTTCACTCCCTCCGAAAACAGGATCGGCAGACGCGTCTCAACGCCCGGAATGCCGTTAGGGATGAAGCGGAAGTTCTTAGCGCCCTTCGGATTGAGTTTACCCTGCGGGCTATCGTAGCGAAACGGGCAGTGATCGGAGGAGAAGAGATCAAACGTTCCATCCATCAGCCCCTGCCAGCACGCCCGCTGCTCGGTGGTATCGCGGGGGGGTGGTGAGCATACAAATTTTGCTCCTTCCCAATCCATGCCGTCCAAATCATCAGCGGTCAGCATTAGATATTGGGGGCAGGTTTCAGCGGTAACCTTAAGCCCTCTGCCGCGGGCCCGCCGGATCTCTTCGGCAGCCGCGCCGTTTGAGACATGTACGATGACGATTGGCAGATCGACGACCTCCGCCAGTGAAAGCGCCCGATGCGTAGCCTCCCGCTCAACAGCGATGGGCCGCGTAGTGGCATGGGCGTGGGGGGTTACGCGGCTCTCGGCCTCGTGGCGATCAACGAGATAGCGGATGGCATCTTCGTTTTCGCAATGCACCATCATTGTGGCGCCATGCTGGCGTGCCACATCAAAGGCCGCCAGTAACTCGCTATCGTTCAGGCGCAGCGTTTCATAGGTCATGAACACCTTGATCGAAGTATAACCCTCTGCAATCAGCGCTGGCAGATCTTGGCCAAGGGTTTGAGCGTCTGGGTTGGAAATGATCAGGTGAAACGCTACGTCGGTATAGCATTGGCCTTCAGCGAGCCCGTGATAGGCATTAAGTACCCCGCGCAGGTTGTCGTTGCGTTCCTGTAAACAAAACGGCATGACCGTGGTGTTGCCGCCGCATAGCGCGGAGCGAGTTCCGGTTTCAAAATCATCAGCCATCACGATGCCCTCGCCCGAAGGCTGACTCAGATGAACATGGCTGTCGATCCCGCCAGGCAAAACTAGCTTCCCGGTGGCATCGATCACCTCAACGCCGGTACGATCAAGATCGCGCCCGATGGATACGATCTGGCCGTCTTTGATTCCGATATCGGCAAACATGGAGTCTGCGGCGGTGCAGATTTTTCCCCCAAAAATGACAAGGTGATGTGACATGACAAGGTAACTTTCTTCTAAGAAGGTAGAGCGTAATCGTTTGAACACCAAATGGTATACATAGAAAATACTAAAGCCCACCGTCGTTCTGCGAAGTTGTCATCATCCTCTAAGTGGATCATTTTCAACTTACGTACTCAAAGCTTATATTTTGCGCGCCTTCCCATAATACTGTATTACCCAGCTTCATAAGATTTTCCAGGCCAGAAGTTAGTGTTATAAAATGGTTTCCCGCAAGCTGGCCCATCTTCGATGAGAAGTCGACGCCACCATATGCTAATAGGATTTCAGTTTCACTAATTCCTCCAGGATATAAAATCACTTGACCCGCAGCCGGATGACTAGTGTGATTTTCATAAGTCACACCAAAATCCATATCACCAAGAGGAATCCAAACGCCTTCGCCAGACCAACGAACGTGCACCAACTGTCCTTTAAATGGCATTAATTTCTTGAAGGCGGCACATGTGTTAGGAGCTAAGTCAACTTCTAACTTACCGTCAAATGAGAACTGGCCAGCGGTTACTTTTAGGTTTGTCATTTATTTTCCTTTCTTTCCACTAATTGAACCTTTTGATCGAAAAAATGTCTAAATCTTGTCGTAACTTTCCACTAACTGCGATTTTTGCAACTTCTTTTCCCATTATTGGTCCTAAAGTGTAACCATTAGCCGTAGCGGCGATCATTAGCCCCTCAAAGCCTGGTATTTGACCAATTAACGGTGCTCCATCTATATCAATATTCATAGCGCCCCATGTTCTGAGAATGTCAATGTCGCCAATTCTTGGTATAGTCTTTCCGGCCACCCAAAGATTTCCCTCAATACTATCGGGCAAAGTAATCGAATGACCCTTACGTGACAAACCTGCTGGCCAAGCTCCACCAATTATAATGGATCCAGAGTCAGACTGTTTTAAAGTAAGATGCCTGCCAGAATGATACATCAGACAATTTACAAGTTTTGGAGCTGGTGTAGTAACGATCATTTGCAAAGGCGCTCCATTAACTGGAACACTTATTCCCAGCATATCAAACAAGGCAGCCGTCCAGCCACCAGCAGCTATAATTAGCTTTTTTGTGGTTAGTTTACCCCTATTTGTTAGGATCTCATAGCCCCCAGAGATTCTGTTCAATCCCACTACTTCGGTCAATTCTTCAATAATAGCTCCCTGCTTCTTAGCTTCGCGAGCAAATATTGGGGTGGCTACGAGCGGATTAATTTTACCTTCTTTCGAGCACCATGAACCTGCAATCACCGTATCGGATATCTCTGGTACAATCTTACTAATGCTTTCTTTATCTACTAGCTCAGTTTCTATACCAACCCTTGCTTCTGCCGCGATTTTTTTTTCTAAAAACCTAACTTCGTCTTCTTTTTCGGCCACCATTAAGCCGCCATTAAGTTCTATTTCAAAATCTGCGTTAAATTTTTGCTCAAGGGACTTCCATAATTCAATAGACTCCTGCTGGAAAGGTAATGTTTGAAGCTGTACCTCTCCGTCACCTACTGCCTTTGCGCCAAAATCCCATGATAATAATTGTGCGTGAAGGCTACCTGCATTGCCGCCAGATGCCTCAGAGTTAATTCTACCTCTTTCTATACAAATTACTGAGGCACCCGCTTTGGAAGCATAAAACGAGGCTGCAATTCCAGTTATTCCCCCGCCAAGTACAACTACATCAGCTGAGGAATGCGAAAATGGTTCTTTTGAAAGCTTCTGAGGCCTAGATGCCAAGCTCGCTTTTTTATGACCTTTCCATTCAGGCTTTTCACGCCAAATTGAACTAGCTTTGATTACTTTTGCGGGAATTTGTGGCGCAAATAATCCATCATCTTTTATTTCAATTTTTTTTGATTTTAGAAGCTTTAGTGCCTTGGGTATGCAGTACCTCCCTTGACATCTTCCCATGGCCAATCTGGTTTCGCGCTTAATTGATGCTAGATCGCTTGCACCCTTTTTAACTATCTCTTCGATTTTCTTCTTTGAAACTTGTTCACATCGACATACTGTCAAATCTTCGCCAGTTTCCATTCCATCTCGACTGCGATATATATCCCATAAAGCAGTTTGAAAACCGGTCGCCCACTTTGCTCTTCTTTGGACTTTCTTGATTTTTGATTGGTGATTTATTGGAAACAAGGCCTGTATTGCACCGAGGGCAGCAATTTTTCCTTGAGCAGTTGCTAAAACTGCTCCGACCATACCACCTGCATCGCCTGCAATCCACAAATTTGCTACATTTGTAGAACAATCTTCATTACGGATAGGAATGATTTGCTTTGTATTTTGATCTATTTTTACTTTTACACCCAGCAACCTTGGTAATTCTGCTTGAGGAGCGAATCCTTCCCCCGCCATTAAAAAATCGCAGGATATCTTTCGTTTTTCATTTGTCTTAATATTTGAAAGCATCACGCCTTCTACTTTTTTATCGCCAAAAATAGACGTGACTTCCCACCCGTACATAACTGGAATTCTTGATTTCAGCATAGACCAACGATATTTAGCGCCATTAAACACTAAACTGGGTGAATAAAAAGCCGCCTTAAATAAAGGTAAATGTATGCGCACATCAGCTTTTTCCGCCAAGATAACGTCTGTATGATCCAGTTGTACAAGTTCATGTGCTAATTGGAGCCCTAATGGACCATTACCGGCTATTAAGATCTTACCTCGTGGGGCTACTCCGTATCGCCTTGCCATGGTCTGTCCAGCTCCGATTGTCATAACTCCAGGTAAAGTCCAACCGGGTACAATTTTTGGAACTTCGAATGCGCCAGTGCAAATAATTATCGAACGTGATCTCAGACAAATTTGTTGATGTTCAGATACAGATCTGATTTCAAAATTTTCTGCTTCTTTCCTAGCGTACCAAACCGTTTGACCAGTATAGATATGAACGCCGAGTTGTTCTGCTTTTTGTCTTAAATCTTTCCCTTCTCGATGCTGGCGATCTGGTTTACTAAAACCACGAAATCCACGGCTTCTGGGTTTAAAGTATTGTCCACCGGCATCTTTCCTTTCATCGATAACAATGACCTCAGCGCCGTATTGTTTAGCGGTAATGGCCGCGCTAAGTCCAGCAGGACCTGATCCTATAACTATTATATCTGCATTCTCGTGAATTCGTTCAATCTTTGCAGCACTGAAGGGTGATAGATTTAATCGGGTGTCGCTTTCTTTTTCAATAACATCGCCTGATTTCAAGGTTTGCATGCAAGCTTTCAAGCCCTGTTTACCGTTTATTGTGACCAAGCACTCGTTACAGACCCCCATCCCGCAATATACGCCTCGACTTCTTCCGTTACGTCTTTCACCTAATATACCTTCGTTACAATTTAAAAGGGCAGCAGCGACGCTGTCACCCTCGTTGCCAGTAAAATTTTTTCCTTCAAAAATGAAATTTAATGATTGCATTTTGTCACCGATCGCTCAAAACGCCTGCTAATCTCAAAGCGTTATCGAGCTTGGGAAGGTCATCAATTGGCAACGGTAATCTTGGTGACCTAGGAAGCCCGACTGGCTTATCAATTTTATTCAGCGCAGCTTTTGTGGCTGAAACATAGCGATGACCACCGACCAACCTAATTATTGGCAATATTTTTGTATAAATTTTGCGTGCTTCAGCGAGGTTTTGCTGATCATATGTCATAGTAAAAAGCTGTTGGAATTCTTTGGGCATAATATTTGAACCAACAGCGACCCAACCAGTAGCTCCAGATAAAAAGCTTTCGTATCCCATTATACCGCCGAACACTTGCATTCGGCCCTCACAGTATTCCAGAATATCTCTTACGCGGGTTACGTCCATTGTTGATTCTTTGATATAATCAACATTTTCTAATTGGGAGAGTTCAGCTACAAGGTCTGGTGTTAAATCTACATTCGCTGTTGCTGGATTATTATAAAGCATGATAGGTTTGCTTGCATTTTGGCTAACTCGCTCGAAATGTTTTACAATTTCTGACCTTGTTGGAGTCGAGTAAAAAGGCGGAATTATCATAGTCCCATCAGCGCCTAAATTTTCTGCCATTTGTACATTGTCAATGACTTCTTCCGTACTTTCAGCTCCAGCGCCCACTAGGACAGGGACCCTACCATCAACAGAATTTATTACACACTCAGCAACTTTTGCTTTTTCTGCAAATGACATGGAAAGAAATTCGCCAGTCGATCCTAGTGGTATTAATCCATTTATTCCCTGTCGCACTTGCCAATCCGTGAAACTGGACTGAGCCTCTAAATCAAGTCCGCCATCCGCATCAAAAGCCGTTACCATTACGGTAAATGTACCACGAATAAGTTTTGTCATATTGAGTCTCCTTTAAAAGCAAGAGTTTCTCTCGGGTTTATTTTGATTAGTTGTTCAAACAAAGACTCATCAATTCCTAATCGCTTGAATAACTCTGGCCCGTTGCGAAGTATGTGCCCGTATCCGTGCCCCCCAAACGACCGCATCCTAGTTTTGGTGCAAATATCGTGGGACACTAGAATTTGATTTGCGTAGCCTAAATCTGCAAATGCATTAATTTGCTTTAAACGTGCAAAATCATTTGGTAGCTCAACGTTTCCCATCCAATAATATGATTGCTCAATTCCAAAAAAATCCCATTCTGCGTTAATGCCTAATTCTAACAATTGCCTTATTCCATTTCCGTCTGGGTACGTCCGATCCATATGGCAAAGAATTACTCGATCAGGACTAATGCCAGTTGGCTCTATAATTTTTAATATTTCGAAGCATGCATCTTTGGATCGACCAGGATGAATTGAAAGTGCTACTCCAGTTTTATAAGCAGCAGAAGCGGCTGCAAAAAGTGCTTTCTTTTCAAAAGTGGTAATGGGCCAAGAACAACCAATTTCACCAATTATGCCTGCCTTAATTGACGTTCCTTCTATTCCTAAATTTACTTCACTTATGAAACGTTCAGTTAATGAAGCAATATCCATTTCAAGAAACTCTTGTGGTAAATAATGCTCTGTATATGAGCCTGCAGCGGCAACTATATGGACCCCAGATAGTTTTGATATTTGCAATAATTTCAAAGGAGATCGGTTGAGACCAAAAACAGATTGGTCAACTATAAGCGATCCACCATCGCTCGAAAAATAACGCAGTTCGTCAGCTGCAGTGGTTATATCTTCTTGAAAAGAGTTTGAAGGATCTTGATTTGAAAGGTAGTCGATTTGCCATCTTTGATTCATGGAGATGATCGTTTTGGACTGATTTCTCTTTTCCGGTAAAGTTATATCAAAGATAATATGTTCATGGATCATACTATTTCCGATGCTTCGAGGATTAATATCACCGCGAACTGTGCGAATTATTCCCATTTTTAATGCTGGAGGATTTTTGAAAGAAATAGGCGAGTATGCTCACTTTTGGGCGCCTCAAAAAAATCTCGCGGCTCAGCATCTTCAACTATTTTTGCATCGTGCATTAAGATAACTCTATCAGCAGCTGCTCTGGCAAATCCCATTTCATGGGTTACAACTATCATAGTCATCCCAGCTTTTGACAGATCGATCATTACGTCTAAAACTTCTGATATCATTTCTGGATCAAGGGCAGAGGTTGGCTCATCGAACAGCATAAGTTTCGGTTTCATGGCTAAAGCTCTTGCAATTGCGATCCTTTGCTGTTGACCACCGGATAATTGTCTCGGGTAAGCATTTTTTTTATCCGGCAAACCAACTCTTTCTAAAAGTTGTAACGCTTCGCGTTCAACTTCCGCTTTATTTCTTTTAAGAATTTTTATCGGAGCCATCATTATATTCTCTAAAACACTTACATGAGGAAACAGATTGAAGTTTTGAAAGACCATACCGATATCACGTTGCTGTATGGCAACTGCAGAATCTTTAAGCGGGACAAGTTTTCCCTTCACATCTTTAAAGCCCATCAAATGCCCGGCGGCATAAATTTTTCCATCATCAATAGTTTCTAACTGATCAATACACCTCAATAAGGTACTTTTACCACTTCCTGAGCGACCGCATATAACGACAACGTCACCTTTCTGGACTTTTAGATTAATGCCGTTGAGAACAACGTTATTTCCAAAAGCCTTTTTCACATTATTGATTGAAACAACAGGAGCCTCATCTTCCATGATAACATTTTTATCCTTGCGCTAATTTTGTTTGATTTTCTCGTATGGCGGCCTGATCACAAGCGTTGCCAAAGTGATTATCGAGAGACACTAACCCTTTCTTACGCTTCATCAGCCCCAAAAGGCTTCTCGTAATGTGCTTCTATTCGAGACTGAATGAGCCCCCAAATTGAAACTAGTAGCAGATACCATAATGCTGCTATACAGTAGGCCTCCAACACTCGAAATTGTATTTGAGCGATCATCTGAGCGCTCCTCATCAGCTCTTGCATTGAAATAACGGAGCATAGCGAAGTTGTCTTAAGCATTCCATTAAACTGGTTTCCCAAGGGGGGAATTATAGTGCGCGTCGCCTGTGGTAAAATAACCAACCACATGCGTTCTCGCCAATTCATACCGACCGCCCGAGATGCATCTTCTTGGCCTTTATCCACCGACATGATTCCTGCACGAATTATCTCAGCGAGGTACGCACCTTCGTTTAATGCCAAGCCAATAATACAAGACTCAATTACAGTAAACCGAATTCCTAATTGTGGTAGACCGGTGTAAATTATAACTAATTGAATTAAAATTGGCGTACCTCGGAAAAGCCAGATATAAAATTCAGCAATAGAACACACTACTCTATTACCGTACATCTTCATTAAAGCGGCGAGTACTCCCAACCCTAGACCAATAATCATAGAGACTATGCTCAACCAAATAGTGGCCCAAACACCTCGAAGCATCAGTCCATTTATCATGTAATCAAAAAAGTATGGCCAGCTCCAGCTCACTTCAAAATCCCCTATTTTTCATTTACCATTCAAGGCTTCATATTTCGGAGGTAATTCCCAACCTCAAACGGTGTCTGAGGCTGGGGTATAGTTGCTTTGAGTAGATATAGCATACCGCTTATTCTGGATTGTAATAAACAGCGATATCTCCAGTATACTCATCCCAGAATTGAATTTGAGTTGCACCGTAAGAACTCATAAGCTCGTTATAAGTGCCATCCTCGACCATATCTCTCAGAACATTAGCAACAGCGTGTGACAGGCGTTGCCCCGTTTTTCCATCGAAGCCAAAAGACGATGGAAGCCCCGGATTCAATCCTGAAGCGCCTACATCAAAAGATCCCCGTTCAGCATAATAGGCAGCTACAGCATCTGGTCCGAAAACAGCTTTAACTTGCCCAGCTCCTAACGCTGCAAATGCTTCTGCAAAAGTATTGAATGCCTTGATATCCATTGACTTCATGCCTTTAGCAACTTGCTCATCGTTAATAGTACGGATTAGATTATCTGCAAAACCAGCTATTTCAGTTGCAACAGGCTCACCTGCCAAGCTTTCATAACCAGTCACTCCCATTGGGTTACCTTTTTCTACAACTAATGCGAGTGCATTAACCACATATGGTACCATACGCATGATTTGCGCCCTCTCAGGCTTATAGTACATTCCTGTGTTGACCATATCCCATCGTTTAGTTGCTAACCCAGGTATCTGTACTGCGAATTCAACATTCATGTAAGCCGGTTCCAGACAAAGGCGTTTGGCGATTTCGTTTCCAAGATCTGGATGGAGTCCCTGTAACTTGCCAGTATCATCAATATACTGCCGCGGTGGAATAGTTGCGTTAATTGACATTGTAAGCTTACCTGGCTCTATAGTAGGTAAATTTTCTGGGCAATCTGCCGCTAATGAAGCACTAGCCGCAAAAATACCGCCAAGAACTACAATGTTGTATAAGGTTTTCATTTGTTTGATCCTTTTTCAGTTAAAGTTAATGTTTAATTATGAAGGCTCGTAGGTTTCAAAGTCTGCTCACCGGTGCACCAGCGCTCAATTATTTTTTTTGTGACTGCCACCATATTGCTGAAGTCATCAATGTCGATCCATTCGTCCACATGGTTATTTTGCGCTAGGTTGCCGCCTAAACAACCCAGTCCTAAGCAGGGAATATCGGCCTCGACGATCGGGTTTTTAATATCCGACGAAGTATGCATTGGATTTACGTAAGGTTCCCTCAGAGTGACTTTTCTAACAGATTCCGATACCGCTTTATAGAACGGAGATGACATATCAACTTCGCCTCCTGTAACGCCTGACAACCAAGTTAATTTTGGGGGATTTTGGCTCAACCAGCGATCAGCTTTAGAAACCTTTCTTACAGCATCTGTAATTTCGTTAATTGTATCTTCAATTGTTTCATTTGGTGGAAATGAAACTGCTCCTCCAAGTGTACAAAATTGATTTATCCTCGATAATTTATCTTCTTCATTTGAAATTATTCTGGAAATGTGTATATTGGTAGAACGTCCAACTTCATCGTTAATTGCTTGATGAAAAATTCTGTTGTTTCGCGAATTATTTAGTTGTGACAGTGCATCTATATAGAGATAAGCTTTTTCTATAGGATTTACAGCAAGATGCGAAAATGCTGTGTGACCTGGCTCTGTAGTTTCAGGATGCCGACCACATATGTCAAGCGTGAACTCCAATTGCCCTGATGCAATAGCTTTTATTTCATTCAGTCCGTGCCCAGATTCCGCAGGGTGCAAGTAAAGCGAAGCGTCAGCGCTCATACCATCGTGTAACAGTGCAGAAACACCCCTTGCAAAACTCTTTGAGGGTGTAGAAGCAAAAATTACGTTTCCTATTTTGGTCGTTTTATCATGAAACACGTGCTGAATTGCAGATATAGCGCAGGCGCATCCCGCTAAATCGTCAGCAACTCCCCACCCGTGTAATTTCCCCATTCTCTCAATTGGGACAAACGGATCAGAACTCCACAATTCGGACCTTTTAACCGGTTCGCTATCTGGGTGTGCAAAAATTAAAAGGGAGGGATAGGCAGGGTCACCATTTGTCTCACAGATGAGTGCTCTTCTTGGAATTTCAAGTTTCTTATTGTAGGCAGAAAACTCGCCTCTTACGGTCACTTTACTTGGAGTATAATCAAAATATTTCGTATTTAAACCAGCACTTTCCAACACATCTTGAGTGTAAGCTTGAATTGCCAATTCACCGTCTTTTTGTAGTGAGACTAAATCTTTAAGACACTTTATTGGATCTATAAGCATACTATCTCTAAAATTGTATCCCGACGGGATACATCATGCTGAAATAAATGATTCTAGCAACAACTTTTACTCGAAACTTATTCCAAATTTTTTTAAATTGTTATTTGCGAACTTTTGCTTACTATTTGTGCACACTGCGAAATAGTGGCAGGTTTCAGTCAGTATTTTTAAAAATAATTAATGGGAAAAGCGCGGATAAATGACTATCGCTGACGTTCAAGACGAAACATTAACGAGCACACTTGCAGAAAAAGCACATACAGCTGTCTTAAACATGATACAGCAACAAATTATCTCAAGTGGGCAACAGATAGTTGAACTGCGTTTAGCAAAAGAGCTAGGAATCTCTCGCACTCCAATCCGTCAGGCATTACGACTGCTCGAAGGCGAGGGTTTATTGCAAAAGAGCGGTGGAAAATCATATATCGTACGGCGAGTCGAACTACGTGAATACTTGCAAAGCTTAAAGGTAAGAGAACTTCTAGAGTCCGAAGCCGCTTTCTCCGCCACTGAGTTTGTACCCAACGATAATATAAATTTAGTATGGGAAAATCTAAAGTTTACCGAAAAACTTAGACCTTATAGTATGCTAGCTCATTGGCAGTCAGATGCAGAAGTTCACGAGCTTTTTATTTCAGCATGTCCTAACTTAGTACTGCAAAACGTAATTCGAGATTTAAGAGTAACCACTAAGTTATTTGAAATCGCGAATTTGTCGGAAAGGTTAGAGCCCGATAGTAGACAGCATGAAGCGATATTGGATGCATTATACAATAAGCAACCGGATAAAGCTAAACGGGCTGTCCAAGCTCACATTAATTCGTTGTATCAATTCGCTATCAAGGTTTTTTTAGCATAAGTAAGTTTTTATGATCAGCTAAAGCATACTGCATGGCACAAATCTGTTCTTGCCTTAAAACATGAGAATTTTGTAAAGGAATAGGAATGTTGTCATTGGCAGGTTGACTTGATGCCGACAGTAATCGCATTGAAGCAGCTTCAGGTTCCTGAAAATGCAGATGTCACTTGCGTTGCCTCTAATTAAAGCTGAGCTATTGCCTTTTAGAGATCACCACTGTGAAACAGAGGCTTGGATTGAAGGTGGCCTGTTTGGGGAAGGGCTGACGATCTATATTAGTGACATCCCAGATCCAGTCCAAACAAAGCCATTGCAGCTAAGTGCAAGCTTTGAGGTGATCAGGGGCAGGGTAGTCGTGGAATGTCGTGGCCAGAATTGCGCTATATTGCCTCTGGC
>MDSV01179121.1_pt1 | contig 15570 bp, 18 predicted proteins | sample 810851 | NCBI WGS metagenome assembly MDSV01 (sample SAMN05326640, study PRJNA326480) | marine metagenome | isolation source: seawater | place: Atlantic Ocean: North East | collected 2012
AAAATATTAGAGGTTATGGAATGATGGGTGGAATTGACATGAAAATGAATGTTAAACCAGGAAAAGCAGGTTTTGAATGTTTTAAAGCTTGTTATGAAGTTGGTGTTAATTTTAAAGCTACAGGAGATTGTTTAATTATAGCTCCACAATTTATTTGTGAAAAAAAACATATTGATGAAATCATCGAAAAACTTAGAACTGGAATATTAAATTATTCTAAAAATCTTAAAAACTAACATCTATGAAAATAGGCGTTCCTAAAGAAATTAAACCTCAAGAAAACAGAATAGGTTTAACCCCAGATAGCGTAAAGATTCTTGCAGCAAATGGTCATAAAGTTTTAGTAGAAAATAATGGGGGTTTTGAAGCTGGATTTGAAAATGATCAATATATAAAAGCTGGCGCTCATATAGTAGCAAAGGCAGAAGATATATTTAATGACGCAGAAATAATTGTTAAGGTTAAAGAGCCTTTAAGTAATGAAATCAAAATGATCAAAGAAAATCAAATTGTTTTTACTTATTTACATTTGGCTGCTGCAAAGGAATTAACAGAAGGTTTAGTTAAATCAAAATCAGTTTGTATAGCATATGAGACAGTTACAGATAATAATGGTCGTTTGCCTCTATTAGCTCCCATGAGTGCTGTAGCCGGAAGAATGTCTATTCAGGCTGGGGCTCATTCATTAGAAAAACATCAAAAAGGTAGAGGTTTATTATTAGGAGGTGCCCCAGGTATTGATCCAGCAAACGTAGTAATTCTTGGTGGAGGTGTTGTTGGTGAAAATGCTGCTTTAATAGCAACTGGAATGAGATCTAAAGTTTATATTGTAGATAAATCTCAGAAACGTTTAGACGAATTAAAAAAAATATTTGGTGAAACAATTATTCCAAAACTAAGTGACAAAACTGATTTAAAAAAACTAATTTCTGATTGTGATTTGTTAATTGGTGGAGTTTTAATTCCTGGAGCTGAAGCTCCAAAGCTAATTACTAAAGATATGTTAAAATTAATGAAAAGAGGATCTGTTATTGTTGATGTTGCTATAGATCAAGGTGGATGTGTTGAAACGAGCAAACCTACTACTCACGCAAACCCTACATATATTGTTGACGATGTTGTTCATTATTGTGTAGCTAATATGCCCGGAGGCGTACCTAGAACTTCTACACTTGCACTCAATAAAGCTACTATTCCTTTTTTATCTAAACTTGCAAACAATGGTTATGAAAAAGCTCTTAAGGAAGATAAAAATTTTTTAGCAGGATTAAATGTTTTTAAAGGTCAAGTTACATACAAAGCTGTTGCAGATGTATTTGGCCACAAATATATATCGCCAGGTGAAGCAATAGACGCATAGAATGTTTTTTTCTTAAAGGAGAAAGAAAATGTATCGACCATTACCAGACGGTTTAACAATTAAAAAATCTCCAATAGAGGGATTGGGTTTGTATGCTACAAAAGATATTAAGTCTAACGTATTTATTGGCTTAACGCATATACTGGATGAAAGGTTTGAAAATAACTATTTGAGAACACCGTTAGGCGGATTTTATAATCATTCAGATAAGCCAAATGTTCAAAGGATGGTAACTAATGTTTTGCCAACACTTAAGTTTGGAGAAACAGCTCCTGATCCAGACGCTCAGAGTGAAGTAAAAAATATTGAGGCTTCAAGAGATCATTTATATCCGAATGTAATAGCTAGATTTATGTATTTGATAAGTATTAAAGATATCAAATCTGGCGAGGAATTATCAGCTAATTATAATCTATATACTTATCCAAAAACTGGTGTTGGATTTCAAACTTTTTAAGATAGTGTTATTCAGAAAAATCCTCTTGAGTATCAAAATCTAAATTAATTCCATCAGATTTAAGTGGCACATACAACGTTTTGCTTTTATTAAGATCGATAATTTTTTTTGCACCTTCGTCACCACTTATATTCATAATTTGCTTTTTAATAAATTTTGAAAATAATACTGGATTTCCACTCCTACCTTCATAAGTAGGAATTATAATTTCTTTTTTATGTTCTATTTTAAGTTTTTTATTATAATTGTATCTAGTCTTAATTAATTTGTTGTAAATACTTTGACTTACATCAGGCATATCACCCAAACATATAAAAAAAGCATCAGTTTTTTTTGAAATATTATTTAGGCCAACTTTAATAGAAGAAGATATTCCATTTTTATAATTTTTATTATAACAAAACTTTATTTTTTTATTATTTTGAATAATATCTTTTATAATGTCTTTTTCATGGCCAAGTACAACTATAATTTCATTCACAGCACTACCTAAAATATTTTTAATTGCATGGCTTACTAAGGGAAGGCCGTTAATTTTTTTAGATAATTTATTCTCTCCACCCATTCTTGATGATAAACCAGCAGCTAATAAGATTGACGAAATCATTTTTTTCTTTTTTTTTCAATCTTTAATTTTCTTCTTTCTTTAAAAGATAGCTTAGGTTTTTTCATAACAGATGAATCTTTAAAGGATTTTCCACTGTATCTTTTTGACATTATTTTTTATAAACTTCTGAAACTAGTTGTGCAATAATAGATAAAGCAATTTCTGGAGCAGATCTTCCACCTAATTTAATACCTATTGGACCAAAAATTTTATTTATTTCGTTGTCAGAAAAACCAGCTTCTTTAAGCCTTGAACATCTATTTGTGTGTGTTTTTTTACTTCCTAAAGCTCCAATATAAAAAAATTTTTTATTAATAGCATATTGCAAAGCCGGATCATCAATTTTAGGATCATGAGTTAAAGCTATAAGAGCAGAATTTTTTTCTGGGTTTATCTCTGTCAAAGCTTCTTTAGGCCATTTATTAATTATATTTATTCCTGGAAATCTTTGTTTAGATGCAAAATATCCTCTGGGATCAATAACAATAATTTCAAAGTTTAAATTTTTTGTAAAACTGACAAGATATTGAGAAATATGCACTGCACCAACTATGAAAACTCTAATTGGTCTAATATAGTTTTCAATAAAAATATCTGTATTTTCAATAATTCCGTTTATTTTTTTTTCAAATAGTAAATTTATCTTATCTTTGTAATTTTCAAAATTTTTATCTATAGGTTGATTTTTTTCAAAAATACAGCTTTGACCACTATTAAGATTAGTAATTATTGAAAATTCAATTTTATTTTTTTTTTTCTCTACAATTTCTTTTAATAGTTCCAATTTCATTTATTTATTATTTATCATTAATTTGTTCTAAAAAAATTTCAATTTCCCCACCACAGGCTAAACCTACATCCCAAGCGTTTTCATTTGAAACATTAAACTCTATTCTTTTAAAAAGTTTATTTTCTTTTAATAAATTTATTGATTCGCGTACAACAGCAGTTTCTACACATCCTCCAGAAACGGATCCAGAGAAATCACCTTTCCCATTTATAATCATACGACTACCAACAGGTCTTGGAGATGATCCCCATGTTCTTATTACAGTAGCTAAGATTATATTATGCTCATCTGCATACCAATCTTTAGCTTCATCTAGTATTTTTTCATCAAATGAATTTTTCATTTTATAATTCTAAATTAATTTTAATTAAGTTTAAACTTTTAGCAGCTAGACACAGCTTTTTTTGCCATTACTTTGATAATGTGTGCTCTATATTCTGAGGATGCATGTAAATCATCGTTAAGTTCTTTGCTTGAAATACTTATATTATCTATTGCTGATGGTGAAAAATTATTCGATAAAATAGTTTCCATTTCCTTTAATCTGTATACACAATTACTTGCACCTGTAACTGCTACTCTGACCTCTTTCTTAAATTTTGCAATATAAACACCTACCACAGCATATCTTGATGCGGGATTAGGAAACTTAGCATATGAGGCCTTTTCTGGTACTTGAAATTCTATTGACTCGATAAGTTCCCCTTTTTTTAGATCTGTTTCAAACATACCTTTAAAAAACTTATCTGAAGGAATTGACCTTTTTGAAGTATGAATTGTTGCATTTAAAGCTAAACAAGCTGCAGGATAATCCGCTGCCGGATCATTATTTGCAATTGAACCTCCAATAGTACCTCGGTTTCTTACTTGTGGGTCTCCGATTCCTTCAGCTAAAACTGCTAATGAGGGTATTGATTTACCAACTTCTTTTGAATTAGCTACATCGAAATGTTTAGTTATAGATCCAATTCTTAATGATTTGCTTGAAACTTTAATTCCTGAAAGGCTTTTTATTTTTTTAATATTAATTAGGTCTGAATAGGCTGCTAGTCTAAGTTTAATTGCTGGTAAAAGTGTCATTCCTCCAGCTAAAAAAGTTGCACGACCAGATACAAGTTTGGATGCCTCTTTTGAATTTGCAGGAGATTTAAAATTAAAAGTTTTCATAATTTTTTATGCTGCAGATCTTTTTGACCCATTTTTTTTTAACTCTTTCCAAACTTTTTCAGCAGTAGCTGGCATAGAGATATCACTTCCAATTGCATCAACTACAGCATTCATTACTGCAGGTGGTGAAGCAATTGCACCTGCCTCTCCACAACCTTTAGATCCCAAAGGGTTTGATGTTGCAGGAGTTGTTGTATAATCAATTTTAAATGCGGGAAAGTTATCAGCCCTTGGCATCGTATAATCCATATATGAAGCAGTAGTTAATTGACCAGATTCGTCATAATGACCATTTTCATAAAGTGCTTGTCCTATTCCTTGAGCTAAACCACCATGAACTTGACCTTCAACAATCATTGGATTTATTATTGTTCCAAAGTCATCAACAGCTGAATATTTTACCACTTTTGTTTCGCCAGTATCTTGATCTACTTCTACTTCACAAATATGAGTTCCGGCTGGAAATGAGAAATTTGTAGGATCATAGAAAGAAGTTTCTTTAAGACCTGGTTCGATACCAGGTGGTAGTGGAGATTTTACTTCTCCATATTGGCCTGGCAAATAACAAGCAAATGCAATTTCTCCAATTGTTTTCTTTTTATTTGAATTTTTTAAAATAAATTCTCCTTCCTTGAAATCAACATCCTCAGGTTTACCTTCTAACATATGTGCTGCAATTTTTTTTCCTTTATCTATAATTTTATCACACGCTTTTGCAATTGCAGATCCGCCAACAGCAAGCGATCTTGATCCATAAGTACCCATACCAAAAGGTCCTTTATCAGTATCTCCGTGAACAACATCAATATTTTCTATAGGAACTCCAAGTCTATCACCAACAATTTGAGCGAAAGTTGTATCATGACCTTGTCCATGACTATGTGATCCTGTAAAAACTGAAACGTTTCCTGTTGCATTAAATCTTACTTCTGCCGATTCCCAAAGTCCCACACCTGCTCCAATTGACATTACAACAGCTGATGGTGCTATTCCACATGCCTCCAGATAAGTTGAAAAACCAATGCCTCTTAATTTTCCTTTTTTTGCAGACTGGGATCTTCTATTTTCATAATTTTTATAATCTGCAATTTCTAAAGCTTTGTCCAGGTGAGCACCATAATCTCCCGAGTCTATATTATGAACTAAACATTGTTGATGTGGAAATTTATTTATGAAATTTTTTCTTCTAAATTCTGCTTGATCCATTCCAATTTCTTTAGCAGCTTTAGAAACTATTCTTTCAATTAAATAAGTAGCTTCTGGTCTACCAGCTCCTCTATATGCATCTACAGGAGCGGTATTTGTAAAAACTGCTTTTACATTGCAAAATGCAGCTGGAATATCATAAACACCTACAATCAAAGGAGCATATAAGTATGTTGGTGTAACAGTTGCAAAAAGTGAAGCATAAGCTCCCAAATTAGCAATAGTATCAACTTTTAAACCAGTTATTTTTCCATCATTTTTTATTGAAATTTCAACATGCGTAACATGATCTCTTCCATGACAATCAGATAAAAATGACTCACTTCTTTCAGCAACCCATTTTACAGGCCTTCCAATTTTTTTAGACGCCCAAGAAACAACAGCATCTTCAGCATAAGGATATATTTTTGAACCAAAACCTCCACCAACATCTGGAGCCACGACTCTAAATTTATGCTCAGGAGCTATTCCATTAAAAGCAGACAAAACTAGTCTTGTAAGATGAGGATTTTGGTTTGTTGTATATAAAGTTAAATGTTCAGTAGATGAGTTATAATCTCCAATAGATGCTCTGGGCTCCATTGCATTTGGAATTAGTCTGTTGTTTATTAAATCAAGTTTTACTATTTTGTCAGCTTCAGAAAAAGCTAGATCAGTTTTCCCTTTATCACCTAAAATAAAATCAAAACATAAATTTTTATCAATTCCTTCATATATTGACTCTGAATGTATAGCCTCAGCTGTATTGACAACAGCTTTTTTAACTTTATAACTCACATTTACTAAATCAGCTGCATTTTTTGCCTCATCAAGGCTTTCAGCTATTACTATAGCCACATGATCCCCAACATAATTTACATTATCTTTTGCTAAAGGTGGATGAGCTGGTACTTTCATATCCTTACCATCTTGACTAACAATTTTCCAACCTGCAATAAGTCCACCAATTTTATCAATAGCTAAATCTTCACCAGTAAGAATTTTAATTACACCAGGAGCTTTTGTTGCTTTGGTTAAATCAATCTTATTAATTGTTGCTCTTGCATGAGGTGAGCGAACAAAATAAGCATAAGATTGGTGAACGAGATTTATATCAGCTGTATATCTGCCATTTCCTGTAAGAAATTTTTTATCTTCTTTTCTTTCAATGCTTGATCCAACCAAATTACTCATAATTTATTACAATCACATTTTTGTAGATGCATCTTTTACGGACGCAACTATATTTTGATAACCAGTACAACGACAAATATTTCCTTCTAACCAATCTCTTATTTCTTTCTCACTAGGATTCTTATTTTTTTGCAATAAATCTATTGCGCTCATAACCATGCCAGGAGTACAAAAACCACATTGCAAACCATGATTTTTTTTAAAAGATTCCTGCATAGGGTGCATTTTTCCATTTTTTGTCAATCCTTCAATAGTAGTAATTTCAGATTGGTCACAATCAGCCACAAGAACAGTGCAGCTTTTTACTGAATTTCCATTTAAATGAACAGTACACGCACCACATTGTGATGTGTCACATCCAACATGTGTTCCAGTCATTTTTAAATCTTCTCTTAAAAAATCCGACAACAGAATGTTGTCTGCTATTTCTCTTTTAATTTTTTTTTCGTTAACTTTTAAATTTATTACTGCCATTACCCCCCTAAAAATAATACCAAGTAACTGATTTATTAGAACTTAATAAATGGAATACTTCAACCAGAATTTAACTAAAAATAAAATAAATAATTACAACTAAAAGTAGAATTATTATAAAGATTCCTGAATAGATGTACTTATTGAGAAAATTAGATTTTAGTTCCTTAACTCTTTTTTGTTCAACTGTCTTATCAATTGATTTTGATTTAACACTTTCATTAATTGGAGAAACTATATCAGCAAAGCGACCAAAGAAATAATCAGCCATTTTTTTTGCTACACCATCTATTAGTCTAGATCCTAGCTGAGCTATTTTTCCTCCTACATTTACTGTAACATCATATTTTAATACAGTGAATCCGTTTTCTTGAACAAGATTTATATTAGCGGACCCATTTGCAAAACCTACAGAAGATTGACCTTCGCCAGATAATGTATAGCTCTGATTTTCTTTAATATTTGTTAAATTAACTTTACCAGAAAAAGATGCATTCATAGGACCAATTTGATTTGTCGCCGTAGCATTAAAAACAGTATCACTCTCTTTTTCAAATAATTCACATCCTGGGATACATTGTTTTAAAATATTAGGATCATTTAAAGATTTCCAAACCGTTTCTTTACTTATATTCAATTTATAGGATCCTGAAAGTTTCATATCTAAAAAGTATAGTATATAATAGAAATTAATATGGATGAAATTACAAAAAAAGAAATTCAATCGGCAGCTTTTGATAGATTGATACAACATTTACGGGAAAGAAAAGATGTTCAAAATCTTGATCTTATGAATTTAGCTGGTTTCTGCAGAAATTGTCTATCCAAATGGTATAGAGAAGAAGCTGAAAAAAGGGGTATACAAATAACAGATCCTCAGGCTAGGGAGCACGTTTATGGAATGTCCTATAGCGAATGGAAAGAAAAGAATCAAAAATAAAAGTATAACTTTGTTTTATTTGTTATAATAACAAGTTTGTATATCTATATAAATCATCACCATAAATTTTAGAATTCTTTGTATTCTTAATTATAGGAAGAAATAGACCTAAAATATAAAGTAATATTATTACTAAGGATACAATTAGCATAGCTCGAACAGCATTAATTTTCATATGTATTATTTTTCTTTTAATCTTGGAAATAGTTCAACAAAATTACATGGTTTGTGATTGATATCTAACTGATATTTTAATATTCCCTCCCAAGCATCGGTAACCCCACCAGAAGATCCTGGTAAAGCAAATATATATTTACCATTAGCTACTACAGCACAAGCCCTTGATTGCATCGCAGATGTTCCTATTGATTTATAACTTAATTCTCTAAAGAGTTCACCAAAACCTGGAATCTCTTTATCCTTAATTTCATTTATAGCCTCAGGAGTAATATCTCGACCAGTTAAACCTGTACCTCCTGTAGTAATAATAACATCTAAATCACTTCTTTTTATCCAAAAAGATAATATTTTTTTTATTTCATTTTTTTCATCTTTAACTATTTTTCTATCAATTAAATTATGATTTGTTTCTTTTATTTTTTTAACTAAAATTGTGCCAGATTTATCAGTATCGATAGTTCTAGTATCTGTCACGGTAAGTAAAGCTATATTAACTTCCATAATATATTGATAAGATAGATAACCATGAGCTTATTAGCAATATTCTTTTTTATCACAGCAATATTGTATTCAAGTGTTGGATTTGGCGGTGGATCTACTTACTTAGCATTACTTTTAGTCTGGGAAGTGCCGTATTTTATTTTTCCTGTGATAGCTCTATTGTGTAATATCATTGTAGTTTCTGGTAACTGTTTTAATTATATTAGAGCAGGAAACCTTAACTTAAGACTTTTGCTTCCATTTCTAATTGGATCAATACCATTGTCTTACCTAGGAGGTTCTTTTCATGTAGAAAAAAATTTTTTTGAAATATTATTATTTTTAGTTTTAGTTTTTGCTGGAACATTATTAATTTTTAATTTTAAATCCTATGATGACAGCGAAAAAAGCTATAAAAGTATATCAATATTTTTTTCAATTTTAATTGGTGGATTTTTAGGATTAGTTTCTGGAATTGTTGGTATAGGAGGTGGAATTTTTTTAAGTCCAATATTATTTTTGTTAAAGAGCGGAAGACCAAAACATATAGTAACTACAGCTTCATTTTTTATTCTAATTAATTCTATATCTGGAGTACTTGGACAAGTTACAAAGAATGAGGTTTTATATGAAGTATTTAATTATTGGCATTTATTTATTGCTGTTTTAATAGGAGGTCAGATTGGTAATTTTTTGAATTTAAAAATATTTTCAACACGCTTATTAGCTCTCCTAACAGGTATACTTGTTATTTTTGTAGCTGCTAGAATGGGATTAAGATTACTAAATATTTTTTGAAAGAATTTAAATTAGACAACATAAACTTATAATTGTATTAATAAAGTTGAAATTATGGAAACTATTAACAAAAAATATAACTTTCTTAAACCAATACGAACTTCTAACCTAAAACGTTTAGGAAGAAATGGTGATGGAGGGTATGTTGTTGATTATGAAATAATTAAAAATACTAAAACTTTAATTACTTTCGGCCTAGGTCCCGATTGGTCTTTTGAATTAGATTACATTAAACTAAAGAATGATATCCAAATTTATATATACGATCACACAGTAAGCAGCTTGCCATATGTTAAAGAAATAATAAAATATTTTAGAAGATTCATTACTTTTAGGGCATCCCTAGAATCTTTGACTACCAGAATTAAATATTTGTACAATTATAAAAAATTTTTAAATTTAAAAAATGTTAATTATTATAAAGAAAAAATTACATTTCCAATTAAAAACAAAATAGATACTGACATTGATAAAGCTTTCTCAAGAATTAGTGATGAGGAAGAGGTTGTATTGAAATGTGATATTGATGGAGGTGAATACGATGTTATAGACGAAATTCTTAAGTATTCAAAAAGAATTAAAATGTTAATATTTGAATTCCATCTTGTAAATAATAAAGAAGAAGCTTTTTTAAATGCAATTAAAAAAATAACAGATGAGTTTGATATAATTCATATTCATGGAAATAATCATTTTTCAAAATTAGATACCGGGTTACCATTAATTCCAGAAATAACTTTAATAAACAAAAAGTATTCACCCAAAAAGATAGATTATATAACAAATTTTCCTATTAAAGATCTTGATTATCCAAACAACCCATACAAAGAAGATTTAGTTTTTAATTTTGAAAATAATTAATAATTATGCTTAAAAATTTTTTTTATAAAAAGATTTTAAGATTCAAAGATAGTAAAAATGTTTTAAAGTTAAACTATTTATACATAAAATTATTTGGAGAAAAAAATGTTGGCAAAATAGGTCTAGATTTTTCTAATAAGCCAAGTAGATTAAAAATTATTCAGGAAACGATTAATAGAAAGAAATATAAATCCTATTTAGAAATAGGATGTTATAGGAATGAATTATTTAATAGTATTAATTGTGAAAAAAAGATAGGGGTCGATCCATATTCTGGTGGAACTATAAGAAAAACAAGTGATAGTTTTTTTTCAACAAATAAAGATACCTTTGATATTATTTTTATAGATGGATTGCATAGATATCATCAAGTTAAAAAAGATATTTCAAATTCTCTCAATGTATTGAACAAAGATGGTGTAGTTATGTTGCATGACTGTCTTCCAAATAATCTTTATGATCAAGCAATCCCAAGATGTCAAAATTTGTGGAACGGCGATGTATGGAAAGCCATTGTTGAGTGTAGATCTAATGAACTTTTAGATACATATACATGTTATGCAGATTTTGGAATAGGAATTATTTTAAAAAGAAAAAATAGAAGTATTTTAAATCTCCAGAAAAGTGATTTTTCTAGCTTAAAATTTAGTGATTATTTTAATAATTTTAAAGAGTTTATGAATATTGTGGAATTTGAAGAGTTAAATAATATTTTTTAAAATTTACTTTTCTCATATCTCTATTTTTTTAATTTAAAGCAATATAACCAATTACCAAACTTTGCCAACTTAGGATAACCGTTTTTTAAAGAATAACTACCTGTTGATGCAACAACAATATATTGTTCACCATCAATAGCATAAACTGATGGAGGTCCAGAACCTATAAATGGTAGTTCATAAGACCAAACTTCTTCTCCATTATTTGAATTAAAAGCTCTAATCTTTTTATCCAATGTACCAGTAGCAAAAATTAAATCTCCTTCAGTACCAGTTGCTCCACCATAATTTTCTGTACCAGTGATTGGAATGCCTTTTTGTGTAAGTTCTTGATACTCTCCAAAAGGAACTTGCCATTTAATTTTTCCAACATTTAAGTCTAAAGCAGTTAAGGTTCCCCATGGTGGTTTTGAGCCAGGATAACCATTTTGATCAATCAATCTATTAAAAGAGCTTGTATATTTATAATATCCATTTCCTTCTCTTATAGATACGCCAGCTTCCCATGGTGTGTTGCTAGATGTTAAATACATCATACCATTATTATTATTTATAGAAGCACCCATCCATTCGGCACCTCCATGAAAACCGAAATAGATAATTTTTTTGTTAAGTTCATGAGGTAAAAAGAATCCAAATTTTTTATCTTTTATCTTTTCACGAATAAATTTTTCGCTTTCAATTGATATATTTGTTATCTCTTGCTCATTAAAAACTTGTTTTGAAAAAGGTTCAGGAATTTTAACATTTGGTTGATAGTAAGAAGTCTTTTCGCCTGGTATTTTGGATTGTGGAGCTTTTTTAAAATGAAAATCAAAAATAGGTTCTCCGCTAAGACGATCTAGAATTAATGTATTTCCAAGTTTAGTTACAGCAACCACAACGTCGATTGTTAAATCATTTTTTTTAATAGAGGTTAATATTGGTGTTGCGGGTATATCTAAGTTCCAAATATCATGTGAAACTTCTTGAAAATCCCATAATTTTTTTTTATTTAAAATATCAATTGCTATTACTGAATTTGAATATTTATTATTACCAGGTCTATTAACACCATTAAAATAGTACCCTGCATTACCAGTGGTAACAAACACAATTCCTCTTTTGATGTCTGCTGATATACCACTCCAAGGATTTCCTCCTGAATAATCATATCGTTTCCCACCATATCTTTTCTCATTAAATTTTTTTTCTTTAAGATAAAATTTCCAATCAAGTTTACCATTTAATAGATTATAAACTTCAACTGCAGGCTCAAAAGTAGCAATAATTAACTTGTTATTAATTATAACTGGAGCAACTGTACATCTTCTTTTTAAATTTACTGATCCACCATTTCCAAAAGTTTTTATTACTTCTCCATTAATAACCTGAAGGCTCATTAGCTCTTTTTCAACACAAAAATAAACTCTAGAATTTTCAATATTATTACCAGGCCAATAAACCATACCTCTTCTAGCTGGGGTACCTTTTACTTGATGTTGCCATATTTTTTTTCCACTTTTTGCATCTAGTGCAATAATTTGATTGCTAGTAGTTGGCAAAAATATTTTATTTTCAGCAATTATAGGATTAGCTTGAATATCTCTTTTAATTTTATCAAATTTATACTTCCATGCTAAATCTAATTTATTAATATTATTTAGATTTATTTCTGAGAGATTAGAAAATCTATTTGCAGAACTGTTTCCGTGACTTCTTTTCCAATCATCTGAATTGTTGAGTTCAGGTAAAAGATTTATAGTAAGTTTATCAGTTTTTCCAAGTATAATTTTTTCCTCAGGTAAATTTTTAAATTCAGTATCTGATTGAATAAAATGTTCTCTTTGACTACTACTTATCTTTAGGAGTATATTAGAATAAAATTGATCCAATTTTCTTACTATCTTTTTTACCTGTGGATTTGTAACATTGTTTACATCAAATGTTATCAGAGATCTATTTACGTATTTGTTAGATACAGATGTCATTTCCATCAATATAAATAGAAAAATTATTAAAAATAAAAAAAATATTAATTTAAGAATTTTTTTACTGTTTATGATCATTTAAGAAAATTGTTTGCTCTTATTTAAGTTATTTAAAATTTAAAAAGTAATATATATAATAAATTCAAAATTATGAATAAATTAAACAAATATCCTTTAAAATCTTGATAATAGAATGTTTACTTAGGGTAAAATGTTTGTTTAATATAGAAATCAACCCCATAAAAAGAAATTTAGATAGCTAAAAATAAAAATGTTTATCAAAAAATACTTTTATAAGATTACTAATAAAGAGAAATATTACAGCTATAAGGTTCAACACCTAGAAGAAAAAAAAATAAAAATATTTAAAGAAAGGGTTGAGGAAAAAATTAAAAATACTCAAAACAGCATAAAGAATAAAAAAGAAATTTCATTTTTGCATTCTGGTCATCTTGGGGATATCATAAATTCCCTTCCGGTAATTAAAGAATTATCAAAAACTCATAAATGCAATTTGTACATTGAATCAAATAGACCCATTCCAAATAATATAAAATTTAATCAACATCCTTCAGGGCAAGTTTTTCTTAATAATAAAAACATAAATATGTTAATCCCACTTTTGAAAGAACAGCCCTATATTCAAAATGTTAATGAATATAATAACGAGAGTATTGATATTGACTTTAATCTTTTTAGAGAATTGCCTATAAATTTTAATTTAGACTCTGTTAGATGGTATTTTCATATTTCAGGGGTTCACGCCGATTTATCAAACCCCTATTTATTTGTTGAACAAAATAATTCATTTAAAGAAAAAGTTATAATTATTAGGAGCCTAAGAAGAAAAAATTATTTAATTAATTATAATTTTTTAAAAGATTATAAAAATTTACTTTTTATAGGTTTAAGTAATGAATATAATGATTTAAAAAAAGAAGTACCAAACTTAGAATTTTATGATTGTAAGGATTTTTTAGAAATGGCCCAAATAATTCAATCAAGCAAATTTTTTCTTGGAAATTTATCATTAGGCTATACGCTTGCCGAGGGCTTGAAAATTCCTAGACTATTAGAAGCTTGTCCAGATTTTCCTCTTGTTTACCCTAACGGAAAAAACGCATACGATTTTTACTTTCAAAAACATTTTGAAAAGTTCTTCAACGTTCTTTATAAGCAATAAAAGTTAATTAAATTTATATGAGAATTAAAAATTGTAGAAATTGTAAGAACCCAAAGTTTATAAAACTGTTTTCTTTAGGGAATCAATCTTTTACTGGCAAATTTACTCCAAAAAAAATTAAAGTTAAAAAAGGATTCTTAGACTTAATAATGTGTTCCAAATGTAATCTAATTCAGCTTGCTCATAATTATGATCTAAATTACATGTACGGTCCAGATTATGGTTACAGAACAGGTATGAACAAAACTATGACAAACCACGTCTTTAATGTAAGTGAAACTTTATCAAATAAAGTAAATTTATCTAAAAATGATATTGTTTTAGATATAGCGAGTAACGATGGTACACTTTTAAATTCTTATAAAAGTAAATCACTTAAATTTGCAATAGATCCTCTGGTTAATAAATATAAAGATAATTACAAAAAAATTAACTATAAAGTATCAGATTTTTTCTCCTTAAATAATGTTACAAAAAAAACAAAAAGAAAATTTAAAATAATTACTGCTCTTGCAGTATTTTACGATTTAAAAAACCCAAATAAATTCTTAAAAGAAATTGAACTTATTTTAGAAAAAGATGGGGTATTATTCATAGAGGTTGCTGATTTATTATCTATGCTAAAATACAATATGTTCGATGCAATTTGTCATGAGCACCTTATTTACTACACATCAAAAATTATTTTAGACATGGCTAAAAAAAATAATCTCAGAGTTTTTGATATAAAATTTAATGATATAAACGGTGGTAGCACACAATACTATATGTGTAAAAAAAATGCTAAATATATAAATAATGATTTAAAGTTAAAAAAAATATTAAAAAATGAAACCAAATTTAAATTAGATAAAAAAAAAACATATCTAAAATTTATTTTAAAAATTAAACAAATTAGAACAAAGATTGTTAAATTAATTTTAAATGCAAAAAAAAGAAATGAAACAATTCATGGTTATGGAGCTTCAACAAAGGGGAATGTACTATTACAGTATTTCAATCTAAACAAAAAACACATAGATTTTATTGCTGACAGGAATCCAAAAAAATTTAATTTATATACACCTGGAACGAATATAAAAATTGTTTCAGAGAATTTTTCAAGAAAATTAAAACCAGATTACTATTTAGTTTTACCTTGGCATTTTAAAAAAGAAATATTAAGAAGAGAAAAAAGGACTATTAAGAATGGTAGTAAATTTATT
>MDSV01025958.1_pt1 | contig 15569 bp, 12 predicted proteins | sample 810851 | NCBI WGS metagenome assembly MDSV01 (sample SAMN05326640, study PRJNA326480) | marine metagenome | isolation source: seawater | place: Atlantic Ocean: North East | collected 2012
CAGGACTCGAACCTGCGACCTTTGGGTTATGAGCCCAACGAGCTACCAACTGCTCCACCCCGCGATATGTTTTGCAAATATAAACCTAAATTTTACTTCACCAATGATTCTTTTTAAAATTATTTTAAGAGATAAAAAAGATTATTTTTGCTTATATGCTTGTAGTAAATAATGTTTCTCTTTATTTTGGTGGTCAGGATATCTTTAAAGATATTTCCTTTATGGTAAATAAAGGAGATAAAATAGGGCTTACAGGAAAAAATGGAGCTGGAAAGTCAACTTTATTAAAGGTTTTAGCTAAGGAGCAGAGTCCAAACCATGGAAGTATTACTATGCCTAATAATATAGTTATTGGTTATTTAATGCAGGATCTTGATTTTGAAAATGGTCGAACAGTTATAGAAGAAGCTAAAACTGCTTTTGAATATCTTAATGAAATTGAACGAAAGATGAATCATGTTAATCAGCAACTAATAAATCGTACTGATTATGAGAGTAAAGAGTATTTAGATATTATATCAGACTTTAATTCTTTAGAGGAGAGATTTAGAATGGCTGGCGGACATGATACCGCTTCTTATATAAGTCAAGTACTTAAGGGGTTGGGTTTTACTGAGTCTGATTTTAATAGACAAACAACAGAGTTTAGTGGCGGTTGGAGAATGAGAATTGAATTGGCCAAGATTTTATTAAAAAAACCTGATTTATTATTGCTTGATGAGCCAACAAATCATCTTGATATTGAGTCAATTATCTGGCTAGAGAATTGGCTTAGTAATTATAGTGGAGCAGTTGTTCTAGTATCTCATGATAGACTTTTCTTAGATACTTCTACAAATAGAACTATTGAAATTGCATTTTCAAGAATTAATGATTATAAGGCATCTTATACAAAGTACTTAATTTTGCGTAAAGATAGAATTGAAAAGCAGGTTCAGGCTAAAAAAAATCAGGATAAGTTTATTGAAGAAACTAAAGTATTAATCAATAAATTCCGTGCTAAAAAAAATAAAGCTGCTTTTGCACAAACACTAATTAAGAAATTAGATAAGCTTGATGTAATTGAGGTTGAGCAAGAGGATGTTGCTCGTATGCAATTTAGTTTTGCTCCATCCCCCCATTCTGGTAAAATGAGTTTAATTGTAAAAGATGCTTCAAAAAGTTATGGGAATCTAAAGGTTCTTGACAAAATAAGTTTAGAATTAGTTAGAGGTGATAAAATTGCTTTTGTTGGTAAGAATGGCGAAGGAAAATCTACATTAGCTAAAATGATTGTTAATGAGATTGATTATGTTGGCTCAATAGAATTAGGACATAAAGTTAAAATGGGTTATTATGCTCAGAATCAAGCAGAATTTTTAAATGAAAATCTAACAGTCTTAGAGACTATAGAGAATGCTGCAAATGAGAATGTTTCTGGAAGAGTTCGCACTATTTTAGGTTCTTTTTTGTTTAGTAATGATGATGTGTCAAAAAAAATAAAAGTACTTTCAGGTGGAGAAAGAGCAAGAGTAGCTTTGTGCAAACTGTTGTTAGAGCCTTGTAATTTGCTTGTAATGGATGAGCCAACTAATCATTTAGATATTACATCAAAAGAATTATTAAAAAAAGCATTAAATAATTATGACGGTAGTTTAATTGTTGTTTCGCATGATAGAGAATTTTTACAAGGATTAACTCAGAAAGTATATGAATTTAAGAGTCATAATATCAAAGAGTATATTGGTGATATTGATACATTTCTTTCTGAAAAAGATTTAGAAAGCTTTAAAGAATTAGAGATTTCACAGAATAATCAAAAAGATATTAAGCAAGATAAATCAGAGCGTCAAATTTCATATTCTGAGCAGAAAAAACAAAAAAAGAAACTTAAATTTCTTAAGAATAGGATAAGTAAATTGGAAAGGAATATTGAAGAGATAGATAAGACTCAGAAAGAAATTGATCTCCAGTTGTCTGATCCAGAAAAATTTAAAGAATTGTCTAGCCAAGAAGGTTTTTTTGAGCAGTATAATAATGGTCAAAAGAAAAAGCAAAAATTAGAACTAGAGTGGGAGGGCTTAGTAGAGGAATTAGAGAAATACAAGTAGTTTATAATTTCATATAAAGCTATGCTCGGCATAATATTTTAAATTAAGTATATTAATTTTGTTTTAGTTTAACTATATAAAAAAAAAATGAAAAAAATAATCACAATTTTAACATTAGGATTGCTTATAATTAGTAATGCTTTTGCTCAGAATAATAAAGTAGGAGCCAAGTATATTTATGAATTTAGAGATGGCACAGTAATAATTGGAACATTTGTCAAAGATGAGGGCGGTAATATTTATATTAATGATTTGCAAGGGGAGGAAGTATATCTTCCAAAAGTTATGGTTGCACAAACACATGAGGTGACAGATGATAATTTAAGAGGAGGAGAATATTGGTTTCCTAATCTGCATGATACAAGGTATTTTTTTGCTCCTTCTGCATTTGGATTGCAAGAGGGTGAAGGTTATTATACACATTCTTTTTGGATGCTTTGGCAAGCTCAATATGGTCTTTCAGATGATTTTTCAATTGGGGGGGGGACTACTCCTTTTGGTGTTCCATCAACTTTAAATGCTAAATATTCTTTTAATATTAAAAATGATATTAATATGGCAATGGGTTGGTTTTGGATAGGAGATCTGTTTAATTGGTCAGGTGGTGACATTGGTACTATGGTGAACATGCCTTATGCTGTTTTAACTAAAGGAAGCAAAGAGAATAATTTGACATTAGGTATGGGTTATAGTTTGGGTGGTGAATTTAGTGAAGATGATTCACCTGTAATTAATTTAGGTGGAACTTATAGAACCGGCAGAAGATTTGCTCTTATTTTTGAAGCATGGGTTTTTGATCCTTTTGATGGAGATGCCAATGTTTTAGGAGGTCCTGGAATTAGATATTTTAGAAAGGTTAATAGAGTTACTGCAAAAAATGGGGCCGGAGCTAGTACTTGGGATTTTCAGTTATTGACAAGTCCAGAAATGGAGGGTATTATTCCAATGTTTGGTGCTTCTAGGAAATTTTAACAAGAATCATATTTTAATCTTTAGGGCTAGCAAAAAAGGTTAGCCCTTTTTTTGTTTCTTTGCAAAATGAAGCATAAAGCTGGATATGTTAATATTATAGGTAATCCTAATGTAGGTAAGTCGACTTTAATGAATGCTTTGATTGGTCAGAAGTTATCAATTATTACACATAAGGCACAAACTACTCGTCATAGAATTTTAGGAATATTGAATGAGAAAGATTATCAGATTGTATTTTCAGATACTCCTGGTATAATTAAGCCTGAATATAAATTACAAGAGAGTATGATGAACTTTGTTTATTCTGCTTTTCAGGATGCAGATGTATTAATATACATGATTGAAATTGGGGAAAAAGGATTAAAAGATAAGAAATTATTTGAAAGATTGAAAAATACTAATGTTCCTCTACTTATGTTACTTAATAAAATTGATTTAGCTGATCAAGATTTTGTTTCAAAAGAGATGGTTAGATGGAAAGAACAACTACCAAATGCAAAATTATTGCCAATTTCGGCTTTAAATAATTTTAATATTGATGTAATTAAAAATAAGATATTAGAATTATTACCATTCTGTCCCCCTTATTTTGATAAAGAAGCTATAACTGATAAGTCTGAGCGATTTTTTATTGAAGAAATTATCAGAGAAAAAATTCTCAAACATTATAAAAAGGAAATTCCTTATTCTGTTGAGATAGAAGTTGAAGAATTTTTTGATGAAAAGGATATAGTAAGGATTAGAGCTAAGATTTATGTTTTAAGAGAAAGTCAGAAAGGTATTATTATTGGTCATAAAGGTATGGGATTAAAGCGGATTGGAACGGAGGCTAGAAGAGATATAGAGAAAATGCTAAATAAAAAAGTATTTCTAGAAACACCAATTAAAGTTAAAAAGAATTGGAGAAATGACAATAGAGAGTTGAAGAAATTTGGATATGAATCATGAGTAATATAGTTGCAATAGTTGGTAGACCTAATGTTGGAAAATCTACAATTTTCAATCGCTTTACTGAAAGTAGACATGCTATTACTGATGAGGTTAGTGGTGTGACTCGTGACAGGCATTACGGAAAGGCAGAGTGGAATGGCCGTGAATTTTCAGTGATTGACACTGGCGGATATGTTCAAGATTCTGAAGATATTTTTGAGACTGAGATAAGAAAACAGGTTGAATTAGCTATTGATGAAGCAAATGTCATCTTATTTCTAGTTGATGCCAAATCAGGTATTACTAATTTAGATCAATCTGTAGTTAGACTATTAAGAAGATCAAATAAAAAAGTTGTTCTTGGAGTCAATAAAGTGGATAATTCAAGTTTATTAGAGGATGCAGTCGAATTTTATAATCTTGGATTGGGAGACTATATTCCTGTTTCTTCTATTAGTGGAAGTGGTACTGGAGAATTGTTAGATGAGTTATTGAAACATTTTGATGATGACATTGAACCTAATAATGATGATATTCCAAGGTTTGCTGTTATAGGCAGACCAAATGTTGGAAAATCATCTATAATAAATGCTCTCATTGGAAAAGATCAGAATATAGTTACAGATATTGCTGGTACTACCCGTGACTCTTTAAATACTAGATTTAATCAATTTGGTTTTGATTTTACTTTGATTGATACAGCTGGACTTCGAAAAAAGAAGAATGTTAATGAAGATTTAGAGTTTTATTCTGTAATGCGTTCAGTTAGAGCTATTGAACATTCAGATATTTGTTTGCTTATTATTGATGCTGAAAGAGGATTTGAATCTCAAGATCAGAGGATATTTCATATTGCTGATAGAAATAAAAAAGGGATTGTAATATTAGTTAATAAATGGGATTTGATTTATAAATCAACAGAGACTGCAAAAAAATTTAAAGAACAAATTATACAAAAAATTGCGCCATTTACAGATGTTCCAATTGTATTTGTTTCTGCATTAGAGAAACAAAGATTGTTAAAGGGATTACAAACTGCAATTCAGGTGTATAATAATAGAGTTCAAAAGATTTCAACTTCTCGACTTAATGATGTGATGCTACCTTTAATTGTTCATTTCCCTCCTCCTGCGATAAAAGGAAAGTACATTAAAATTAAGTATTGCACACAGTTGCCTACACATACACCAACCTTTGTTTTTTTTGCTAATCTTCCTCAGTATATTAAGGACCCATACAAAAGATATATTGAGAATAAATTGAGAGAAAATTTTGATTTATCAGGTGTTCCTGTGCAGATTTATTTTAGAAAAAAATAGCTTAATTTATTATACTTACTTATTTATTCCTAATAGTTCTACTTCAAAAACAAGAGTAGCTCCAGGGCCAATCATGCCACCCGCACCTTGGTCTCCATATGCCAAATTTGAAGGGATAGTAAGCTTCCATTTGTCTCCAACACTCATTAATTGTAAGGCCTCAGTCCATCCTTTAATCACTTGAGTAACGCCAAATGTTGCTGGTTGACCTCTATCTATTGAACTATCAAATACAGTTCCATCAATTAACATTCCATGGTAATGTACAGTTACTTTGTCAGCTGTAGTTGGTTTTGCTCCTTCTCCAGAAATAAGAACTTCATACTGCAATCCACTTTCTGTAGTAATAACTCCATCTTTGGCTCCATTCTCAGCTAGAAAAGCTGTACCTTCTTTATTTGCTTGTGCATTTTTTTCTTCTTGAATTTTACCAAAGTAATCTTGAAGAATTGTCATACTTTCTTCTTCTGAAATATCAAGATCATTTCCTTCAAATACATCATTAAATGCTTTTGCTATTGCATTTGCATCAATTGTTTCAAGTCCTTGTGCTTTTACGCTAGATGCCATATTTACTCCTAGACTATAACTCACTTTTTCCATTTCTGTTTCTGGTTTTTTATAAGTATTGTCTGTGCAAGCACTTAAAATTATAGCAACACTTAAGATTAATAAATTGATTTTTTTCATGATATAAATTTTTGTTTGCAAAACTACAATTATTGTTTGTTTATAGTTCAAAATTAGCAACTATTTTTCTTACATTTGACTTTTAGAAAAATATTATTATTGAATGAAAACTCTAAAGACACCAATTGAAGGATTGTTAGTATTTATTCCTAATGTTTTTAGTGATGAAAGAGGTTCTTTTTTTGAAAGTTGGAGCAAAAAATATTTTAAAGAGATTAAATTCGAATTTGTTCAGGATAACCAATCTTCATCTAAAAAAGGAGTGCTAAGAGGGCTGCACTTCCAAAATCCTCCATACGAACAAGGGAAATTAGTTCGTGTTATTAAGGGTGCGGTTATTGATGTTGCAGTTGATATTAGAAAGGGTTCTGTGACTTATGGGAAGCATTTTTCAATTAAACTTTCAGAAAATAATAAAAAAATTTTTTGGATTCCTCCTGGTTTTGCACATGGTTTTCTTTCTATTGTGGATGACACAGTTTTTTCATATAAATGCACGAATATCTACAATAAACAATCTGAAGGTTCTTTACTATGGAATGATACTGATTTAGATATTGATTGGGGGATAACAAAACCTTTGGTTTCTGCTAAGGATCTGTGTGCTAATCATTTTAAGGATTTTGAATCAAAATTTTAATAATGCAAGCTAAACATTATAATTTTTTATTTATAATTTTATTTGGATTGATATCAATACAATTATTTGTTTTTTCTACTGATTTAAAATCAGAGGATAAGTTGCATCAAGAGCAGTTTAATATTAAGTATGGGATTTTTGCTATTGTCCAGCCCGAAAACCTAAATTTTGCTGGTGAGGAAATACCTATATATTCACCTGATATTTGGGAGCGTATTGATAAGGAATTGTTAAAAAATACATATTGGCAATCTAATACCATGTTATATTTTAAAAAAGCAAATAAATATTTTCCTATAATTGAACCGATTCTTAAGCAATATAACATACCTGATGATTTTAAATATTTGGCTGTTATTGAAAGTGGTTTAGATAATGTAGTTTCGCCATCAGGAGCTGCTGGTTTTTGGCAAATTATGAAGGGTACAGCTCGAGAGTATGGTCTAGAAGTAAATAAAGATATTGATGAAAGATATAATTTAGAAAAATCTACAGTTGTAGCGTGTAAATATTTGCAAGATTCATATAAAAAGTTTGGTAATTGGACTATGGCAGCTGCATCATATAATATGGGTAAGAGTGGTGTTAAAAGAAGAATGTTAGAACAAAAATCTAATAATTATTATAACCTTTATTTAAATTCAGAGACAGCAAGATATGTTTTTAGAGTTATTGCAGTTAAAGAAATAATGCAAAATCCTAAAAATTACGGTTTTATGTTCCGTAAAAAGGATTTGTATAAAATGCCTAATTTTCAAACTGTAGAAGTTGATTCAACTATTTCTAGTTTGTCTGCTTTTGCACGATCATATAATATTAATTTTAAGTTGCTTAAGCAATTTAATCCTTGGTTGAGAACTACAAAGCTTCCTGATGAGTCTAGAAAGAAATATATTTTGAAAATACCTACTGATACTGATTTAATGGTTTTTGAAAATATTGAAGTTAAATCTGATTCTTTATAGTAATGCCAGATAAAAAAGAGGTTATTAAGATTTATGGAGCTAGAGTTCATAATTTAAAAAATATAAATTTAGAAATTCCTAGAAAAAAACTAGTTGTCTTTACTGGTAAAAGCGGTAGTGGAAAGTCATCTTTAGCATTTGACACTATTCATGCTGAAGGTCAGAGAAGGTATTTAGAGACTTTTAATGCATATGCACGGCAATTTTTAGGTAATATGGAACGCCCAGAAGTTGATGAAATCACTGGATTAAGTCCTGTTGTAGCTATTGAACAAAAAACAACATCAAGAAATCCTAGATCAACAGTAGGAACTATTACTGAAATATATGATTATTTGCGTTTGCTTTATGCCCGAGTAGGAACTGCATTTTCTTATAATTCTGGAAAAAAAATGGTTCGTTTTACTGATAGTAATATTATAAATCTGATACTTAAAGATTTCAATAGTAAGAAGATTATCATTTTAGCACCTATTGTTAGGTCAAGAAAAGGCCATTATGGTGAGTTGTTTTATAAATTAGCTAAAAGAGGATATTTAAAGGTTAGGGTTGATGGTGAAATTATTGAGATAACACCATCTCTAAAGTTAGATAGATATAAAAGTCATGATATAGAAGTTGTTATTGATAGGCTAGTTGTTTTAAAAAAAAACAAGAAAAGATTAATTGCATCATTAAAACTAGCTATGGAGGAGGGAGATGGTGTTATAATGGTGAATGAATTGAATAATGAATCATGCAGATACTTTAGCAGATCATTAATGTGTCCAGATACAGGTATTGCTTATAAAAATCCAGAACCTAATTCTTTCTCATTTAATTCTCCAAAGGGAGCCTGTCAATCATGTGGTGGCATAGGTAAGTATAGGGTAGTTGACGAAGATAAAATCATTCCTAATAAGAATTTGAGTATAAATCAAGGAGCGATTGTCCCTATTGTAAATCGTAAGTCAGAATGGATTATTAGTCAGATTGAGTTAATAGCAAAAAAATATAAATTTTCTTTAAACACTCCTTTCTCTGAAATTCCAGATTCTGGAGTTAAGGCCATATTATATGGTATTAAAGATAAGTTGAAAGTATATTTACAAACTGCTGGTATTTCTAAAGTTTATAAAATTGATTTTATTGGTATTGTTAATTTTATTGATGAACAATCTAAGCAATTATATGTAAAATCAATTGAAAGATGGGCTGCAAAATATATGTCTGAACTTGATTGTAAAAGTTGTGGTGGTACCAGGCTTAATATTGAGTCTTCAAATTTTAAGATTGATGGTAAAAGTATTAATGAAGTGTCTAATATAGATATATCTACATTTGCGTACTGGATTAACTCTATTAAACCCTCACTATCTAAAAATGAATTACTAATTGCACAGCCAATTATTAAGGAACTTAGTAAGAGAATACAGTTTATAATTGATGTAGGACTTTCTTATCTTACATTAAATAGAAGTTCTAAAACTCTTAGTGGAGGTGAGGCTCAGAGAATTCGACTTGCAACTCAAATTGGAACACAACTTACAAATGTGCTTTATATTTTAGATGAGCCAAGTATTGGTTTACACCAGAGAGATAATAATAGATTGATTAAATCTTTAAAAAAATTGAGAGATATAGGAAATTCTGTGATTGTTGTTGAGCACGATAAAGATATGATTCAGCAGGCTGATTTTATAGTTGATTTGGGTCCTGAGGCTGGTGTTTATGGTGGTGAGATCGTTTCTAAAGGTAATTATCAAGCTATTATTAAAGATAATAATATTACTGCTGCTTATTTAAATGGAAAGAAATCTATTAATATACCTAAAAAAAGAAGAACTGGTAATGGTAAATTTCTTAATATTTTTGGTGCAAGTGGAAATAATTTAAAAAATATTGATGTCTCTATTCCATTGGGTCTTTTTTGCTGTGTAACAGGAGTTTCTGGTAGTGGAAAATCAACTTTAATTAATGAAACAATTTATCCAATACTTAATAAATATTTTTTTAGGGCAGAGAAAGAACCTCTTGCATATAGTTCTATTTCAGGTATTGAAAATCTTGATAAGGTAATTGCTGTTGATCAATCTCCAATTGGAAGAACTCCAAGATCAAATCCTGCAACATATACAGGTGTTTTCACTGATATTAGAAATCTTTTTGCTGATTTACCTGAGGCAAAAATTCGAGGATACAAATCAGGTAGATTTTCTTTTAATGTAATTGGGGGTAGATGTGAAGGTTGTAGAGGTGGTGGAAAGAAGATAATCGAGATGAATTTTTTGCCAGATGTTGAAGTTCATTGTGATGAATGTAATGGAAAACGTTATAATAGAGAGTCTTTAGAAGTTCGTTTTAAAGGTAAAACAATTTCTGATGTATTAAATCTTACAATTAACCAAGCAGTTGATTTTTTTAAAAATATACCATCTATTTTTCAAAAAATTAAAACATTAAGAGATGTTGGTTTGGGCTATATTACTCTAGGTCAATCAGCTACAACATTTTCTGGAGGTGAAGCACAGAGAATTAAATTAGCTACAGAGCTCTCTAAAAGAAGTACAGGTAATACTTTTTATATTTTAGATGAGCCAACAACAGGATTACATTTTGAAGATGTGAAGGTTTTGATTAAAGTGTTAAACTCAATTGTAAATAAAGGAAATACAGTTGTAGTTATTGAACATAATTTAGATGTATTGAAGGTAGCAGATTATATTATTGATATTGGTAAAGAGGGAGGTAAAGAGGGAGGATACATTGTTTGCAAAGGAACCCCGGAAAAAATTATGAAATGTAAAAATAGTTATACTTCTAAATTTTTAGAAAAAGAGTTAGTTAATTTAAGATAATTATGAGTAAAGAAGAAAGAGAAATAAGAAAAGCTTTTAAAGCAAAGAATTGGCATGCTATAAAGTCTGCAGATTCTTGGCAGATTTTTAAGATTATGTCTGAATTTGTAGAAGGTTTTGAGTCTATGTCAAAGATTGGTCCTTGTGTCTCTATTTTTGGCTCAGCAAGAACAAAACCAAATAACAAGTATTATAAAAGTGCGGAAGAGATAGGGTATCTTCTTACACAGAAAGGATATGGTGTAATTACTGGTGGCGGGCCAGGAATAATGGAGGCAGCCAATATGGGAGCCACTAGAGGAAAAGGAAAGTCAGTTGGATTAAATATTGAATTACCTTTTGAGCAATCACATAATTCATATATTGATAATGATAAGTTGTTAAATTTTGATTATTTCTTTATTAGAAAGGTAATGTTTATAAAGTACGCGCAAGGTTTTATTGTTTTACCAGGTGGGGTTGGAACATTAGATGAGCTTTTTGAAGCCATTACTTTAATTCAAACTGGTAAAATAGGTAAATTTCCAATTGTTTTATTTGGATCCTCATATTGGGAAGGGCTCATTGATTGGATAAAAGAAACTATGCTAGATTCAGAGAGTAATATCAGTACTGAAGATTTAGATTTATTTGATATTGTTGATACCCCATCTGAAGCAGTAGATATCATTGAAGAATTCTATAAGAAGTATACTTTGCAGCCTAATTTTTAGGATATCTGATTGCTTTCTGATTTTTTTAGTATTTTTACACCAAATAATAAAATTAAACTAATGAATCATTTTTGGAAAAAAATAGTTATTGTTTTCATTTTAGTTAGTTCAGTAAATCTTTTTGCTCAGGATATGCTTACTGAAAAAAAAATCGAAAATTCATTTCAGCCTAAATTTACTTTAGGCTTTGGTATTTATACTTTAACTGGAGATATACAGAATGAAGAAACAGGAATGTTAAAAGGGAAATCAGGTTTTAATGCAGGTATGAAGTTTGACCTTCTCAATAATATAGATTTATCATTTTTACTTTTCAAGACTTCTTTAGCTGCCAATAATGGTATTGAATATTTTTCGTCAGATATTGATGGTTTTGGATTGGATTTAGGTTACAGTCCAAGTAAATTTTTTAATCAATCTAAGATAACACCAATTCTATCTGCTGGAGTTCAAAACCTTGTTGTTTCTACAACTTTTCTTGATATTAGGCAAGAGCGATCTAACTCTATTGTTTTACCTTTAGGAATTGGCCTTAGAATGGAAATTACTGAAAGATTAGAATTTGATGTATCAATGCAATTTGCAATTGGTATGAGTGATATTGATATGTCTTCTAAAGAAAATTCTGATGGATATAAGTCGTTAACATTTTCAGTCCACTATGATTTGTTTACTAAAGATAAAAAGAATCGTTATAAAGATGATACTTATTATGCTAATGTAGATTTCGCTAAATTAGAAGCTGAGGATGAAGATGGAGATTTGATTAGGGATATGGATGATTATTGTGTTAATACTCCTATTGGAGTTAAAGTTGATAAAAATGGATGTCCTTTAGATGACGATAAAGACGGCATCCCTAATTATCTTGATAAGCAAAAGGGTACACCTGAAGGTTCAATTGTAGATGAAAATGGTATTAGATTAACTGCTGATAAATATAAGAGTATGTATTCTGAGCTTGAGGTTGCTACAAGAAAATATGCTAATTTCTATAATGAGGTTGAGATAAAGCGTGAAAATTATAAAACGATCGATGAATATCTTATTGCTAAAGCTAATGCTTTCAATAAGGCGTTTAATGAAAGTTTGAATGATAATTCTCAGGTTAAAGATCTAATATACAAAGTTAAAATTGGAGAATTTACTGATGGTATACCTGCTAAAATAGCAAACAAATTACTTAGTTTAGAAGACTTACAAAGCTTTACTATGGATGATGATGCAGTCATTTATGCTGTTGGTAGTTATAATAATTTTGATGACGCTATGAGTAGGCTTTTTTCACTAGAAGATAAAGGTTTTGATGATACATATATACTAGTAGATAACAATGGTGTAATTTCTAATTACATTGAACCTGTTTCTGTTCCAATTGTTGAAGAGTTAATAATTGCCGACTCTACAAATGAATTAAATAATGATACTTTGGAAGATCAAATTATTGACGAAGATGATGAACAGATTAATGGAACAACATATAGAATTCAAATTGGTGCATTTAATAAGCCTTTATCAGAAGCTGTTTTTGTTGGAGTTGATAATGTAATTTCATTTACAGGTAAAGATCAATTAGTTAGATATACAACTGGTTCATTTACTGAATATAAGGATGCTGTAGATTATCAAGCCCAAATGAAAGCTAGAGGTTTTGGTGATGCATTTATTGTTACTTATAAAAATGGTGAACGAATTAGTTTAAATGTTGCAATCACGAAAGAACTTTTTGTAGATGCGGCAAATAAAGTTGATAATAATGAAAATTTAAATATAAAATTTACTGTTCAGATTTTGGTTTCTGAAGCTACTGTTTCTGCATCCGAATTAGAAAAAATGACAATATTAGGTAACATTTATAAAGAAAGTAAAGGGTCTGACTTATATGAATATTACGCCGGTACTTATGAAAGTTTAGATGATGCAAATAATCGTTTGTCTGAAGCAAAGATGGCAGGATTTATTGATGCTTTTATTTTCGCAAAACTTGACGGTGAGAGAATCACACTTGAAAAAGCAAGAAAATTATTGTCTGATTAAAAAATAGTTAAAGGCTAATATCTTTTAATTTATTTCTTTTCTCTTTTTTCTTTTTTTACTTCCTTCATATACTTCAAATTTCCGAAAACTACATTCAAGTTCACCATTCATCAGTTTGATTTTTTTATTTGGTCTTAAACCTATAAGTTTCATGTTTTCGATATCAGAAGAGATAATCCACACAATACATTCTTTGTAATTGTGTTTTAAAGTTGTACCAACTTTTTCATAGAAATCATTAACTCCTAAATCTATTCTCTCTCCATACGGTGGATTGAAAATTACAAATGTACCTTGATTAATTTCTGTTTCAAAGAAGTCAGAGTTAGTTACTTTAATATTTTCTCGTAATAGCGCATTTTTAATATTTGATCTGCTGATTCTAACTGCTTTTTGAAAATTATCACCTCCTGTAATACTTCCATAGTAATTTCTTTCTTTATTTAGAGATACTTCTTTTATAGTTTCCCATAAATTTTTATCAAAATCTTTCCAACCTTCAAAACCAAATTTGTTGCGAAATATATTTACAGGAATATTATAGGCAATTAGTGCAGCTTCTATTAATATTGTTCCACTTCCGCACATTGGATCATGGAAATCAGATTTTTTATTCCAATCACTTAGTAATATTAGACCAGCTGCTAGAACTTCATTAATAGGAGCAGTTACCATATCAGATTTATATCCTCTTTTGTGTAATGAACCTCCTGAACTATCAAGTGATACTGTGCAGGTATGTTTAGCAATATGTAGATTAATACTAATATCCGCAGACTCTGTGTCAACATTAGGTCTTTTATTAAATTTTCTTTTAAATGTATCTGCGATAGCATCTTTCATAACAAGCGAAGCGTATTTACTATGTGTAAAAACTTGAGAGTGAGTAGTTGCATGTGTAGAAAAAGTACTTTCTAAATTAAATATTTCTGTCCAATTAATACCGCATAATTTCATATATAATTCTTTCTCATCATGTGCCTGAAAATGTGCAATTGGTTTTAATATTCTAAGTGCAGTTCTTAAGTTAAGATTTGCTTTATACATAAAACCTTTATCCCCTTTAAAACTTACGGCTCTATTTAATATTTTTATGTCTTGAGCTCCTAAATTTTTGAGTTCTTTAGCTAGTATGCCTTCTAGCCCAAACATCGTTTTAGCTAACATGTAGAAATTTTGTTCTTTCACTTCACAAAGATAATGCTTATTACCAATCTTTTTTAATTATCTGTCTAAATAAAATCTAATTTAAACTCTAAATTATCTTATTGTAAAAATTTAGTCTTACAAAAAAAGTTAGAAAATTTTATTTGACTCTATGTTGATATTTATGAGTTGATAGATCTTTGTTGGCTTTAACAATTTTTTCTTTAAGATTTTCTTTATATGTATGTATTTTTGTATGAATTTCTTCATTATCAGTAGCCAAAATTTGTGCTGCCAAAATTCCTGCATTTAGTGCACCATCTAAACCAACTGTAGCTACGGGCACTCCAGGTGGCATTTGTAGAATTGATAGTATTGAGTCCCATCCATCAATTGAGATAGATGATCTGCACGGAACTCCAATTACAGGTACTGTAGTAAATGCAGCAACTACTCCTGGAAGGTGTGCTGCTCCTCCGGCCCCTGCAATAATTACTTTTATTCCATTTTCTCTTGCACCTGTTGCAAATTTTTCTACTAGTTGAGGAACTCTATGTGCTGATAATGCATTAATTTCAAATGGTATACCAATATCATTTAAAAATTCAGCAGCTTTTTTCATTACTGGCATATCTGAAGTGCTTCCCATTATAATACTTACTTTTGCTTTCATTTTATATTATTTAATTAAGTGTACAAATATATTATTTCTGTTAAAATTTTCATATTTATAAGTTTGCATTTTTTATATTTTTTTTGCTACAAATAATAATTTATGTTACTTAATTTTAATATGAACTATAGATTATATAAAATAGATGTTTTTTTTTAATTCTTTAAAGATAAATTTTTTTGGTTTTTTTTCTTAATGATTTTTTCTATTGTTTTTATTTTCTATAACTCATTGTCTATTAGTTGTTTTGGCTATTTTTTATAATTATTTAGTTTTTCTTTAAATTTTTGTTTTTTTTTTTGTTCGGGTAAGAAACAGAGTTTATATTTGCAGCCGCTTTTTTAAAGAAATCAAAAGATTTTCATAGTTGATTGAAAAAAAGTTAATAAAATAGCTTGCAAAATAAGATTAAAGTATTATTTTTGCTGCCCTTTTTAAATGAAGTTCATTGATATATTGAAGATAGAATTAATTACATCCAATTACAGTCAATTACAAATTTTTTTTACAACGAAGAGCTTGATCCTGGCTCAGGATGAACGCTAGCGGCAGGCCTA
>MDSV01217623.1_pt1 | contig 15569 bp, 12 predicted proteins | sample 810851 | NCBI WGS metagenome assembly MDSV01 (sample SAMN05326640, study PRJNA326480) | marine metagenome | isolation source: seawater | place: Atlantic Ocean: North East | collected 2012
ATTGAAAAAGAAATTGTCGTGTCCTCTGCGGTCAGTATAGTAGAGATTTGGGATAAAACCCTATACGAGAAAGCCATTGATGATGCCGCAAGTGATTTTGCAGACTTGGCGGAAGAGGTCATGGGTCAAGATAATGCCGATGGATTATCATAACCCTGTACTGCTCAAGGAAGCTGTTGATGGTTTGGAAATAAAGAATAATGGGGTTTATGTCGATGTAACTTTTGGGGGTGGTGGTCATAGTAGAGAGATTTTACGACGTATGGGACCCGGTGGGAAATTGATTGCATTTGATCAAGACAAAGACGCTCTTTTAAATACTGTTGAGGATTCAAGATTTCTATTAATTCAAGAAAATTTTAAGCACTTGAAACGCTTTTTAAAGTTTTATGGTATCCATTCTGTCGATGGGATTTTAGCTGATTTTGGTGTTTCGTCTTATCAGTTTGATGCGGCAGAACGAGGATTCTCCATTCGTTTTGATGCGCCTTTAGACATGAGAATGAACCAGCAAGATAATCTTTCTGCCAAATCGGTGATAAACAATTATGAGGAGGAGGAATTAAGGCGATTGTTTAAAGATTATGGAGAATTGCGAACGGCTTCAGCCTTGGCTAAGGCCATTGTAGTGGCGCGAGGCAAAGCACCCATTGGGACGACTTTTCAGTTAAAAGCGCTTTTGGGTAAGTATTTGCCTAGGGGGAAGCAGAGTAAGGTTCTGGCTCAAATTTATCAGGCCATTCGCATTGAAGTCAACAACGAATTAGAGGTGTTGAAATCCTTTTTATTGGATGCAAAAGATGTGTTAAAATGCGGTGGAAGATTGAGTGTTATTTCTTATCACTCGCTGGAAGATCGCTTGGTAAAAAGATTTATTAGAAATGGCATGTTTGAAGGGGAGCCAGACAGAGATGTCTTTGGGAATTTTGATGTTCCATTCAAGAAAATAGGAAAATTAATTGTTCCTGCACAAAGTGAAATTAAAAAAAATAACAGAGCGCGTAGCGCTAAACTGAGGATAGCTCAAAAAATATCGATAAGTAAATGAAAGATACGGTATACGGCATACTAAGGGGAACTTACCTTGTCAGCGACGGCGCCTATAAAAAGTGGCGTCTCATTCTTTTCTTTTCTTTATTGGCTCTTATTATGATTGCCAGTTCTCACAATGCAGACAGCAAAGTTCATCATATTGCAAAACTTCAAGAAGACGTCAAAGCTATGCGTTCTGAATACGTAGAAACGAGAGCTGAATTAATGCAGTTAAAAATGGAATCCCATATTAGAAACCGGATGAAATCAAAAGGGCTCTTTCCATCCCAGACGCCACCACAAAAAATTTTAGTCACTTCAAATACTCAAAAACCCTAATGTCTGAAAAACAAACCAATATTCTCAATAAATTATACTTCATTTCTGGATGTATGTTTGTTTTTGCATTGTTGGTGGTGTTTAAATTGGCCAAAATACAATTTTTTGAAGGTGAATCATACAGGGCCTTGGCCGAAAAAAGAACTATCAAAAATGTAGTTATTCCTGCCAATAGGGGCAATTTGTATTCCTTTAACGGAAACTTATTGGCGACCTCCGTCCCTAAATACGAAATTCGAATTGATTTGTTGACGCCTTCCAGTCGAAATTTTGAAACTTTTATAGGTCCTCTCTGCGATTCACTGTCAAATTTTGTAAAGTTACCGTCACAAAAATTACAAATACGCATAAGAAAAGCACGTGAAAGTAAAAACCGTTATTTTTTGTTGGCAAGAAACTTAGATTATTCGGATTATTTACGGTTTAGGTCTTTTCCACTAATCAACTTAGGGGCTTTTAAAGGAGGGCTTATTGTCAATCAAAAAACAAAACGAGATTACCCTCTTGGCGGTATTGCCCAGCGTTCTATAGGATATGAAAGAATTGACAATCAAGGCTATACCACTAGAGTGGGAATTGATGGCGCTTTTGGTGAAAAATACTTGCGAGGTACTGACGGAAAACGCTTAAAACAGAGCATTGGAAAGGGACAGTGGAAGCCCATTGACGATTTTAACCAAACGGAGCCCAAAGATGGTTATGATGTATACACGACTATTGATGTCAATATTCAAGATATTGCACACCATGCACTTTTGGAACAGCTAGAAATTTATAAAGCAGACCATGGATCTGTGGTGGTAATGGAAACCAAGACAGGGGAGATTAGAGCCATTTCAAATCTAGGCAGAAACTCCGAGGGGAAATATTATGAGCGTCTTAATTACGCCATAGGTGAATCTCATGAACCGGGTTCAACCTTTAAACTTATGGCCTTGGCCGTCGCCTTGGACGATCAAAAAATTGATACCACAACTATCGTCGATACAAAAAATGGTACCCTGTCTTTCTACGGAAAAAAAGTTCGAGACTCAAAAGAAGGTGGCTATGGTAAAATATCCGTTGCCAAGGCTTTTGAAGTATCATCTAACACAGGCGTTGTCAGTGCTATATACGAAGCATACAAGAAAGATCCATCTCTTTTTGTCGATGGCCTTTACCGAATGGGCCTTAGAGATTCATTGGGCTTGGCGATCGTTGGAGAGGGTAAATCTATCATTCCTGACCCACGCGTTAAAAATAAAGGTTGGAGTGGAATTGCGCTGCAGTGGATGGCCTACGGCTATGGTGTTTCTTTTACACCGCTTCAAACGCTAACATTTTACAACGCTATAGCCAATGGAGGTAAAATGGTCAAACCTCGATTTATAAATGAAGTTAGAGCTGTTGACAAAACTATTGAAGTTTTTGAAACTGAAGTCATCAATTCCCAGGTATGTACAACAAAAACGGTAAAAAAACTCCAAGCATTGCTTAAAAACGTAATTGATAAGTCCCATGGTACTGGCCACGGCTTGTACTCAGAAAATTTTTCAATGGCCGGAAAAACAGGGACTTGTCAAAAGAATTATTTAAACAAAGAACAACTGAATTATATTTCAACTTTTTCAGGATATTTTCCAGCGGATTCACCAAAATACTCTTGCATCGTTGTAATTCATGAGCCCGATAAAAACTTGGGTTATTATGGGGCGGATGTTTCTGGGCCTGTTTTTAAGAAAATTGCACAAAAAATTTATACCGATGTTCCAACTCTTGACTCCATTCAAGACATAAATCAAAAATCAAAAGCCGTTGAGTATCAATTTGAGAACTACTACAAATTGGCCCAGAGGGACAAAAAAATCATGCCGAATTTAGAGGGAATGCCCGCCATGGATGCCATTGCACTTCTAGAAAATATGGGATTAAAAGTTACAATTATGGGCCATGGCTATGTTATAAAACAATCTATAAAAAGCGGTGAAAAAGTAAAAGCACAAACCAATATAGTATTAGAATTATCATGAAGTTGTTAAGAGACATATTGTATAAAGTTGCCATCAAATCAGTGTTAGGGCCAACAGATGCAGTTATTTCTGAAATTCAATACGATTCAAGAAAGGTTAAATCCAATAATCTATTTGTGGCCATAAAGGGTACTGAGAGTGACGGACACCATTACATTAAGCATGCCATTTCAAAAGGCGCTGTTGCTATTATTCACCAGCAGGCTATAGAACTAAAACAACAGGGGGTTACTTATGTAGCTGTTGAAGATTCTGCAAAAGCATTGGCTTTTATGGCTGCCAATTATTACGATCACCCGTCTGAGAATTTAAGTCTTATTGGTGTCACTGGAACCAACGGAAAAACCACTGTAAGTTCCCTTTTGTACGCTTTATTTAGGGCTGCAGGCTATAAAGTAGGATTGTTGTCAACTGTTCAAATATTGGTTGATGATAAAGTTTTCCCTGCGACCCATACCACTCCAAATTCTATTGTGATCAATCGGTATTTAAAACTAATGAACGACGTTGGGGTTGAATTTTGTTTTATGGAAGTCAGCTCCCACGGCATCGATCAGTCCCGCATCGAAGGGCTACTTTTTACGGGTGGTATTTTTACCAATCTTTCACACGACCATTTGGATTATCACAAAAACTTTAATGCCTACAGAGATGTTAAGAAGATGTTTTTTGACCAGCTTCCAAAAACAGCTTTTGCCCTCATAAATAATGATGATAGAAATGCTGGGGTCATGGTTCAAAATACATCTGCAAAAGTATATAGCTATGCTTTAAAAACACATGCGGATTACAGGGTCCAAATTCTAGAGAATCAGCTTAAGGGGCTGTTATTAAAAATTAATGATTCCGAGGTGTGGGCCAAGCTTATTGGAGCTTTTAATGCCTATAATTTGGCTGCTGTTTTTGGTTGTGCTGCTATTTTAGGAATTGAAACTACAGAAGTTTTAAGGATAATAAGCAACTTGGAAAATGTAAGTGGACGCTTTGAGTTTTTTGTTAGCAGCTCCGAAATAACGGTCATTATTGACTATGCCCACACACCGGATGCTCTAAAAAATACTCTGCAAACTATCAATACCATTCGGACTAAAAATGAAACCCTTATTACAGTTGTCGGATGCGGTGGAGACCGAGATAAAAAAAAGCGGCCAAAGATGGGCCATATTGCTTCCCTATTGAGTAACAAAGTCATTTTAACTAGTGACAACCCACGTTCAGAAAATCCAGAAGAGATTATTTCTGAAATGGAACAAGGGGTAGAGGTAGATAATTATAATAAAATTATTTCTATAACAAACAGAGCACAAGCTATTAAAACAGCCTGTCAGCTTGCAACTGCAAAAGATATCATTTTATTAGCCGGTAAGGGCCACGAAACCTACCAAGAGGTAATGGGTAAAAAAGCCCATTTCAGTGATTTTGAAGTAGCTTATGAAAGTTTAAAACAATTAGAAAAATAAGATGCTATACTATTTGTTCGAATATCTAGAAAAAGAATACCAAATGCCAGGGGCTTCACTCTTTGGATTTTTGACCTTTAGGGCGGCCTTAGCGATTGTTCTATCCTTATTGTTTTCCACAATTTTTGGTAAAAAGATTATAAAATTTTTACAACATAGGCAAGTTGGTGAGGCCATTAGGGACCTTGGACTTGAGGGCCAAAAAGAAAAAGCAGGAACCCCAACTATGGGTGGGCTAATCATAATATTTGCCACTGTTGTTCCTGTACTTTTGGTTGCCAAATTGGATAATATATATATTGTTCTATTACTGATTACCACCTTGTGGATGGGTACCATTGGATTTATTGATGATTATATCAAAAAATTTAAAAATGACAAGGAAGGTCTCAAGGGTAAATTTAAAATCATAGGCCAAATAGGCTTGGGGATTATTGTCGGTATGACCTTATTTTTTCACTCTGATGTTACAACAAAGGAGAAAATACCATACGATTTGCAGACTTCCGCTATTCTTGCTGACAGTCCTTCGTTACAGTTTTATCCCGAAAGTAAATCTACAAAAACAACCCTACCATTTTTTAAGGGAAATCAGTTTGATTATGCAGATTTGATTACTTGGATACATCCAGGTTTGGAATCCTTTGCTTGGGTCGTATTTGTGTTGATTGTCATTTTCATTATTGCTGCTGTTTCCAATGGGGCAAATCTAACCGACGGTATCGATGGGCTCGCTGCAGGCAGTTCGGCTATTATTGCCCTAACACTTGGTGTTTTTGCATGGGTTTCTGGTAATATTATTTTCTCTGATTATTTAAATATTATGTACATCCCTAGGGTGGAAGAAATAACAATTTTTATTGCTGCTTTTGTAGGGGCTTTGATAGGATTTTTGTGGTACAATACCTATCCCGCTGAGGTGTTTATGGGAGATACAGGCAGTCTGACCATTGGGGGAATCATTGCTGTTATTGCTATCGCAGTTCGCAAAGAGTGGCTAATTCCGCTGTTGTGTGGAATTTTTCTAATGGAAAACCTATCTGTGGTGTTGCAAGTTGGATATTTTAAATACACAAAGAAAAAATATGGGGTCGGACGCCGAATTTTTAAGATGTCACCTCTACATCATCACTATCAAAAATTGGGCTATCATGAAAGCAAAATTGTAACTCGATTTTGGATTGTTGGGTTACTATTGGCGATTCTCACCATTGTGACATTAAAAATTAGATAAATGAAGCGATTGGTAATTCTTGGTGGAGGTGAAAGCGGTGTAGGAACAGCACTGCTGGGAAAAGAACAAGGGTTCGAGGTATTTGTTTCTGATTTTAGAAACATAAAAAAAGAATACAAGGACGTTCTTATACATAACGCGATTGAATGGGAAGAGGGGCAACACAGCGCCTTGAAAATAATGAATGCTGATTTGGTTATGAAAAGCCCAGGAATACCAGATACAGCCGTCATTGTAAAACAACTGCTGTCAGCGGGAGTTGTCGTAGTTTCTGAAATTGAATTTGCAGCACAATTTACCGATGCTCAAATAATAGGAATTACTGGAAGCAATGGTAAGACCACCACCACTATGATGGTTCATCATATTTTAAAACAAGCCGGAGAACAGTCGGTGATAGCCGGAAATATTGGCGAGAGCTTTGCAAAAAAAATCAAAACAGCTGCTGCATATTTTGTTCTTGAACTTAGCAGTTTTCAATTAGATGGAATTAAAAAATTTCGTCCTCATATAGCCATTATCACCAATATAACGCCAGACCATTTGGACCGTTACGGCAATAAATTTGAGAATTATATTAAATCCAAATTTAAAATTACAAGCAACCAAGTCCAATCAGATTATTTGATTTATGACGCGGATGATCCTGTAATTATAGACTATTTGAGCCGTTATAAAATTCAATCCATACCAATGCCTTTTTCACTAGAAAAACCTTTAGCTCAAGGGGCTTTTTATAAAGACAAAACAATAACAATAACAAATCAAAAAAATAGAATTCAGATGCCAACAACTAATTTATCTTTAGAAGGAAAGCACAATATAAAAAATGCCATGGCTGCTGCCACAGTCGCGCATTTACTGAAAATTCGCAAGAACACCATTCGAGAGAGTTTGGAGTGTTTTCAAGGTGCCGAGCATCGATTGGAACAGGTGCTTAAAATCAATAATGTTCACTATGTGAATGACTCCAAGGCAACCAATGTCAATGCGACCTATTTTGCGCTTGAAAGTATGAGTGTTCCAACAGTATGGATCGCAGGAGGCATTGACAAAGGAAATGATTACAGTGTTTTATACCCCTTTGTGAATGAAAAAGTCAAAGCTATTATTTGTTTGGGCAAACAAAATGAAAGCCTATTTGAAAACTTTGAATCAATGGTGGATGTGATAATTGAGACTCAATTTATGTCTGAAGCTGTAAAGATTGCGTACAAGGTTGCAGCTGCAGGTGATTGTGTATTGTTGTCCCCATCATGCGCAAGTTTTGATTTATTTGAAAATTACGAAGATAGAGGACAGCAATTTAAAGATGCCGTTAGGAAATTATAAATGAACGCAAAACTGAATAACATAAAGGGAGATCGAATGATTTGGGCCATTGTGGCATTGCTGGCCATTTTCTCATTTCTACCAGTTTACAGTGCGGCTAGCAACCTTGCTTACTCTGGAGGTAACGGACAGACCTTTGGATATTTCATAAAGCATTTTGTCCATTTATTTTTAGGTTTTTCAATCATTTATGGGACTCATAAAATTCCATACCGCTACTTCAAGGGCCTGTCCATGGTCATGTTTCCAGTTGTTCTGATATTGCTTATTGTGACACTTTTACAAGGTACGACTATCGACGGTGCCAATGCCAGTCGCTGGATTCAAGTCCCGTTTGTTGGGTTTACATTTCAACCCTCTACATTTGCGGCCTTGGTTTTAATGATTTTTGTTGCGCGCTACCTTACAAAGATACACGATCAACAACATACTTTTAAGGCTTCTATTGGACCGTTTTGGTTGCCTATTTTTTTAGTTTTGGTACTAATTTTACCGGCTAATTTTTCAACCACAGCCATAATATTCTCCATGGTAATGATTTTGGCTTTTTTAGGGGGCTATCCACTCAAGTATCTAGTAGCTATCGCCGGCTCTGGAATTGTTCTATTTGGTATTTTCATTTTTTTAGCAAAAACTTTTCCAGAATCCATGCCAAATAGAGTTGACACTTGGACCAATAGAATTCAAAACTTTTTGTATGCCGAGCACAGTACAGAAGATTATCAAATTGAAAAGGCTAAAATTGCCATAGCAACAGGCAGTATTTATGGACTTGGCCCGGGTAAAAGTGTTCAGAAAAACTTTTTACCGCAGTCTTCTTCAGATTTTATTTTCGCCATTATTATTGAAGAATATGGATTGATAGGGGGGCTGTTTTTATTGACGCTTTATTTGTTATTCCTTTTTAGAATAGTAATTGTAGCTCAAAAAGCCGATTCGGTATTTGGTAAATTATTAAGTATTGGGGTTGGTCTACCGATTGTTTTTCAAGCCCTGATAAATATGGGGGTCGCCGTTGAATTGTTTCCTGTTACTGGACAAACCCTGCCACTTATTAGCAGTGGTGGGACATCCATATGGGTCACATGCTTAGCCATTGGTATTGTTCTGAGTGTGAGCGCCAAAAGAGAAGAAATTAAAAACCAAGAAGAAGATGATCAGCATCCCTTAGAAATTTTAAGTGAAGCATTGTGATGAGAAGTAAAAACGTCATTATATCAGGAGGCGGAACAGGGGGGCACATCTTCCCTGCCTTGGCAATAGCTCAGGAACTTAAATTGAGGTTTCCAAAAATGAAATTTTTATTTGTTGGTTCCAAAGGCAAAATGGAAATGGAAAAAGTTCCCAAGGCAGGCTTTCCAATTGTTGGCTTATGGATTTCAGGATTTTATAGAAAACAAATATTTAGAAATATTTTATTTCCATTAAAATTGACTGTCAGCCTTTTACATTCAATCTTAATTTTAAAAAAGCATAGACCTGCTGTCGTCATAGGCACTGGTGGATTTGCCAGTGGGCCTCTTTTATATATGGCCTCATTATTTGGGATTCCCGCCCTAATTCAAGAACAAAACTCTTGTCCTGGTATCACCAATAAGATTTTGGGTAAAAAAGTAAGGACCATTTGTGTTGCCTATGATGGTCTGTCAAAGTTTTTTCCAAAGCACAAAATAAAAGTGACTGGCAATCCGGTACGCCATGACCTCTTGGACATAGATGACAAAATAGACACCGCCAAAAACTTCTTTAAATTAGATTTAGATTACAAAACCCTTTTGGTTTTAGGCGGTAGTTTGGGGGCGCAAAGAATTAATGAATTGATTCAAGACAAACTCCCATTCTTTAAGGCACATCGTATTCATGTCATTTGGCAATGTGGCAGTTTATACTTTGAGCGTTATAAAAAATATGAATCCCATAAGAGGGTCAGTGTCCATTCATTTATAAAACGTATGGATTATGCCTATGCAGCTGCAGATTTTATAATTTCCCGCGCTGGTGCCAGTTCTGTATCAGAGCTGTGTGTGGTAGGCAAACCAGTATTATTTATACCATCACCAAATGTTGCGGAAGATCACCAGCAAAAAAATGCCGAATCAATCTCTAAAAAAGCTGCGGCTGTTATGATTGCCGAATCCGACTTGGAATCAGAGTTCGAAAATCAATTTTCAAAACTGATAAGTTCCGAAAAAATTCAAAATAACTTAATAATCAACCTAAAAAAATTAGCAAAAACTTCGGCTACTGAAGCTATAGTAGACGAAATTGAAATCCTTTTAAGTACATGAATTTAGAGTCTTATAAAAATATCTTTTTTATCGGCATCGGAGGCATCGGAATGAGTGCGCTTGCAAGCTATTTTTTCAAGGCCAAAAAACAGATTGCTGGCTATGACAAAACGCCTACCGCAATCACGGCTTCTTTTCAAGCAAAAGGAGTTAACATAATTTTCAAGGATATTGTTTCAGAAATTGATGCAAATTTTTTGGACGCTCAACACACCTTAGTAATTGCTACAGCAGCCATTCCTAAAACAAATACAATTTTAAACTTCTTTAAAACTCAAAATTTTAAAGTCATCAAACGCGCTGAGGCACTTGGGACAATCACAAACAATACCAAGTGCTTGGCCGTTGCTGGTACCCACGGGAAAACTACGACTTCAAGTATTTTGGGTCATTTGATGTTAGAATCCCAACAATCGGTAACTGCATTTTTTGGGGGTATCTCTGAAAACTATAAATCCAATTTAATTCAAAGCGGAAACGAATTTACAGTCGTTGAAGCTGATGAGTTTGACCGTTCTTTTTTAGAGTTGAGGCCTGACTTGGCTTGTATCACTTCAATAGATGCTGATCATTTAGATATTTATGGCAATAACGATAGGCTCATAGCGGCTTTTAAAGAATTTTCGGCGCTCTTACCATCGCCCGATAAATTATTTGTTCATGCCAGTGTCCCTATAAAAGGGCTGTGTTATGCGGTGGAGACCGATGCGGATTTTAAAGCAATCAATGTGAAAATTAAAAATGGCGGTTATGAATTTGATCTTGTTACCCCAAATAACACATTAAAAAATCTTCGCTTTTTTATCCCTGGAAAACACAATTTATCCAATGCTGTAGCAGCAATGGCCATGGCAATAGAATGTGGTTGTGACCAAGGGTTATTAAGCAGCGCATTGCAGAGTTATAAGGGGGTAGAGAGGCGTTTTTCATATAAGATTAATCAAGAATCTTTTGTTTTTATTGACGATTATGCCCACCACCCAAAAGAAATCGATGCAGTCTGGGAGGCTGTTTATGAAATGTATCCACAAAAGAAAACAACTGCTGTTTTTCAGCCGCACTTGTTTAGTAGAACCTCAGATTTTGCAGATGATTTTGCACATTCACTATCAAAGTTTGACGCTGTTTTATTATTGGATATTTACCCAGCACGAGAACAGCCAATTGCCGGAATTACATCGGCTTGGTTATTGGAGAAAATTAAGGCTAAAACAAAACAGCTTGTTCAAAAGACCAACTTGGCTGAGCACATAAAAGCCATTGGCAATCCCGTTCTAATTACAATGGGTGCTGGTGACATTGGCGCAGAAGTAGAATCACTCACTAAAACTCTGATACATGCGTAAATATTGGAATTTTACAAAGGGAGTTTTGATGTTATTACTTTTGCTGTTTTTATATGCCTTTACATCTCATCAGAACAATACCAGACCATTGGCGTCTTTGAATATAAATTTTGTTGGAGAAAACACCCTCTTTATAAGCAAGGAAAACTTGGATAAAATGTTAATACAAAATAACACCTACGTTCAATGTATAGCCAGAGATGTTTTGGATTTAAAAGCCTTAGAGTCTAAAATTTCAACCCATAGTATGATTGAAAAAGCGGAGGTTTACATCGATGTTAAAGGGAATTTGAGCATTGAAGTTGAGCAACGAAAACCACTTGCTCGTGTGGTTTCTAACCCACAATTCTATATAGATCAAAAGGGAAAAATAATGCCTTTATCAGCTGAATTTACAGCCCGTGTTTTATTGGTTCACGGTTTGGTTCAAGAATCTAATTTGGAATCAGTATATACCTTATTGAAAGCTGTTGATTCGGATTCTTTTTTAAAATTATATACAACTGATGTTATTGTTGATGACAAGGGTGAAATTTCAATGCGTCTAAGAGATTGCTCGTTTGAAATTCTGATTGGAGACCTTAGCAACTTACACCAAAAAATAGCAAACTTCAAAGCTTTTTATCAGAAATCGAAAAAGGAAAAAACATTAGAAAATTATAAAACAGTGAATTTAAAATTTGACCAACAAGTTGTTGGCATAAAATAAGAAAACTATGGAGACTCAAAATATTGCGGTCGGTTTAGACATTGGAACCACAAAAATTGTAGCCATGATTGGGCGTAAAAACCAGTATGGGAAATTAGAAACCATTGGTGTTGGTAAATCTAAAAGTTTAGGGGTTCACCGAGGAGTTGTTAACAATATAACTCAAACTATTCAATCAATTCAACAAGCTGTATCTCAAGCAGAATCGGCCTCTGATTTTAAAATTGGAGGGGTTACAGTAGGAATTGCTGGTCAGCACATAAGAAGTCTTCAGCACAGTGATTATATTACAAGGCCCAACGCTGAACAAGTAATCGACGAAGAAGATATTGACCGCCTTATCGACCAAGTCCATAAACTGGTCATGTTGCCTGGAGAGGAAATTATCCATGTACTGCCTCAAGATTTTAAAGTCGACGGTCAAGCGGAAATCAAAGAACCTATTGGAATGTATGGGGAGCGTCTTGAAGCAAATTTTCATGTGGTGGTCGGACAAGTTTCATCCATTCGTAATATTGGACGCTGTATTCAAACTGCTGGATTGAATCTGGAGGGCATTACTTTAGAACCTTTGGCCTCTGCCAAAGCCGTGCTCAGTCAAGAAGAAAAGGAAGCAGGTGTTGCCCTTATTGATATAGGGGGTGGAACCACAGATTTGGCAGTCTTTAAAGACGGTATCATCCGCCACACTGCAGTTATTCCTTTTGGGGGCAATGTCATTACAGAAGACATTAAGGAAGGTTGTTCTATCATTGAAAAACAAGCAGAGCTTTTAAAAATTAAATTTGGATCGGCTTGGCCTGGCGAAAATAAAGACAACGAAATTGTTTCAATACCTGGGCTTCGCGGTAGAGATCCCAAAGAGATTACTTTAAAGAATTTATCTAAAATTATTCACGCTAGAGTGGTGGAAATCATTGAGCAAGTGTATGTGGAAATTAAAAATTACGGACACGAAGAGCAAAAGAAAAAGCTCATTGCTGGAATTGTGCTGACTGGTGGTGGGAGCCAGCTTAATCACTTGAAACAACTTGTTGAATACATTACCGGAATGGACACCCGTGTGGGTTATCCCAACGAACATTTGGCAGGTGATAGTGAGAGCGATATTACAAGTCCACTATACGCAACAGCGGTAGGACTTGTTTTAGATGGCCTGGAGCGCCAAAATAAACAAACCATAATTGAATCCCCAACGACTGAGGAGGAAGAAGAACCTCCAACAACTGCGCCCCCAGTTCGCTCCAAAGGATTTTTGGAAAAATTAACCGAACGTGTAAAAGACTTTTTAGAAAACGCAGAATAACCAACAATTAAAAATAAAATAGTATGAGCAGTAATAATGATTTTGGAATCCACTTTGATTTACCAAAAAATCAATCAAACGTCATTAAAGTAATTGGCGTTGGCGGCGGCGGTAGCAATGCCATTAATCACATGTTTAAGCAAGGGATAAAAGGCGTCGATTTTGTGATCTGTAACACCGATTCTCAAGCTTTAAACAACAGTGGTGTTTCCAATAAAATTCAGTTAGGTGTCAACCTTACAGAAGGGTTGGGTGCTGGTGCCAATCCCGAGATTGGCGAAAAGGCAGCAATCGAAAGTCTGGAAGACATCCGCGCCATGTTGGATACCAATACAAAAATGATATTTATCACCGCAGGTATGGGTGGGGGTACTGGTACAGGTGCCGCTCCTATCATAGCTAAAATGGCCATGGACATGAATATTTTGACTGTTGGTATTGTTACCATGCCATTTCAGTTCGAAGGTAAAATTAGAAACGCCCAAGCACATAAAGGAATTGAAAAGCTTAGAAAGGTTGTAGATTCGTTGGTTATCATCAACAATAATAAACTGCGTGAGGTATATGGAAACCTCGGATTTAAAGCTGGATTTTCAAAAGCTGATGAGGTCCTCTCCACAGCAGCTCGTGGAATTGCCGAGGTCATTACCCACCACTATACTCAAAATATTGACTTGCGGGATGCTAAAACAGTTTTGAGCAGCAGTGGAACGGCAATCATGGGAGCTTCTAATGCCTTTGGAGAAAATCGTGCTAAAAAAGCCATTACAAATGCTTTGGATTCACCTTTACTAAACGATAATAAAATTACAGGTGCTAAAAATGTGTTATTGCTTATTGTTTCTGGTGCGCAAGAAATTACTATTGATGAAATTGGAGAGATCAATGATTACATACAAGCTGAGGCTGGACATGTAGCCAACATCATCATGGGAGTAGGTGAGGATCAGTCTTTGGGAGAGGCCATTTCAGTAACTATTATTGCAACTGGTTTTGATGCTCATCAGCAAAATGATATTACCAATGTCGAGCCCAAAAAAGTGGTCCATGCACTTGAAACTAATCAAATAATTGAACGTGACTTGACTTTAAAGGATCAAAAGGCAACTTTCTTGGATACTAATGAGGTAGAATCAGATGCGACAATTGTATACGATTTAGAAGCTGAAGCGGTTGAATATACGCTTGAAGACTCTGAGCAAACAATGGATTTAATCCCAACCACAGAACTGATTAAAGCCATAGAAGTTGAAACAGAAGAATTGATTCAATTAGATTTAGATGAGGAATTTATAATTAATGAGGTGGCTGAAGTTGAGTCTACCACGGATTCTATCGCCTATGAAGAACAAACAAGCTTGACATTTGATTTACCAATTTCCAATAGCAAGCGAAGTAATTTATTGGAAGCAGATGTTGAAGTTTTTAAACTGGAAGATAATGTAAATAATGTCGATGTAGAAGATTATATTGAACTTGTTGCTGTTTCTCAGGCCATTGATGCTGGAGAGCAAACCTATACTCTAAACGATCATATAGTATTAGAAGAAACAGAAAAACAATTTGATGCTGAAGCCCTGGAGGCTCCTGTAAAAAAGGATTTTGAAATTGAGCAGGAGATGGTTCTTACTAAAGTTACTGTTAAGCAGAGCAAAGTTTCTTCACAGCCAATGGAAACTACTAACCCATTTGACAGTCCAATCTCCAAAACACTTAGGGACAGAGCTGATGATAGACGAAAAAAAATGAAGGCGTTTAACTATAAATTCAATGCTTCAAAAATTGAAGAGTTTGAAAAAGAACCGGCTTATAAACGCCAAGGCATTGAACTTAGTGATGCTACAGAGGCTTCCGAAAATCTAGTTTCTAGAACTTCAGTTGCTTCAGATGACAATGATGATTTGCAAGTACGCTCCAATAATTCTTTCTTACACGATAACGTGGATTAGTCGAGGATTTTCTAAAATCCGTAAAAAACCTGAAATATTTTTCAGGTTTTTTTATGCATAATAATCTCTAAATGAATATTTACTTATATTCGTAAATCAAAAAATAAAACAATGTCTTTAAAAGATTCTGTAATGACGGCCATAAAAGTCGCCATGAAATCAAAGGATACGCTGGCATTAACCGCGCTTAGATCTGTAAAGTCAGCCATTCTTTTGTCGCAAACCAAAAGTGGGTCTGATGGCATTATGTCTCAAGCGGATGAAGTAAAACTACTTCAGAAGTTGGTCAAACAACGCCGTGACAGTGCTGAAATTTTTAGCCAACAAAACCGTCCAGATTTGGCAGTAACAGAGTTGTCAGAAGCAGAAATTATCAGTCAATTTTTACCTGAAATGCTTTCACAGGAGGATGTTGAAAAAGCGGTTTTGAGTGCCATTGAAAAACTAGGGGCAGAAAGTATGAAAGACATGGGTAAAGTTATGGGTTATTTAAGCAAAGAACTGGCTGGCAAAACCGATGGAAAAACCATTTCTACTTTGGTGAAAAAATGTTTAATGTTCAAAA
>MDSV01045145.1_pt1 | contig 15563 bp, 14 predicted proteins | sample 810851 | NCBI WGS metagenome assembly MDSV01 (sample SAMN05326640, study PRJNA326480) | marine metagenome | isolation source: seawater | place: Atlantic Ocean: North East | collected 2012
CAAGCAATTTTTTAACATATGAAAAAATTTATTTTTCTGTTTTCAATAATTTTTACTACATATTCTTTTGGACAAACAGGAAATATCACAGGGTTCGTTTATGATAAAGAAAGTGGAGAACCAATAATTTTTTGCAATGTCTTTCTAAAAGGGACTACAATTGGGTCTGCTACTGATATTAATGGTATGTATAATATCTCAAAAGTGGAAACAGGTAACTACACTTTAGTTGTCACCTATATTGGCTATGATACTACAGAGGTAAATATTATTCTGAAAGAAGGTCAAATTCTTAATCAAAATCTTGAAATTGGGGAGTCAAGTGTAAAACTAAATGAAGTAACAATTTCTGCTGAAAGAGAAGAAATGAGAACAGAAGTAAAAGCAGCAGCAATAAAAATTAGCAAACAAGACTTAGAGATGATTCCTACAATAGGAGGAGAGCCAGATTTAGCTCAATATATGCAAGTTATTCCTGGGGTCGTATTTACAGGAGATCAAGGCGGACAATTATATATTAGAGGAGGTTCTCCTATCCAAAATAAGGTTTTATTAGATGGAATGATTATTTACAGCCCTTTTCATTCTATTGGTTTATTTTCAGTTTTTGATACTGATATAATTAGAAATACAGATGTATTCACAGGTGGCTTCAGTGCAGAATATGGAGGAAGAATTTCTTCCATTATGGACATAAAAACAATAGATGGAAATAAAAAACAATTAGGCGGAAAGTTATCATCTAATACATTTGGATCCAAAATTTTTATAGAAGGCCCACTAGCTAAATTGAAAAACTCATCTTTTATTTTTTCAGGTAAAACCTCTTACCTAGATAAAAGTTCTGATCTGTTCTACAAAGAGCCAATTTTGTCATTTGATGACAAAGGCTTGCCTTATTCCTACACTGATTTATACTGTAAAATTTCATCTAAAGGTAAAAATGGTTCAAAAATCAGCATGTTTGGATTTAACTTTATTGATAATGTAAATTATGAAGGAATTTCAGAGTTAGATTGGAATTCAAAGGGCTTAGGGTCAGAGTTTATTCTAATTCCAGGAGGATCTCCTGTTCTTATTGAAGGAAACTTTGCATGGTCTTCATATACTATATCGCTAGATGAAGAAGGTTCACAATTGAGAAAAAGTGCAATACAAGGCTTTAATATGGGGTTTGATTTTACATATTTTCAACCAAAAGGAAAAATAAAATATGGCTTTGACATACATGGATTCTCAACGGATTTTTTAACTTATAACTCTGTAAATTCAAAAATAGAACAAAATGAAAATACATCTGAATTTTCAGGCTATGTAAATTATCAATTTAACAGTACAAGATGGATAATTGAGCCTGGATTTAGACTGCAAAAATATACTCTTGGAATATCTCCTGAACCCAGATTAGGATTAAAGTATATTGCCTCGGAAAAAACTAGATTTAAACTAGCTACTGGTCTTTATTCACAAAATATTTTAAGTACAACATCTGATAGAGATATTGTAAATTTATTTAATGGAATTATATCATCACCAGAAGAACTACCTGATCAAACAGATGGAAATCCATACAAAGATCAGTTTCAAAAAGCTCAACACATTATTATTGGAATAGAATATGACTTAAGTAAAAAAATTGACTTTCAGCTTGAAGGATATGTAAAAGATTTCACCCAGCTAACAAATATTAACAGAAATATGACATCTAATAATGATAATGAATTTGTAATAGAAAGTGGTGTTGCACAGGGTATTGATTTACTCATAAAATATAAAGATCCTAAACTATATATATGGACTGTTTATTCATATGGATTAATTACTAGAGATGATGGAAATAATACATATTTCCCTCATTTTGATAGAAGACATAATATTAATTTAGTAACCTCTTATAAATTTGGAAAAAATAGTAGCTGGAAAGCCGATCTTAGGTGGAATCTTGGATCAGGATTCCCTTTCACACAAACACAAGGCTTTTATGAAAATTTAACTTTCAATGATGGTATTAATACCAATTATACAACTACAAATGGAGACTTAGGTATTGAATATGCTGAATTGAATAAAGGTAGGCTTCCATATTATCATAGACTTGACGCATCAATCTCAAAAAAAATAATCTTAAATAAAAAAACGAATATAGATATTACAGCATCTGTAACTAACGCTTATAATAGAGAAAACATATTCTATTTCAATAGGGTAAAGTATGAAAGAGTGAATCAGCTTCCTATTATGCCAAGTGTTGGAGTAAATATTAGTTTTTAATAAATCATAGTATCTATTAATAAAGTTTTAATAATTATTTAGGCAATACTAGTTTAATCATTTACAAATACTATTTTTGTTCAAAATAAAAACTAGTTTAAATTTTGAGCAAATCTCTAACAAAATATATTTTCGTAACTGGTGGTGTAACTTCATCATTAGGTAAGGGAATTATTTCCGCATCATTAGGAAAACTACTATCTGCAAGAGGTTATTCCGTAACAATACAAAAATTAGATCCTTATATTAATGTTGATCCAGGAACAATGAATCCATATGAGCATGGAGAGTGCTTTGTAACAGATGATGGTGCTGAAACAGATTTAGACTTAGGACATTATGAAAGATTTTTAAATCATGGAACCTCTCAAGCTAATAATGTAACAACAGGTAGAATATATCAAACAGTAATACAAAAAGAAAGAAAAGGAGATTACTTAGGAAAAACTGTACAAATTATACCACATATAACTGATGAAATAAAAAGAAGAATTAAAATCCTTGGTTTAACTAAAGAATTCGATGTTGTTATAACTGAAATTGGAGGCACTGTTGGTGATATTGAAGCCCTTCCATATATTGAAGCAGTAAGACAATTAAAATGGGAAATGGAAAAAAATGCCTTATTTATTCACCTTACTCTTGTTCCTTTTCTTGCAGCAGCTGGTGAACTAAAAACTAAACCAACTCAACACTCTGTTAAAACTTTATTAGAATCAGGTATTCAACCTGATATTTTAGTATGTCGTACAGAACATTCAATAAATTCAGAAGTTAAAAGAAAAATAGCACAATTCTGTAATGTAGAACGTGATGCTGTTATTGAATCAATAGATGTTTCTACAATATATAAAGTCCCAATCCTTATGCAAAAAGAAGGACTTGATACAATTGTACTAAAAAAATTAGGGCTTGATCACAAATCAGAATGTGATCTAAATAAATGGATAGAATTTCTTAATGGGCTACAAAGTCCTCAAAAAGAAATTACAATCGGTCTAGTAGGAAAATATGTTGAGCTTCAAGATGCTTATAAATCAATTTCAGAAGCAATTACACATGCTGGAGCAAAACACTCTTGCAAAGTAAATGTTAATTGGCTAAATTCAGAAGAAATTAATTCTACTAATGTAAAAGAAAAACTTTCTATATTAAAAGGTATAATTGTAGCACCAGGTTTTGGAGACAGAGGGATTGAAGGCAAAATTTCTGCTATTAAATATGTAAGAGAAAACAAAATGCCATTCTTTGGTATATGTTTAGGTATGCAATCTGCAGTTATTGAATATTCTAGAAATGTGTTAGGACTAGAAGATGCTAATTCAACAGAAATGAACCCAAATACATCTAACCCAGTAATTGATTTAATGAATGAACAAAAAGAAGTGATAAAAAAAGGTGGCACTATGCGTTTGGGAGCATATGACTGTAATCTTAATAATCAATCTAAAGCCTACAATGCATATAATAGAAAAAATATTTCAGAGAGACATCGACATAGGTTTGAGTTTAATAATGATTACAAATGTCAATTAGAGAAAGCCGGTATGATTGCTACTGGAATTAACAAAAATAAAAATTTAGTTGAGGTAATTGAAGTTACTGATCACCCATGGTTTGTAGGAGTTCAGTTCCACCCAGAATTTAAAAGCACTGTAGATAATCCACATCCCCTTTTTTGTGGATTTATTGAAGCATGTCTGAATAAAAATATTTAATTACTTATAATGAAACAATACGATAAAAATTCACTAATTGGCTTTATCTTAATGGCAATTATTCTAATTGTATTTAATACCTTCTTTCTTCCTGAACCACCAAAAAATGAGGAAGACAAAAAAAATTATTATTTAGATAGTACAAAAAACACAACAAATAATATTAATTCAGCAACACCTTTTTCAAAGGAAAAAAAAGATGAATTCTATAATTCAGAAATAAACAATGGAGTTTTTGCAAATTTATCAACTGAAAAAGAAACTTTTCATACAATAGAGAATGAAAAAATAAAAATTACAGTTTCAAACAAAGGAGGAAGAATAGTATCAGCAATCTTGAAAGAATATCAAACCTATGATTCCTTACCATTAGATTTATTTGTTAAAGATAGTTCAAGGTTTAATCTACAAGTTACAACTAAAAAAGACATAAATACTTCTGATTTATTCTTTGTCAGTGAAAAATATCAAAATTCAATAATAATGAGATCAGAAGTGGATAATAATCATTATATAGAATTCGTATATACACTTTCAGATGATTACTTAATAGACTTTGATATTAATCTTGTTGGCTTAGAAAACCTTATACCAAAAAGTATTAATTATATAACTCTGGATTGGGAAATGGAAACTCCGCAAACAGAGAAAAGCAAAAGTAATCAAGATATGTATACTGGTATTCAGTACCAATATAGTGCAGATAATGAAGTAGACTATTTAAGTTTTTCTTCTAGTGATGAAGAAGAAATAAATGCTCGACTAAATTGGGTAGCTTTCAAACAACAATTTTTTAGCGCAATTTTCATTGCTAAAGAAGGATTTGAGAAGCCAACAAGACTAATTTCTACTAAAAATAAAGGATCAAAATTTATCAAAAACTTATCAGCTGAATTCGAAATCCCATACACACATAAAAAACAAGAAAGACTTAGCTTTCAATACTATTTTGGTCCAAATCATTATAAAACTCTAGAATCTTTTAACTCTGGATTTGAAGAGTTAATTCCACTAGGGTGGGGAATTTTTGGTTGGGTAAATGAATACATTATTATAAATATTTTTGATCTTCTAAACAAGCACTTTTCTTCATATGGGATAATCATTCTATTACTTACATTAATAATAAAAATAGTATTAGCGCCCTTTACTTATAAAGCCTTCTTATCTCAAGCAAAAATGAAGGTGTTAAAACCAGAAATTGATAATTTGAATGAAAAGAATAAAGGAAAAGACCAAATGAAAATACAGCAAGAGACTATGACTCTTTATCGAAAAGCTGGTGTTAATCCTATGGGTGGCTGTCTTCCTATGCTTTTTCAATTTCCTATACTTATTGCTATGTTCCAATTCTTTCCAGCATCGATTGAACTTAGACAGCAAAGTTTTCTTTGGGCCGATGATCTTTCTTCATATGACTCAATTTACAATTTAGGATTTAATATTCCATTCTACGGAGATCACATAAGTTTGTTTACTCTACTTATGACAATTTCAACATTATTTTACACTAGAATGAATTCATCTATGACATCAGGTCAGATGGCACAAATGAAATGGATGATGTACCTAATGCCTATAATGTTTTTAGGATTCTTTAACAATTATGCTGCTGGACTTACCTATTACTACTTCTTAGCAAATATGTTTACCATGACACAACAATTTTTTATGACTAAATTGATTAATGAAGATGATATAATGGCACAATTAGAAGCAAATAAAAAGAAGCCAGCAAGACCAAAATCTAAATTCCAAAAAAAATTAGAAGAAATGCAAAAAAAACAGGAACAAAAAATGAAAAGAAAAAAGTAATTTTATTTATATCTTATTCAAAAAAAGATTCATTCCATCAATTTTTTTAGCATCAAGAGTATACGATATTTTATTATTTAAATAAGCTTTTGGATTTTTACAATTAAAATATTTTTGATATTCTGTATCTAGGGCATCATTTATATTAGCTAAACCATATTTAAGAGCTTTATTAAATTTAAGAAGAAAATCCTCTGTCAACTTCTTATTAGAAACCCAAGCTGCAAATACAAACGGGAGACCAGTCATATCTTTCCAAATAGCAGCTAAATCATAAATATATTTATGTTTAGTACGTAAATCAAAAGCTCTATCCCCAATAACTAATGCTGAATTTGTTCCGGAAACCCTAGATTCAAATCCTAATTTTGCATTCCTAAGCCTTGGAGTTACTCTCCAATACTCACTCATTAAAATTTTAAGTAATTCAACAGAAGTTTTTGACTGATAATCCAAATCAACACATTCAATCTCACTTATAGGGACATCTGAAAATAAACAAACTGTATCAACCTCACTATTAGCTCCAATACAATAATCAGAAATAATATATGGAGCTTGTAAATTTGGAATAATAGAAACAGGAACTAAAGCAAGATCAACTTCATCATTTATAAGTTTATCAGCACAAAATGCTGGATGTCCAATATCTAAATTAATAACTTTAGATAATTTACTCCGCTTTAATCCATATACAAAGGGGAGAGAATTTAAATAAGAAATTACTGCAATTTTTAACATCAAAAAAATAAAAAATAAATTACATAGGCACTATAAGAGAATTTCAATATCGTACCTAAAATAAAACCCCAAAAAGCTCCGAAAGCTATCTTAAGTGGATTTTGCTTTAATTCAATCTTAGCTCCAACAAAAGCTCCAACGAAAGCTCCAGTAAGAATTCCAACTGGAGGAAAAAAAAACATTCCTAACAACATACCTATTAGCGAACCTCTAATTGCATATTTACCACCACCTGCATTTTTCACTCCATATATCTGAATAAAATAATCAAAAATAGTAATAAAGGTTACAGTCACACCCATCCATAAAAGAGAGTCATTATTAAGATTTGTAATGAAAAAATGATACAATAATAATGCAATATAAGATAAAATTGGTCCTGGCAAAACAGGTATTATACTACCAAGTATTCCTAATAATAATAAAAAACCTACAGTAATTAAAATAAGAATATCCATGTCCCAAAACTAATAAAAAAAGAAAATGTAAAGCCTGTTTTAAACCAATCATCTTATAAAAATGCTTAAATTTGTAAAGACAAATAAAAATACTTATGAAACTTTCACCTTTAACTGCAATTACTCCGATTGATGGAAGATATTTTAATAAAATATCTAATTTAAAAGATTACTTTTCAGAATATGCTTTAATTAAATATAGGATTCAAGTTGAAATCGAATATTTTATTGCTCTTTGTAATGCCCCTATCAAACAGTTAGAAAATTTTCCAATTGAAAAGTTCTCAAATTTAAGAGCTATTTATATTAATTTTAATGAAATTAATGCACAAAAGGTTAAAAAAATTGAAAGTACTACAAATCATGATGTAAAGGCTGTAGAATATTTTTTAAAAGAAGAATTTGAAAAATTAGATATTGTAGAATTTAAAGAATTTATACATTTTGGTCTAACTTCTCAAGATATAAATAATACAGCAGTTCCTTTACTAATTAAAGAAGCAGTTCAAAAAGAATTTCTACCAATACTAACTGAAGTTATTGATTTGTTAAAAACAAAAATTGATGAATGGAAAAATATAACCATTATAGCAAGAACTCATGGACAAGCTGCTTCTCCTACAAGTATGGGAAAAGAAATTCAAGTTTTTGTTGAGCGAATTGAAAACCAATTAGATCTACTAAAAGATATTCCCTTTAACTCAAAATTTGGAGGTGCTACAGGTAATTTTAATGCGCATCATGTTGCATTTCCAAAAATAAACTGGAAAGAATTTGCAGATAATTTTATAACTGATAGTTTTAAATTAGAAAGACAACAGACTACAACTCAAATTGAGCATTATGATAATTTATCTGCACTAATGAATAATATTAGTAGGATTAACACAATACTTATTGATTTTTCAAGAGATATATGGATATATGTTTCTATGGACTATTTTAAACAAAAAATTAAAAAAGGAGAAGTTGGATCATCTGCTATGCCTCATAAGGTAAATCCAATAGATTTTGAAAATGCAGAGGGTAATTTTGGTATAGCTAATGCTATTTTTGATTTCTTATCAAGAAAATTACCTTTATCTAGACTTCAAAGAGACTTAACTGATAGTACTGTATTAAGAAATATAGGCCAACCATTTGCCCACTCAGTTATAGCACTTAAATCAATAAAGAAAGGAGTTAATAAACTACTCATAAATAAAATAAAAATAAGATCAGATATTGAAAATAATTGGTCTGTCGTAGCTGAAGCCATACAGACAATATTAAGGAGAGAAAAATATCCTGAACCATATGAAGCATTAAAAAAGCTAACAAGGACAAATACAGAAATAAATGCTACTAGTATAAAAAGCTTTATTGATAGCTTAAATGTAAGTGAAAAAATAAAAACTGAATTAAAAGCAGTTACACCATATAACTACACAGGTATAAAACAATTTAATTAAAACCTAAGCTTATTCTTTTCTAAATAATCTTCCCAATTCCAAATAAAATGACTTAATAAGTTTTTTAACTCATTTAAAAAAACAGGATTAGGCTTATTCTTTTTCTTAAATAAATCTCCTTGAAAATCATTTATATTATATTTCTCAAAAATAGCATGAGCCATAGCATTAATAGATGTTTCATATTTAACTAATAACTCCTTGTAATAATTCTCATAGTCTAAAAACCTCTCAATAGATAAGTGCCGAATGTTACTGTCAATATCTTTATATATCTCATCCAAAATTAATGCTCTAAGAATTGATATCTCCTCGACTTCAAAATACATATCAAGATTTTTCATGTTACCTAAGAAAATAACATTTGAAAACCAATCAATGTCAGCATCACTTAAATTAGGATTGCTTTCAAGATTATTATTGTTATTTATAAAATCCTTAATTTCAATAAATCCTTCAAGAATAACATTCTTTAATAACGAAACATAAATTGCTACTGCTGTAGCAGGCTTAACTTTGTTCTTTTTTGATAGTAACCCAAAAAACTTTATCATATAAAAGAAAGTTTAAAATGTTTCTTTGCTTCCTCCATTATCTGTTCTCCAATTGCCAAACAAGCAGTTGCAGCTGGAGATGGTGCATTTAAAACATGTATATTTTGTTTATTCTTCACAATTTTAAAATCATCAATTATATTCCCATTAATACCTAAAGCCATAGCTCTAACACCACTTCGACCTACCATAATATCATTTCGCTTCAATGAAGGTATCATTTTTTGTAATTCTTTCAAAAATAAAGATTTTGAATATGCCCTTTTATACTCATCAAGGCCAAATTTCCAATGATTTATGAACAATTTACGAGTTCCTACAAAACTTAAAGCTTGCAAACTATCTTTTAAACTAAAAGCTGTTTTACTATAACCTTCTCTTTTAAAAGTAAAGACAGCATTAGGTCCGCACTCTATATCGCCATTTGTCATACGTGTAAAATGAACTCCAAGAAAAGGAAAATCAGGATTAGGAACAGGATAAATTAAATTGTTAACTTTTGATTTTGCGGTAGATTTAATTGAATAATAGTCACCTCTAAATCCAACAATTTGCATATCTAATTTTAAGTTATCTTTGATTGCTAATCTATCTGAAAAGAGACCGCCACAAAAAATAATATTAGTTGCATTATATATCCCCTTGGATGTTTTAATTATATTTTCATTATAATTAAACACCTCACATCCTTTAATAATTTGACTGTTAGAATTTATACATATTATATTGGCAGCTAATTTTTTTGTTACATCCTTGTAATCAATTATACCTGATTGTGGTACCCAAAGTGCTTTTAAGCCTTCAACATGAGGTTCAATTTTTTTAAACTCACTTTGAGATAATAATTTCATCCCTTTTAAACCATTTTTTTCTCCATTAACTTTTAATTTTTCCAATCTAATTACTTCCTCATTGTTAATTGCAACAACAATCTTACCACAAATATCAAAATCTACATTGTTTTCTTTAGCAAATTGTATTAATTGCTCTCTACCTTTAACACAATTTCTAGCTTTAAAACTACCAGGCTTATAATATAAACCAGAATGGATTACACCTGAGTTTCTACCTGTCTGATGGAATGCTAGTTCATTTTCCTTCTCAAATACTACAATCCTTAATTCTTTAAAGCTACTTTGTAACTTAAAAGCTGTAGCAATTCCTACTATACCTCCCCCAACTATGGCTATATCAAATTGTCTATTTTTCAAAATATAAGCTAATTATGAATTGTAAAAACCCTAGAAATATTGAATCCAAAATAAATATCTCCTTTTAGCCATTCTCCAGTCGTCTCTGTAATAAATTTAGGATCAATCATATCTGAAGAGTTACTTAAATGTAATTGGAAAACATGACCTCCAGTTTCAATATCAAAACCTAATGATAAAACATTACTATTTCTTTTATCGTTTAATTGGTAGAAATACTCTGCATTAAGTGAAATGTGTTGTGTTAGCTTTTGTCTACCTCCAACTCCAAGTGAATACTTATCATTTTTTTCATTTAGTTTTTCAATCAAATTATAATGTATTACTGTTGGAGAAAATTGCAAAGTTAGATTACGATTAATTTTTCTTGCTAATAAAATTTGATTGGTATATGATAATTGATTAGTAAGTATGAAATCTTCTTTTTCTGCTTCTGTTAATTGCCACTGTTTAATATACACAGCAAAATTTAAAACTATTGTAAAAGGAAAACCTTCTTTAGCTTGTCTAAATAATCTTATCTTAGAATTTGCATCAATAATTTTAAGTGAAGAACTTCTACCTATACCAAAAGAAGACCAGTCATTAATACCATAATCCAAACTTAATCTTACTTGTGAAAAATCTAATCCATATAAATTATATGTACCAGAATTTAATGGTCCAAATCTATGCTGAATATTAAATTGTAAAATGCCTTTAGAATTTAGCTCTACAGATTGTGAATTGACTACCTTAGTACCCTTAAACAAATAATAAATGTAGACGGGCTTATCATTAGCATCTAAGATACTTAATAGATTACTCTGTGCATTTGCAAAAAATGATAGTAAAAATGAAATAATAAAAATAATTCTAATCATCTAATTTCATTAAGTTCAATTTTAACTGTTATCTCAATTGATTCAGCAATCTTATACATTACAATTTTTGGTACTTTAATATTATAATCTTTTAATTCTACATTAAATTTTGCTTGAATATAAATTGAATTCTGATTATTTAAAAACATCCCCCGAAGCTTGATTTTTTTAGTTTTTCCATGAATTGATAAGTTTCCTTCAACAACTGCCTCTTCATCTTTAATCTCTATAATATTACCTAAGAAAGTAGATTTTGGATATATATCTGATTCTAAATAATTTTCATTAAAATGATCCTGCATCAATCCATTTGGAAAGACAAAATCATTTATATATAGCTGAAATCCAAGTTCAGTAGTAGTTGCATCATATACTGCTGACACCTTTTTATTAACTGCAGTAATATCTTCTAATAATGCTTCTGAGTAAAATGAAATTTCTCCATTAACTCCTAAATATTTTTGTGCATGTACTTCAAAACTAAAAAAAAATAATAATATAATAATAGTAACTCTATTCACAATCAATCCAATTTGTAATAATATCAATCTCATATGTACTCAAAGGTGTACTTCCATAAGGTGGCATCTGAAAACTAATAATCTCATTTCTTAACTCATGATTATTAATAGCATCAATAACACCATCATATGTTGTAAGTATAGCTGGACTTAAAGATAATTCAGTATGACATCCAATACACTTAGTTTCAATGATTGGTTTAATAAAATCAAGGTAAACCTGATTGTCTGGCTCACAATTAATTACTAATTCATTATATGTACATGAGCAAAATAAAAGAATTAAAAATATACTAAATCTCATCTTGCGAATTTAATAAATTAAAATCTATACGCTGAAACAATAAAAATCCAATTAAAAAAAGTAAAACAACAAACCAAAGTGCTATTTGTTGATTATATAAATAAGTTAAAATACCAAAAAACAAAGGGCCAATAAATGAAGTTGCCTTTCCAGTTAATGCAAAAAAACCAAAAAATTCATTTTTTTTTTCATCAGGTGTAAGCTGTGCCATTAAAGACCTACTACAAGATTGATTAGGTCCTACCATTAAACCAATTAGTACTCCAGATAGCCAAAATAATTGCTTAGCATATTCAGTTTCTGGCGCATAAATAGCAAGTAATGTAGCAAAAATTAAAACTAACAAAGTTATATTTATTACTTTATCAACTCCTATTTTATCTTCAAGATAACCAAACAAAAAAGACCCAATACCTGCTGCTAAATTTAATACAATTCCTAATTGCATAACTTCATTAAAAGTAAAATTAATTGTTGCTACTGCATAAATACCCCCAAGTGCAAAAATTGTAACTAAGGCATCATTAAAAAATAATCTGGAAATTAAAAACATAGAAATTATCTTATACTTAGAAATAGATTTAAATGTATCTTTTATTGTATAATAAGCATCAAAAATTTGTGTTCTTCTAAACTTTTTCTTCTTTCTATCTTTAATAGATAAAAAAGTTGGTATTGAAAATAATAATAACCAAAATCCTACTAAAACATTTATCTTTCTAATGCTAAGCGCATCTAATTCAGGAAAAAGAAATAATGATAGAAATAGAGCAAGTAAACCACCAAAAAAACCTAATCCCCATGCAAAACCAGATATAGTACCACTATTTTTATTGTCTGAAAGATCAGGTAAATAAGTATTACAAAAAACAGTTCCCATTTCAAAACTAATATTTGCTATTACTAATAAAAATAGAGCAAAAAAAGCATCTCCAGATTGAGGAAAATATAGTAACATAGAAAATATTGCACAAATCCAAGTAAAGGAAATCAAAAGAAATTTTCGGTAACCACCATTATCAGCAATAGCACCTAGAATCGGAGATAATATAGCAACAATAATTGCAGTAATTGAAACAGCATTTGTCCACATAGTTGTGCCTATCTGCTCATTCTCTGCTATTACTTTTACAAAAAAAGCACTATATATAAAGCTGATTATTATTGTAGTGAATGGCTGATTTGCAAAATCATATAAAGACCATGCAAAAATTTCTTTTTTATTTTTTATTTTGCAAATATTCATACTAAAACTTATTAGCCAATATTACGCAATTTATTTAAAATATGTAATTAAGAGCATAGTATAAAAAATCATACATTTGCATACTTTTAAAAAATAATAAATTATGAACTTAGAAGGGATAATATATGTATCCGGTAAACCAGGGCTCTTTAAGGTAGTATCAAATACTAAAAATACTATAATAATAGAATCATTAACTGATAAAAAAAGAAGACCAATACATTCTCATAATCAGGCGAATATGCTGCAAGAAATTGGAATATACACTTATAATGACACAAAACCAATCTCTGATATTTTTGATAAAATTGCTGAAAAAGAAAATGGAGAAAAGACTATTTCTCATAAATCATCAGAAGATAAATTAACTAATTATTTTAGAGAAATTTTAAATGATTATGATGAAGAAAAAGTATACCTATCAGATATAAAAAAAGTTTTCCAATGGTATAATACTATTCAAAATGCAGGATTAATTATCGTGCCAAAGAAGAATACAAAGAATAAAAAAAATAGTAAACCAATCTAGATAAAAAAGTAATTATATAATGAAATATAGCCAATACAAATATAAAAGAATAGATTTATCAAATTTCAAGAAGAATACCAATGAAATGATTATTGAATTTAATTCTGCTGAATCTTATACAAAACAAATACAGATTATTCAAAAATATCAAGAAATACAAAAAGAAATACAGACATATGCAAGTATAGCAAGTCTAAACTTTTCAAGAGACACAAAAGATAAAAAAAACATAAATGAAAATAAATTTTACGATGAGATAAGTCCTGAAATAGCGGCAATAGACAATCAATTTACAAAGGCAATTAGTAATTCTAAATTTAAAAATGAATTATTATCAGCATTTGGTGAACATTTCTTTAATTTAATATCAATGGAATTAAAATCATTTGACCCAAAACTCATTAATCTTATGAAAAAAGAGAATGAGCTTACAAATGAATACAGGTCATTATTAGCTGGAGCTGAAATAGAATATAATGGTGAAATTCTTAATCTTGCTGGACTTTCTCCATTTATGCAAGATGTTGATAGGAATATAAGAAAAGAAGCTTATAAATTAAGGGATGATTTTTTTACTAAAAATGAGGATCAATTAGATCTTATTTTTGACAAACTAGTTAAAGTTAGACATGAAAAGGGACAGGCTTTAAATTTTAAAAACTTTATACCACTAGGTTATCTTAATATGAATAGATCAGACTATGGAGCAAAAGATGTATCAGAGTATCGAAAACAAATTGTAAAACATATTGTCCCAATTGTTAAGAAAATAAATGAAAAAAGACAAACTATTCTAGGATATAAAGAAATGTTTATCTATGACACTTTATATTTCAAAGAAGGAAATCCTAAGCCAAAAGGAGGTGTTAATTTTCAAGTTGAACAGGCCAAAAAAATGTATTCGGAACTATCAAAAGAAACAAAAGATTTCTTTAACATGATGATAAATGAGGAGTTAATGGACTTAGAAAATAGGGCTGGTAAATCTGGAGGTGGATTCTGTACTTCATTCCCTTCATTAGAAAGACCCTATATTTTTGCAAACTTTAATGGAACTGATCATGATGTAACAGTTTTAACTCATGAAGCAGGACATGCGTTTCAAGGATATCAAAGTAGAAAACAACCTTTAAATAGATATCTATGGCCAACATATGAAGCTTGCGAAATTCATTCTATGAGTATGGAGTTTCTTACATGGGATTGGATGCATTTATTTTTCAAAGAAGATACTAACAAATTTTTATTTAAACATATAGCAGGGTCACTAGCCTTTCTACCCTATGGTGCTCTAGTTGATCATTTCCAACATTGGGTTTATGAAAACCCCAAAGCTACAGCTAAAGAAAGAAAAAAACAATGGTTAGAGTTAGAAAAAATTTATCAGCCCGGAAAGAAATATGATAATCTTAAATTTCTTGAAAATGGTGGATTATGGCAAAAGCAGGCACATATTTACGAAATGCCATTCTATTATATTGATTATACTTTAGCACAAGTTTGTGCATTTCAATTCTGGATTAGAATGCAAGAAGATAAAGAATCTGCGTGGGCTGATTATTTAGAATTATGTAAAGCAGGTGGATCCATGTCATTTTTAAATCTAGTAAAGCTTGCCAAAATTAAATCTCCCTTTGATCCAAAAGTTTTTGAGGAAGTTGCAACTAAAGTTAATCATTGGTTGTCAGAAAATAATCCATAATACATAATTAATAAAAGAATTAATACAATAAAAAAAGTCCTCATTCTGTAATAATGAGGACTTTTTTATAGGGTGGCAACTACCTACTCTTCCAGATTTTACTCTAGTACCATCGGCACAACTAGGCTTAACTTCTCTGTTCGAAATGGGAAGAGGTGGACCCTAGCGTTATAGTCACC
>MDSV01023782.1_pt1 | contig 15559 bp, 18 predicted proteins | sample 810851 | NCBI WGS metagenome assembly MDSV01 (sample SAMN05326640, study PRJNA326480) | marine metagenome | isolation source: seawater | place: Atlantic Ocean: North East | collected 2012
CAATATTAAGAAAAAATAAAAATTATATATCTAAAATAAAAATTAAATTACGTAACAATTTTTAATAAAATAAAATCTTGTTTTATACTTTTATTGCAGTATTGAATTAAAACAATGAAAATTAGCCAAAAAATAATAACAAATTTAAAATCAGGTGGAGCAGATTTTTTTCTTAGTGTTCCATGTAAACTTTTAGCAAACATGATAACAATTTTAGAGAATGACAAGGATATTTATTATTCCGCTATTCCTAGAGAAGAAGAAGGAATGGGAATTTGCGCGGGTGCTTATCTTGGCAACAAACTGCCTTGCATAATGATGCAAAATACTGGTATTGGTAATTCAGTAAACTCCATTGTTTCTCTTCTTCAATTATATCAAATGCCTGTAGTTTTCTTAATAAGTTACCGAGGAACTCCTGGGGAACCAGTTGGAGCTCAGGGTGGTATGGCAAGTGTAACAGAAGATATTCTTAACACACTTCGCATACCAATGCTTCATTGTAATGCTGAAGAAGATTTAGATAAAATACCTACTTTTACTAACCATGCTAAAGTTATTGAAAGTCCTGTAGCGGTCTTATGTAATTTTAATTTAATGAAGGATGATTAATTATGAATAGGTTTGAATTATTAAATCTTTTGCAAGAAACGATTCAAAATGAATTTATTATTTGTAACATAGGCCTACCTTCTCAAGAATTATACAAAATTAATGATCGTCCAAATTATTTTTACATGTTAGGCAGTATGGGTTTAGCTTCTTCAATTGGTTTAGGCTTATCATTGGCAATTGACAAAAATGTTATTAGTATTGATGGTGATGGTTCAGTTTTAATGAATATGAATACTTTAGCAACTATTGGTAATAGAGCGCCTGCAAATTTTACCCTTCTTATTGTTGATAACGGTTCTTACGGATCAACAGGAGATCAAAAAACTTTTACAAATGAAAAAACGTCTTTAAAAGATGTTGCACTTGGTTCTGGATGTAAAAATGTAATAGAGTGTTCTGGTGAAGATACAAATGAAAACTTAAAAAAGGCAATAGCTGATAAAAATAATTCTTATGTTATTATTTCTAAAATAAAATCAGGTAATGTCCCAATAAAACCTATACCCTTGAATGCCATTACTATTAGAGATCGATTTAGAAAAAAAATAGGTTTAGTTTCATACCTCTAAATTTTAATATATAAATAATTTATGATTATCTGTGTAGGATCAGTTTTTCTTGATCACATAATTAAAATTGATAAATTTCCTAAAAAGCCAATTAAAATAATTGCTAATAATATTGAGAAAAGATTAGGTGGTTCAGCTGCTATAGCCGCATGCACTATAAGCAAGCTTGGAAATAAAAGTAAATTATTTACTAAATTAGGAAATGATGAGGCTAAATTGTTTTTACTAAAAGAATTAAATAAATTCAGTGTTGATTTAAGTTCTATAATTACATTGGAAAATACAAATTCTTCACAGAGTTATGTTTTTGAAGAAAGTAAAGGAGAGAGATTATTAGCTGCATTTAATGAAAAAAAACTAGTTGATTATAAAAAATTACCAAAAATTGAGTTAAATAAAAAACATCTCTATTTAGCCGATCTTCGATGGATTAACGCTACTTCATATCTAGCAAATCAATGTGTTAAAAATAATTTAGATTTAGTTGTTGACTTGGATAATTTTAAAACAAATAATATTATTAGAAGTATTGTAAAGAAGGCATCTTATCCAATTTTTTCAGAAACAGGATTGAAGGAATATAGTAATATGAGTAATTGTATAGAAGGATTAAAAAAATTAATTTTAGATAATAAAAAATTTTATGGTGTTACGCTCGGCGAAAAAGGAGTTTATTGGTTTGAAAATAATTCAATAATGCATTGTAAAGCTCCAAAGATTATAGCTAAAGAAACTAATTGTGCAGGAGACGTTTTCCATGGAGCATTTGCTAATTTTATATCAAAAAAAAATTCCATTAGTGAGTCAATGAAGCTTGCTACAGCAACAGCTTCATTAAAATGTACAAAAAGAGGCGGTGTGTACTCTATTCCAAATTTCGCTAAAGTCAAAAAAGTTGCAAAAAAGTTAAAAATAAGAAAGATTGTAGGTATTTTTTAAATAAATATAAAAGTATTTATAATTTTTAAAATTTTTTATAAAATTTAGAAAATTTTTGAGGATTTTTTATTTTAAAATTTTCTTTTAAATAATTTTCAACACTGTTTGCATTTTTTTCAGTAATTTTATTCAATTTTTTCATATATAAGATTGATTTTTTTAAACCTAATTCTACTTGCTTTATATTTGGGTATTTTTCAAAAGCTGATAACCAAATAGATCTCCCTGCAAGATATCCAGAAGCTCCACTTTGATAAGCCAATTTTAAGCAATCAATGAATTTCTGTTTACTCATGCCTGAAGATAACATTACCCAAGGCTTCTTATTAGTAGCAGAATTAAGTTTTTTAAAAATTTTAAAATTTTTTGAATAATTTGCTTTAGTTATTTGTGAGGCATTTATAGGACTTTCAACTTTAAAAATATCTACATTATATTTTTTTTTTGAAAATTCATTTATCGAATTTATTACTTGATCATGTTTTTTATTTTGCCAAGAAAGATAATTTGTATTGTAGTTTTTATCTTCTTTAAAAGGATACACTAACAACTCTAATAAAAGAGGTATGTCATATTTTTTACAATCATTACCTATTTTAATTAAAAATTTTTTCTGCTTTTCTATTATGGATTTTGAAGCGTCTGGTCTATACCAAAGCAAAACCTTAACAGCATCTCCACCAGTCTTTTTAATTTTTTCTACAGACCAATTTTTTATTTGTTTAGATAATCTACCTTTATGGGTATCAATAAAATTGTGATCTTCAAGAGTAATAATAAGACCTTTAGATTTATTTAGAGACATCAAATTTGGAAAAGAATAAATAGGATCCATTAAAATTGCTGAAGAATAAAAGCTAAGATATTTTGTAAGAAATCCTTTGAATTCCGATATTTCTCTATAGTTAGCCTTTCTTCCTTTTTTGTTCTTAATGATATTAAAAATTGGTGGTCTCTGATCTATCGCAAGCATTTCAAAATGAAAATTCTTATTTACAAGATTTCTCAAATGAACATTTTTACCTATATTTTTCATTGAACAATATTTTATTTGTTTATTTTGATTTTTTTTAATACTTTAATAAAACAATAAAACAAGATGTTATTTTTAATGAACTCAAATGTTAAACTCACTCATTAGCACAACTCTATTTTCTTTAATAGACAGTTCAGCTGCTTCACCTATAGCCACAGCACGCAAACCATCTTCCAAACTAACTTCTGCTGGGGTACGATTTTTAACTGCTTTTAAAAATGACAAGTGCTCATAGTAAGTAGATCCGTGATGGTGGCCAACTTTTAAAATTTTTTCATCAACTGTGACAGTTTCATTTATAGTTTTATATTCTTTTCTAAATCCAATTCTAAGATTTGATGAGTTTTTTCCTGATTTAGATGAAGGTACAGCTGTTTCTATTTTCCCAAGATTGCCTACAGCACATAATTCTTCTTGATAGTTTGAATTTTCTGCAAACATACATAAATCTAACATAGCTCGAACATCATTTTCAAAATCAACAATTACAAAAGCATTATCTAAAATATCAGGCTTTTTATTATCGTATAATTCACTTAAGTGATTTACATTTTGATTTCCACTTGCATAAACTTGTTTAGCTTCACTTTTTATAATAAGTCGCATTAAATCAAAAAAATGGCAGCATTTTTCTACTAATGTTCCTCCTGTATTTATAGTAAATCTATTCCAATCATTTACCTTAACTAAAAATGGAAATCGATGTTCACGAATAGATAACATTTTTAAATTTCCAATTGTGTTTTCATGAATTTTATCAACCATTCTTTTCACCGGTGGCATATATCTATATTCCATTGCAGTCCAAATTGTCGCTGGATAATTTTTAGTTAAATCTCTAAATTCTAAACAATCTTTAGTTGTTGTGCATAATGGTTTTTCAATCAACAAATGTTTTTTTGAATTAATAACATCTTTTAAAATATCTATATGTGTATAATTGGGTGAGGATATTATGTATCCATCTACTAAATTGGATTTCAACATTTCATTATAATCTTCAAAAGTCTGAACATTATTATTTAATAGATATAAAGATTGATTAATTGATTCAGCATGTGGATCAGCTAAAGCTACAATTTCTGCATCATCTATAATATTTACATTTCTAATGTGCTCACGGCCCATAGATCCAGCACCTATAATACCGTATCTAAATTTATTAATCATATTGTATAAGTTGGTATTTTCATTTGATTACCTAATATTACAATTTGATTGTAATAATTACCATATGTAAAGGCAACATGATGTTCTAGCCCACCTTTGAACATTTTTTCTAATTTACCTTTTGTATCTTTTCCAAAACTCACAACTCCAGATGTTCCAGAAAAGGAATTTTTTCTATTTATTATTCTTCCCCTAAGAACAAAAAATTTAAGCTTATTTGCAGATTTTGAAACTCTAAAAATCGTAATTTGACCAGGTTTAAATGAAAAGTTATGAAGAAGTGGTTTTTTTCTATTAGAATGTATTTCTGCTTTTGCTTTACCTTTTATTGACATACTTATTGGTGCTAAACCACAATGCCAAAACACAACAGAGTTATCCTTTTCATTTACATCCACAATATCTACTAGAAGAGAGGGTTTATGATTTAATTGGTTAAGTATGTTGCAGCTAATTCCGCCAAGCACGTCAGCTTCACAAGCACTGCTGATATTTCTTTCATTCATCATTGCCATTGGTCCACATGAAGCACAACCATATTCAGTAAACATCTCTGGCCAACATCGAATTGCAAATGAGTTTAAATTATATTTATCTTTGAGTGCATCTAAGCCATGATATATTGAAATACTTTTATTCAATTCTTTTTGATTTAATTTATTTGTATTTTTCAAATCACAGCTAATTTTTTTTCTGGTTAAATTAATTTGTTTATTACTTATTTTTTTTGATTTTTTAAATAAATCATCAAGAAAAATTTTCTTAACATTAAAGTTTAATTTATTTTTAATTTCTAAAGCTGAATAATCACAAGTATCAAAACCATCAGGTCTTTTACCAACTAATCCTATATTTTGTTTTTGGATATGGATTTTATCTTTATTAATTTTTTTATTAATTTTTTTCCATTTAATTAATTTATTAGATAAATTGCCTTTTAATATAAAATTGCTAATTTTTTTTTTAAAACTTAATGAGTTATCAAATATTATAAAATCAGGATAAATTTTATTTTTTATTAGAGAATGCATTCCAAGATTTAATCCACAAATAGAATTAAGTCTTAATCTTCCCCCTGTTCTTTTTTCAGGAAAAGCAACAATACAAACTGGTTTTTTAATTCTTTTAACAAAATTCAATAAAAATTTTGCATCAGTAAAAGTAGTTTGAAATATAATTACTTTAGAAAAAATTTTTTTTTCAAAAAACTTTAATGCTTTTTTAGATAATTCATCATTTGTAACCAGAAAATCAATGCCTAATGTTTTAGAAGTAATATTAAACAATACCTTTTTACTTTGTTGAAATTTTTCTTCTGCAAATGCAACATCAAAAGTCTCTCTAGCTAATCCTATATATCCGATCATAATTCTTTCTCAAAAAAATATTATACTATTTGTTTAATGTAATTATCTCAATAGTTTAGTATGATTCTCGCAGTTTATAGTTTATTTTATTTAAATACTTAAAAATTTTAATTTTTTTTACAAATAAGCTATTATTGAAATTTCTCACCAATCTCTAGATACATAGATATTCACATTAGTATTAATTTTTCCATAATTTGTAATTATTTTTTTTGAATTCATATTAGATCATGTTATCTGTTCTTAACTTAAATTTAGGGAGGAAAAATGAAAAAAATTTTAGCAATTTTTTTTCTTATTACATCAACTTCATTTACAGTAAACGCTGCTGAGCTGAAGTTTGTATGTTATCAAGATATAAATGAATGTGATACTATAGCTGAGCTGGCAAAACCATGGGAAGCTTCATCTGGTCATACCCTCAATATAGAAACAGTAGGATATGAAGTAATTAGAGAACAACTTGAAAATCAATTAGAGTCAGGAGCTGCTCCAGATTTAGCTAGAGTAACTAACCTTGGTGGATTAAATAAATTTTATTTAGATTTAAAACCATATGTTGATAATTCTTATTGGGAAACAAATTATGGAGCTACACTACCTTGGTATAGAAAACCATCAGGTGATGATGGTATTTATGGATGGCAAACACAATTAACTGTTACTGGACCTTATGTAAATGTAACAATGTTTGAAGATGCTGGTGTTGACATGCCTGAGGAAGGTGCTTCTTGGGATGATTGGGCTGACGCTTTAAGACAAGTAAAATCAGAACTAGGTTTAACAGCAGGTTTAGCATTAGATAGAACTGCTCATAGATGGGCTGGTCCAGCTTTCTCTTATGGTGCAAAATTCCACAAAGATGGTAAGCCTATTTTAGTTGATGAAGGGTTTAGAAAATTTTCTGAAATATTTGTAGGATGGCATGAGGAAGGCTTAATGCCTGCTGAAGGATGGCCTGCAGGGTCAGGAACAGCATATAAAAATGCTGCTCCGTTATTCTTAGATGGTACTGTTGCTATGCATATGTCTGGATCATGGATGCTTGGAAACTATGATACAAATATTACTGATTTTGAATGGAAAGTAGTACCAATTCCTTGTGGACCTGGTGGATGTGGAGCTATGCCAGGTGGATCTGGTATAGTAGCTTTTAAATCTACTAACAACCCAGAAGCTGCTGCATCATTTATTGATTTCATGGGGCAAACTGAAAATGCAGAAAAATTTGCCGCAAGTACAAGCAATATAACTGCTCATCAAGGATTACAAAAATCAGGTATTGATTACACTGGTGTGAGTCCAAATGTTGCAGAAGGTCTTGCAATTTTTGCTGCAAATGCTGGTAAGGCTGCAGATACAACTCCTCAAGCTTATTGGTTTCAGGGTTATAATAAAAATTTTGCAATCTATGGAATTGTGCCTGACTATATAACTAAAGCAATAACAGGCGAAATGAGCCTTGATGATGCTTTGGCGGCTATTGATGCTGATGTAGCTGCAAAAATAGCTGAGTAAATAATTAAATTTTAAGGCCGATTTATAATCGGCCTTTTCCAAAATCGATGACAGATAGTTTTATAAATCTCAACTACTGGTATTTCATTGTATTCATTTATTTTTTTATCGGTTTCTTATTATCTAGAGGTGTAATAGGAAATATTGCAAGATTAATGTCAATAGTTGGGTGGCCAATTGAAATGGCTCAAAGACTAAGCGGAACAAAAAGCCTGCCTTATTTATTTTTATTCCCAAATATTTTAATTTTTGGATTATTTACTTTTTTACCTTTGTTCATGAATTTTGGTTTTTCTGTCACAGATGGCGAGAGCATTAATTTTTCTTCAAGAGATTATTCAGGTTCTGATAATTTAGCAAGAATAGTTCTTGAAACACAAATTGATACTGGAATCGAAAATATGGAAGATGATAAATTTAAAGCAGCAATTGCTGATACTTTTGTATTTGTATTATTTCAAGTTCCAATAATGATTGTAATAGCACTAATTACTGCAATTGTGCTTAATAGAGAAATTATAGGAAGAGCTTTCTGGAGAGCTGTATATTTCTATCCAGTAATGTTAAGCCCTGTCGTCGTCGCATTTTTATGGACATTAATTCTTAAGAGACAAGGTTTACTTTCTCAAACCTTAATGGAATGGAAAGTGATTGAAGAACCTATCCAATGGTTAACGGATCCTTCATGGACAATGTTTTGGTCAGTATCTATTTATACTTGGGCTAATTTAGGTTTTTATATGCTTATTCTATTGGCAGGCCTTCAATCAATTCCTAAAGATCTTTATGAAGCAGCAGAAATGGATGGTACTTCAGATCAAAGAGTATTTTGGAGAATTACATTACCGCTTCTAATGCCTATTCTTTTAGTTGTAACAGTTTTATCTTTAATAAAGGCTTTCCAAGCTTTTGAAGAATTATTTGCTTTGCAAGTAGGTTGGATTTCTCTTGTATCTTATATATTTGAAACTGCAGGTTTGAGAGGACAGAAGACTACTTTCGGCCTAGGTATAGCCGCCATGGCGTCATTGCTGGTTGCACTACTATTAATTCTTTTATCATTATTGCAATTTTATTTAACAAGAAGACAAGTAAAATTATGAGTATGGTTATAAAATTTTTTTCACGAACTCATGGAAAAAATAAGCTTTCATTTATAGATTGGATTGCATACGCTTATCTTTTTTTAGGGTTTTTAATAATATTTTTACCTGTTTTATGGTTACTCTTAAATTCTGTAAAATCTCAATTTCTGCTGCAAAAATTAGATACAAACTTATTACCATTGGATTATGATAGAGTTGTTAGAGCAACAGTATTTGGTCCTGATGGCAAAGAAATCTTTATAATGAAAGATTTACCAGATTGGGTAATATATTGGAATGAGTTAAGGGATGAAGATAAGAAAGAATTAAATGACCCCAATCAATTTCTTTTAAATTTTGATGGAAAAGAATATTATGCTTTAAGAACACATCTTGGACTTGTATCTGATCATGCGAAAGAACTTATAAAAGAAAAAAATTTTCCTGAATGGTTAATAAAGTACCCAAGTATGTTCCCAGATGCTAAAAAGAAACATAATCCTCAGGAATATTTAATCAATTTAAATGATGAGGAATTAAGACTCTTATCTGAATTTCTCGGAATAAAACCATATAAACCTAATGGTTTTACTTCCCAGATATTAATTTCTGCAAAAAATCGAGATACAAATGAGATTGAGGAGTATTCTGTAAGCAGGCTTAATACAAATAAAGATACTGTAAATGCAAGATTAATTTCAAACCCTCAAGGAGGGATAGTTAAACTTCCTACTGAAGAAATAATTGTTAATAAAAAATTAAGACCTTCTTGGATTAACTACACAGACCCACTAACTAACAATGTAAGAGGAATGAATTTTGATGCTATAAAGTGTCTTAATAACTCAGTTTTTGTTACAATAGTTGCTACAATAATCACAGTGCTTATAAATTCGATGGCAGCTTTTGCTTTATCTAAATATAGATTTAATGGTCAAATAATTTTTTTTATTATTATTTTAGCAACACTAATGGTTCCAGCTTCAGTTTTAATTGTTGGGATATTTAAAATGGTTTCAGTGACTGGATTAAATGGAAGTTTATGGGGTGTTATTATCCCCGGAGCTGCAACTCCTACAGGTGTCTTCATGTTAAGACAATATATGTTAACTATTCCTGATGAACTTCTAGAAGCAGCAAGAATGGATGCTGCAAGTGAGTGGAGTATTTATTGGAGAATAGTTTTTCCATTAGCGCTGCCAGCAATAGCTGTTCTTGGAATTTTATCGATTATATGGAGATGGAACGACCTAATACTTCCAATGATTGCAGTATCAACAACAAAAACTGCTTACACAATTCAATTATGTCTTTTAGATTTTCAAGGCGAATATGTTGCTCAAGAACATTATAGATTAGCAATGACTGTTGTTAGTTTAATACCTACTACTCTAGTATTTGTTTTCTTACAGCGATATATTACTACTGGAATTGCAAACACAGGAATAAAATAAATATGGCTACACTTGAATTAAAGCAGGTAAGAAAAAATTATGGCAGCTTAGAAGTTGTACATGGAATTGATTTATTTATTAATAATGGAGAATTTTGTGTTTTAGTAGGCCCTTCTGGATGTGGGAAGTCTACATTATTAAGAATGATTGCTGGGTTAGAAAATATTACTAAAGGAGATATCTTAATAGATTCAGAGGTGGTAAACAATATTTCTGCAGCAAGAAGAGGTTTAGCTATGGTTTTTCAGTCTTATGCCCTCTATCCTCATATGAGCGTTAGACAAAATTTAGCTTTCGGCCTCGAGAATTTGAAAATGAATGTTGATGAAATTAATAACAGAATTTTAGATGCAGCAAGATTATTAAGGATGGAAGAATATTTACAAAGAAAACCTGGTCAATTATCTGGTGGACAAAAACAACGTGTTGCTATTGGTAGAGCTATAGTTAGAGAACCTTCAATATACTTATTTGATGAACCATTATCAAATTTAGATGCTGAATTGAGAGTTGCTACTCGAGTTGAATTAAAGGCACTACATGCAAGACTTGGTAATACAATGATTTATGTTACTCATGATCAAGTTGAAGCAATGACTATGGCTGACAAGATTGTCGTAATGAATAATGGAATAATTGAACAAGTAGGAACTCCTTTAGAACTATATAATAAACCAGCTAATAAGTTTGTTGCTGGTTTTATTGGATCTCCTAAAATGAATTTTTTAGAATATGATACTTTACCTGAATTTATTAAAATTATGGGTCCAGTAAATTCAAATCAATTAGGGATTAGACCTGAACATATCGTAGTTGTTGATAATAAAAATTTCTGTATAAAAGTTGAAAATGTAGAGCACTTAGGATCAGATAGTTACTTATATGGTAAAACAGTAAATAATCAAAATCTTTCTGTAAAACTAAATCATCAAACAAAAATAAAAATAAATCAAGAAGTCGGTATTTCTTTTGATAAAGAAAATTCTCATTGGTTTGATGATAATAATAATTCAATAAAATAAGCATTATAAATGATAAAAAATAAAATTAAATTTAGTGTTTTAGGAATTGATCATGATCATATATTCCATATGATCAGAGGGTTACAAAACGAAGGCTGTATTTTTAATTCTTGGTGGACTAAAGGAAATCCTACAACTTTAAAAAAATTTTTAAAGACTTTTCCTAAAATTAAAAGAGTAAAAGATAAAAAAATAATTTTAGAAGACAAAAGTGTAAATATTATTTTAATTTCTTCTATTCCTAAAGATAGGGCTCATTTATCAATTTCAGCAATGGAGTTTGGAAAAAATGTGATGGTTGATAAACCTGGATGTATATCAATTAAAGAGCTATCAAATATTAAAGCATGCGTTAAAAAAACAAAAAAAATTTGGGCAATTAATTTTTCAGAAAGATTTGAATTTTCAGCAGTTCAAAAAGCTGAAGAATTAGTTTCCAAAGGTTTAATTGGAAATGTAATTCAAACAATAGGTTTGGGACCTCACAAAATTGGAAACTTGACTAGGCCATCTTGGTTTTATGACCCTAAATATTATGGAGGTATAATTACAGATATAGCATCTCATCAAATTCATCAATTTCTAGTGTTTACAAAATCAACCAATGTAAAAATTATTAACGCATCTATAATTTCTAAAAAGATTTCTCAAAATAATAACTTTCAAAAATTTGGCGAAATAAATTTATTGGGAAACAGAGGTGTTGGTTATATTCGAGTTGATTGGATGACACCAAAAGGATTAAATAGTTGGGGAGATACTAGGTTATTTATTCAAGGTGAAAAAGGTTTTATTGAGTTAAGAAAGAATATAGATTTAGCAAAGTCTAAAAAAGGCAATCATTTATTTTATGCAAATAATAAAACTGAAAAATATATAGATTGTTCAAATATAAAACTAATATTTTATAAAAATTTTTTAAAAGATTGTAAGTTTCAAAATTATAAATCAAATATGCAAAAAATTTTTTTTATTACAATGGAAGTTGCTATACTTTCTCAGATATACGCAGAAAAAAATAAATCTCAAAAATTTAAAATTTTATAAAAAAAATATTTTATTTGAAAATTAATTAGTTTTTGTCATAGTACACAATATCTCAAAAGCAATTGTGGCTCCAACTAGTGAGGTAATATTATTTACATCGAATGGAGGTGACACTTCAACTACATCAGCTCCTATAAAATTTAAATCACTTAACTCTCTAATTACCATTTGAGCTTCACGCACATTAATTCCTCCGACCTCTGGAGTTCCTGTGCCAGGAGCAAAAGTTGGATCTATTCCATCAATATCAAAAGTAAAGTAATTTAGAGTATCAGCAAGAACATCTTTAATAATTTTAATTGTTTCTTTCATTCCAATTTTGTAAAATCTATCAGTTGAAATAATTGTTATACCCTGTTCAATTGCCCATTTCAGATCATCAGGATCATACAAACCTCCACGTAAACCTAAAATTACATATTTTTTTGGATCTATAAGATTTTCTTCAATTGCTCTTCTGAAAGGAGTGCCATGAGTATATTTAAAATTACCAAAATAACTATCCCAAGTATCTGAATGAGAATCAAACTGAAGCATTCCTAAAGGTTTATCTTTTGCCAAAGCTCTTAATATTGGAAGAGAAACTAAATGATCTCCTCCAATAGATAAAGGTATAGTATTTGAATCAACAATTTTTTTATAAAAGTTTGTAATTTTTTCAAGTGAATCTTGAAGGTCTATAGGGTTTACAGGGCAATCACCAATGTCAGCAATTTGAAATTTATCATAAGGACTTTTTAAAGATGATGGATGATATGTTCTAATAAGTGATGATGCATTTCTAATTTCCCTTGGCCCATGTCTTGCTCCGGGTCTGTTAGTAGTTCCACCATCCCACGGAATGCCACAAATACAATAATCTAATATATTTAAGTCTTTTATTATAGGTAGCCGAAAAAAGGTAGCTATATCAGCAAAGCGTGGTGTTGTTTGACTAGCTATTGGTTTTATTTGAGTCATAATTATTTGTTATGATATAAAGAATTTATTATTACAAGACAATAATGAGTGATTATAAAAAAATACCTTTAAAAGAAGACAGTGTTGAAGAAATATATATAAAAAATATAATTATACCTAATATTTCTTTACAAAATCAGGAAGGTAATTTTTTAAGACTTGATCGTTCAGATACTTTTAGATTAGTTTTATATTTTTTTTCAAAAACAGGCAGACCTGATAGACCGTTACCTGAAAATTGGAATAATATACCTGGTGCAAAAGGATGTACAATAGAAACGTGCTTATTTAGAGATAAGTATGATGAAATTATTAGTTTAAATGCTGTTCCAATTGGAATTTCTACGCAAAGTGTGGATGAAAATAAAGAAATGACTTCACGTTTAGGAATCCAATTCGATGTTTTAAGTGATGAAAAATTAGAGTTGCAGACTGCATTAAATTTACCAATTTTTTCAATAAATGAGAAAAAATATTTGAAACGTTTAACTTTAATTATTGAAAAGAATATTATTAAAAAAGTATTTTTTCCTGTATTCCCAATAAATAAGCATATAAACGAGGTTTTGAAATGGTTAAAAGAAAACTAAGTTTTTTAATTTCTGCTTTTATTATTTATTTTTTCACTTTTTCTTCATATGCAAATCCTAATATAGATCAATGGATTGAGTCAGATAAATCCTATAAAGATCTTATCAATGATGGTTTTGAAGTAAAAAGTTATGCAATTAATAAAGTTGAAACATCTAATGGTTTATTTATTCTATTATTTGTTACAGTCTTGCAAAAAAAAGATGAAATTTATGAATGTCAAGAGTATCAGACAATAGACAGAACAATAGAGACACTTGATATGCAACTAATATGTAAAGAATTAGTTCAGCCTTATGAAAGGGGCTTAGGAACTTAATTCTTGTGATACTCTAAAAAAAACCACTGCAAAGCTACTAAAGTTAAACCATTTATAATTCTTTTATCCTTTAACATTTTTCTTACTTGATCTACTTTGAATGCTTTAACTAAAATATTTTCATTTTCGCTTTCTAATCCCTTTATTCTCTCTCCATGAAATGAATTAATATAACCTAAATATAAGTGATAATATGATTCTGATGAACCTGGAGCAGGAAAATAACTTTGAATTGGAATAATTTTATTTACTTCACAACCAGTTTCTTCTAGACATTCTCTTTTTGCTGTTTGTTCAGGACTTTCATTGTTATCTATAATACCAGCTACAATTTCATAAAGATAATCTTCATCATATCTTGATATAACTCCAGCCCTAAACTGTTGAATTAAAATAATCTCTTCTTTTATTGGATCGTATGGCAATAAAGTAGAAACATGAGCCCCACTAAAAATTTCTCGTTGTACTTTATTTGTCCAATTACCATCGTGTTTTTGATGAATGAATTCATATTTATTTAAACTAAAGAATCCTGAATATAGGTTTTTTTTGTTAATTATTTTGTATTTTAATTTCATAAATTTGATTAAATGTAATTAGTGTATATATTTAATATATGATTCAAAAAGCTTTATTTGGTGCAGGTTGTTTCTGGGGTGTAGAAGAACATTTTAGATCTCTTAAAGGTGTAAATGGTACAGAGGTAGGATATTCGGGAGGTAAAACTAAAAACCCTACGTATGAGAGTGTATGCTATGAGAATACTGATCATGCAGAAGTTTTGTTTATAGAATTTGATGAAGATATTATTTCATATGAAAATTTAGTTGATGAATTTTGGGAATGTCATGATCCAACTACTTTAGATAGGCAGGGTTATGATATAGGCCGTCAATACAGATCTGTAATTTATTATTTTAATAATGAACAAAAAATTATCGCTGAGAAATCAAAAGAAAAATATCAACAAAGTAATAAAAATAAAATAGTTACTGAAATTACAAAAGCAGATATATTTTATAAGGCAGAAGAATATCATCAAAAATATATTCTAAAGAGTAAGTGCTAAATAAACATATATTAGATGTTTATTTCAGATATAGTTTATTATTGGTATTACATTAGTTTTAATAAAGTAAATGCAGAATTGAATAATGATGTCCAATGATTTTTTTATTGCTTTTTTAACTGGTTGGTTAGTGCTAGTTTTTTTTTGGTCAATAATTATAATATTTGTTTATTTACGAAAACCTCCTAATTCTAAATTAACTAAAAAAATTACCTTAAGATCTTACGTAATATTTTTAATAATCTTACTAATAATAATATTTTTAAATTATGCCGATTCGTTTTTAGTTTTTTAAAGTATATTCTAGTTACTACATCTAGTAGTTCGATAAGAATAAAATACTAACATATTGGGATATATACATTTTTTTATAATTATCCTTGAATACTAGTTTTTTCATACATATAAACTACATCGTTATTAAAAGATCTCAACTGATTTAATACCATAAAGGATAAAATAAATGTCTATTATTAAAAGTTATTTTAAACAAAATAGAGTAACTCACACTTTTTCAGATTGTCAATGGCCAATTGGGGATCCACAAGAGAAAGATTTTCATTTTTGTGAAGCTGCAACAGTTACTGGCAAGCCTTATTGCAAAGAGCATTGTGATGTTGCATACATTGATGAAAGAGAGCTTAAAAAGGAAAAAGAAGCTCAAAAAAATCGTCGAATTGCAGCATAGTTTTCTTTTTTTTTAAAAATTTATTTTAAGGCTACATTTTTAATGTAGCCTTTTTCATTTTGTTGACAATATTCGTCATTTTCTTAAAATACTTTTTTAAATAAATATGC
>MDSV01179593.1_pt1 | contig 15558 bp, 18 predicted proteins | sample 810851 | NCBI WGS metagenome assembly MDSV01 (sample SAMN05326640, study PRJNA326480) | marine metagenome | isolation source: seawater | place: Atlantic Ocean: North East | collected 2012
AAGAATGCTTCAAATGTATAAAAAAAAGAAAGATAAAAAGAAATGATATCTGCAAATCTGTCAGCAGTCTTTTATTTAGTTTCAGGAATATTATTCATTCTTGCACTAAGAGGATTGTCATCTCCAGATACATCAAGACAAGGGAATTATTTCGGAATTGCAGGAATGATCATTGCAATTATTGTAACATTTTTATCCATTGGAAATTTTTCTACGTCATTAATTTATGTAATCATTTTTTTAGTTATCGGTGGAGCAATTGGTGCCTTTATAGCCTTTAGAATTCCAATGACAGCGATGCCAGAGCTTGTGGCAGGGTTTCATAGTTTGGTTGGTTTAGCAGCTGTTTTTGTAGCAATAGCAGCTTTTTTGAATCCAGAAGCTTTTAATTTGGGAGTTGTTGGCGAAATTAAATTAGCAAGTCTTATAGAAATGTCTATTGGTGCAGCGGTAGGAGCAATAACTTTCTCTGGCTCTATAATAGCTTTCTTAAAATTAAGAGGAATAATGTCTGGTTCTCCAATCATATTTAGCGGACAGCACTTTTTAAATTTAACACTTGGTATAGGGATTTTTGTATTAATTTTTTATTTATGTAAAACCCAATCAGCCAATATTTTTTGGACTGTTGTAATCATTTCTTTTCTGGTTGGTGTTTTATTAATTATACCAATTGGTGGAGCAGATATGCCTGTTGTAATTTCAATGCTTAATTCTTATTCAGGTTGGGCTGCAGCGGGTATTGGTTTTACATTAGAAAATACTGCTTTAATCATTACGGGTGCACTTGTAGGATCTTCTGGGGCAATACTTTCTTATATAATGTGTAAAGCTATGAATAGATCATTTTTTAGTGTGATTCTTGGTGGTTTTGGAGCTGATAACTCTGCCGGAGAAAAAAAAGATAGCAAAGATCAAAAACCAGTCAAAAGCGGTAATGCTGAGGACGCTGCTTTCTTAATGAAAAATGCCTCATCAGTGATCATAGTTCCAGGTTATGGTATGGCTGTAGCTCAAGCTCAACACGCTTTAAGGGAGATGGTAGATAAATTAAAAAAAAATGATATTAAAGTTACATATGCAATACATCCAGTCGCCGGAAGAATGCCTGGACACATGAACGTCTTGCTAGCAGAAGCAAATGTACCTTATGATGAAGTTTTTGAATTAGAAGATATAAATAATGATTTTGCTAATTCGGATGTTGCTTTTGTAATTGGAGCTAACGATGTTACAAATCCTGTTGCCAAAACAGATCCAAAGAGCCCAATATTTGGTATGCCAGTTCTAGATGTTGAAAAATGTAAATCAGTTTTATTTGTTAAAAGAAGTCTGTCACCCGGGTATGCTGGAATAGATAATGAACTATTTTATAAAGATAATACTTTAATGTTATTTGCCGATGCTAAAAAGATGACTGAAGATATTGTGAAAAATTTAGACTAATGAAAACAAAAATATTTTGCGATATAGCTGATTATAAAACAATTAAAATTTTTAATAAAAAAACTTTAGTTGATGGATTTACTACTAATCCAAGTTTAATGAGATTAGCTGGTGCAAAAAATTATAAAAACTATTCTCTTAAAATTTTAAAGATTTGTAAAAAAAAACCTATCTCTTTTGAAGTATTTGCAGATAATTTTAAAGATATGCTTAAACAAGCATATGAAATTAATTCATGGGGTAAAAATGTTTACGTTAAAATTCCTGTTGTAAACTCTAAGGGGGTTTTTACCGGACCAGTTATTAAAAAGTTAAGTGATCAGGGAATAAAGCTTAACATAACTGCAGTTTATACTTTTGAGCAAACAAAAAAAATTTACGAAAGATTAAATAAAAAAACTAAGTCAATTATATCTATTTTTGCTGGAAGAATGGCAGATAAAGGTAAGGATCCGCTTCCAATTTTTAAAAGAAGCATTTCTTTGACTAAAAATAATAAGAATATTGAAATTCTTTGGGCCAGTACTAGGGAGGCTTACAACTATACTCAAGCCAAAAAAATTAATTGTAATATAATTACGATGCCTCCTAAAATAATAAATCAAATTGGTGGATTTGGAAAAAGCTTTGGATCAATGACGCTTGATACTGTTAAAGGTTTTTTAATAGATAGTAAAAAATCAAGATTTACTCTCTAAGAGGCTTTAGCTTTAGATCTTGAGATTCTTTTTCTTTCATGAGGATCTAAAATTAATTTTCTCAATCTGCAAGATTTAGGAGTAATTTCCAAAGCTTCATCAGTATTTAATAAACTGAGTTGCTCTGCTATAGCCATCTTTCTAACTGGAGTTAATACTACATTTTCGTCTGTGTTTTGTGTTCTCATATTTGTTAATTTTTTTCCCTTTAAAACATTTATTTCTAGATCACCGGACTTAGAAGAAATGCCTACAATCATACCTTCATAAACAGGATCGTTGTGTGTCACAAGCATCTCGCCCCTAGCTTGTAAATTAAAAATTGCAAATGCTACAGCCTTTCCAGTTTCCATTGATATAAGAGCTCCGTTTCTTCTTCCCTCCATATCACCAGTGTAATCTCCGTAGGAATGAAAGGTTCTATTTATAACTCCAGTACCTTTTGTTAAAGTCAAAAATCTACTTGTGTAGCCCATCAAACCTCTAGTAGGGGCATGAAAAATTAATCTTTTTTTATTTTTACCTGTATCTTTTAAATTAATAAGTTTACCTTTCCTTCTATTCATTGAGTCAATAATTCTCGATGAGTATTCTTCATCTAAATCCATAGTAATTTCTTCGATAGGCTCTTGCTTTTTTCCATTATTATCTTTTTTAATTAAAACTTTTGGAGGACTAATGGTCATTTCAAATCCTTCTCTTCTCATTTGAGTTAAAAGAATTTCTAACATCAATTCTCCTCGTCCACTGATTATGAAGGAATCTTTGTTTTCATTTTCTTCAAATGTTATTCCAACATTATTTTCAGCCTCCAAAACTAATCGTTCGCGAATCTGAGTACTGGTTAATTTTTTCCCCTCCGTTCCGGCTAAAGGAGAACTATTTACTGTAATTGTAATTGACATTGTTGGAGGATCAATAGGAGTTGCATTTATCGGTACATCTAATTCTAAATCACAAATCGTATCTGCAACATTAGCTTTTTCCAAACCTGCAATAATAACTATGTCTCCCGCTTCACCTGTTTGAATTGGAACTTTTTTTGTTCCTTCATATCTAAATATTTTTGTTAGTCTTCCTTCATCAACTTTTTTACCATTAAGATTAATAGCTTTTATTTGTTGATTTGCTTTTGCAGTCCCTTGAGCTATTTTACCAATTAAGCTTCTGCCTAAAAAACTGTCAGCATAAAGCAAAGTGGAAAGCATGGCAAAAGGTTTAGTTTTGTCTAAATTAATAGGTTTGATGTGGTTCATTATTAAATCTAATAATGGGGTTAAATTTTTTCGTGGGCCATCTATATCTTTCGTAGCCCAACCCGATCTTCCACTAGCATATAAAACTGGAAAATCTAATTGCTCTTCGTTAGCATCTAAACTTACAAAAAGATCAAACGTTTCATCTAAAACTTCGTTGGCTCTTTGATCGCTTTTATCCAATTTATTTATAACCACTATTGGCTTTAAGCCTTGCTTTAAAGCTTTAGCTAATACAAATTTTGTTTGTGGCATTACTCCCTCAACAGAATCAATTAATAACAATGCACCATCAGCCATATGCAAAACTCTTTCTACTTCTGCAGCAAAGTCTCTGTGTCCGGGAGTATCGATAATATTTATTCTTGAATTTTTCCAATTAATCGAAGCTGGTTTTGCTAAGATTGTAATACCCCTTTCTTTTTCTAATTCTCCTGAGTCCATTATACGTTCTTCAACATTTTCATTTTCTCTAAAAGAACCACTTTGTTTCATTAAACTATCAATAAGAGTAGTTTTACCATGGTCGACGTGCGCTATAATTGTAATATTTCTAATGTCTGTCATTTAATTGGTTGCGGGGGTAGGATTTGAACCTACGACCTTCAGGTTATGAGCCTGACGAGCTACCAGACTGCTCCACCCCGCGTTAAATTATATTTTCTTTATATTAATTGCTTGGAGTTTGTTTTTTTCTTCTTTGATATCAAATTTTAACTTTTGCTCTTCTTTTAAAACTCTTAACTTCGAATTTTCTAAAGCTGATACATGTAAAAAAATATCCTTATTTGTTTCATCTTCAGTGATGAATCCATACCCTTTTTTGGAGTTGAACCATTTAATTTTACCAGATGGCATTTTTAATCCTCTCATTTTAATTAGTACCTATTTTTAAGTTTTTGTAACTTTTTTATTCTTTTAATATTTTCTGTTTGAACTCTTTTTTTTCGCTCAGATGGTTTTTCATAAGTACTTTTCATCTTCATGACTTTAAAAAAACCTTCTTTTTGAAGTTTTCTTTTCAATACTCTAATTGCCTGCTCAACATTATTATCTTTTACGTCTATTTTAATAAAAACCTCCTGTTATTTTTATGTTAGTTATCATTTGATTGATTAATTGTCTACAATGAAGCTGCTTGAGCTTTTTTTTCTTCTCTTATCTTGGCTTTTTTTTCTCTTTCAATTCTTCTTTTCGCTTTTTCAAGACTTTTTTGAAAAGTTTCCTGTGTACAAAGTGCTAAAATTACAGGATCTCTTGGCTTCAAATTTGAGAAATTCCAATAACTTCTTTTTCTGATTAATGAGACTGTATTTTTAGTACTCCCTACTAATTTTGATATTTGACCATCAGTAAGTTCTGAAGCATTTTTACATAACCATAAAATTGCATCAGGTCTATCTTGTCTTTTTGATAGTGGAGTATATTTTGGTTTTTTTCTCTCTTTAATGTCAACTTCGTCAACTTTTTTTAATAACTGCAAATCTTTATCTGGATTATTAGAACATGTTTCTATTTCTTCTCTAGATAACTGACCAGCAAGAATAGGGTTGTAGGCTTTAATACCTTTGGCAACATCGCCATCAGCGATACCTTTAATTTCAAGTTCGTGCAAATTACAAAATTTTGCTATTTGTTTAAATGTTAATGTAGTGTTTTCTACCAACCAAACAGCTGTCGCTTTTGGCATAAAAGGTGCTTCAGGCATATTATGATTTTTTCACTCTTAAATTACTAAACTTTTTATTGTATTTACTTACTCTTCCTTTATCTAATATTTTTTGGGCACCACCTGTCCAGGCATAATGAGATTTAGGATCTATATCTAATTTTAATATATCGTTTTCTTTTCCCCAAGTAGATCTTGTTTCAAATTCACTACCATCGGTCATTACAACTTTAATTTTATGATAGTTAGGATGTATGTTTTTTTTCATGAGCCGAGTTTTATATTATTAAAGGTTTTTACTCAATATTTTTTTTTATTATTAAATCGCTCAATTCATCATAAATATTTGAATTAGATGCTAAAATATTCCTCTTTAATGGCATTTTTTTATCATGCTCAAAAAAATCAACTAATCCTCCTGCTTCTTTTAGAATAATTATTCCTGCCGCAATATCCCAGTAGTTTAGTTCCCTTTGCCAATATCCATCAAATCTTCCACAAGCAACATATGCCATGTCTAAAGCGGCACTACCAAATTTTCTAACATTAGAAACACTTTTAGAAACGTTAATATACTCTGAAAATATTTCATCCTTATTTTTGCTAGCTTGCTTAGGGCCACCAGTGACAAGTAAGGCATCTTTAATCTTTTTTTTGTTAGAAACTCTTATTCTAGAATTATTTAAAAAAGCTCCATTACCTTTTTCCGCACAAAACAATTCATTCATAACAGGGTTAAATATCACACCACATACTACCTCGTTTTCTTCTTCGTATGCCACTGAAATAGCAAACTGGGGAATTCCATTTAAAAAATTCATTGTTCCGTCAATCGGGTCAATGATCCATCTATTTTTAGTATTTGATTTATTAATCAAACCAGTCTCTTCAGTGATTATACCATATTCAGGGTGAGCTTTTTGTAATTCTTCGATTAAAATTTTTTCTGTTCTTTTATCAGCTGAAGTTACAAAATCTCCAGGACCTTTGGATGAGACTTGTAAATTTTCTATCTCTCCAAAGTCTCTAATTAATGATCTTGAAGCTTTTCTGCACGCTTTAATTATTATGTTTATATGAGGAGAATTTAATCTCATTAATTTACTCTCTTAACGTATTCAAGAGTTCGAGTGTCTAAAATTATTTTTTCACCAGTTTCTATAAACGGAGGCACGTCAACTTTTATACCACAGTCTAATATTGCAGGTTTATAAGAAGAGGATGCAGTTTGATTTTTTATTGCGGCGTCAGTACTTTCAACAATACATTCAATGTTGTTAGGTAATTCTATTGAAATAGGTTTTTCATCCATGAAGGAAATATTAACTTCAACATTTTCTTTTAACAATTTATAACGTTCTCCAGCTATTGATTTTGGTATTTCTACTTGTTCGAAACTTGTATTGTCCATAAAATGACAACTATCTCCATCAATATACAAAAAATTAAATTTTTTTTCTTCTATTTCTGCTTTTTCAACTGTTTCATTTGATCTAAATCTTTCATTTAGTTTCGTTCCTTTTATAACACTTTTTAATTCCACCTGATTAAAAGCTCCACCTTTTCCAGGTTTTACATGTTGGGTTTTTAAAACATTCCAATAATCATTTTTATGTTCAATAATCATTCCTGGTTTGATTTCTATTGCAGTAATTTTCATTTAAATTTCCTTATTGCAGTTTCTGGTTTTAAATTTGGGTTATCCCAAATATAACTTGATATTGCAATATATTTTGCCCCGCATTTTAAAAATTTTTTGTAATTTAAATTATTAATTCCACCAATTGCAACAATGGGTATTTTTAAATTTTTTTTGGCCCATTTAAGTATGTTTAAATTAGCTTTTTTTGCATTTGGCTTTAGTTTTGACTTACTAAATGACCCGAAAGCCAAATAGTTTACTTTACTATTGAAAGCAATTCTGGCTAATGACTTTGAGTTGTGACAAGTAACTCCTATAATTTTGTCTTTTAAAATTTTTTTAGCATTTTTTACTGATCCATCATTTTGTCCTAAATGACAACCATCTGCCATAACAATTTTTGAGACATCTGATCTATCATTGATTATAAATTTTACTTTGTATTTTTGGGTAATTCTTTTAATTCTTTTAGCTATTTTTATTAATTTATCTTTTCTTATTTGTTTTAATCTTAATTGAAAAAAACAAACATTTTTGACCTGCAAAACTTTCGTGAGATCATCGTAAAATTTTTCATCAATTTTTTGAGGAGAAATTAAATAGATAAATTTTTTCAATTAAATTAAGCTACTGTTTCTTTCTCTAAATTTTCAGACCACTCACCCCTTGAAGAAAGCCCATTCATCTTTGCTCTATGATCAAAAGCTTTTTGAATATTAGCCTGATTTTTTTGATCTTTTCCAAATTCTTTTAATGCACTTGCTTGCAACCCTCTACCATAAGAAAAAGTAATTAAAAAATTTGTATCGTTGATTTTATTTATCTCATTCAAATTTTTACTAGCTTCTATCTCAGACTGACCACCGGATAAAAAAGCTATACCAGGCACATCACTTGGTACATTTTTCTTGAGACAATCTAATGTTTTTTTTGCAATTTCCTCAGCTGTTGTTTTTTTAGCATACTCTGATCCTGGAATTATCATGTTAGGTTTTAAAACAGTACCTTTTAAGTTTACTTTGTGTATTGCTAGCTCATTATAGCATTCATTTAAAACATTTGTTGTTACCTGATAACATTTGTTAATATCATGTGACCCATCCATTAATACTTCAGGTTCTACTATTGGAACCATTTTTGCTTCCTGTACAAGTGCAGCGTATCTGGCAAGAGCGTGGGCATTTGATTTTATAGATTGTGAGGATGGAAACTTATTTCCAATTTTATAAACTGCTCTCCATTTTGTAAATCTTGCACCAAGTTCGTAATATTCTTTTAACCTTTCTCTTAAACCATCCAAACCCTCAGTAACAGTCTCGTCTGGTGATCCCGCTAGAGGTTTAGCTCCTTTGTCAACTTTAATCCCTGGAATAGCATCATTCTTTAAAATTAGTTCAGGCACAGAAGGTCCAAGTGTAGTTTTCTGTTTAATTGTCTCGTCAAAAAGAATAACTCCACCGATATAATTTTTCATAGCTTTAGAACTAAAAAGAGTCTGTCTAAAAACTAACCTATTTTTTTCAGTATTTTCTATATTTATACTTTTAAACCTTTTTGCAATCGTACCAGTACTTTCGTCCGCTGCTAGTATTCCTTTTCCTTTAGCACACATTTTTTTTGCAATTTCTTCTAATGTCATAATTGGTATTTATTTTAAAACACTTAGGCCGGGCAAGTCTTTTCCTTCAAGAAATTCTAAAAATGCCCCACCTGCTGTTGATAAGTGTGTAAAATAAAATTTATCATTACTTTTATTTATCGCAGAAACAGTATCTCCTCCACCTAGTATCGATACTAAGGACCTTTTGGTTGTATTTTCAGAAATTTTCTTTGCTATCGCTAATGTACCAGTTGAAAAATTTTTATTTTCAAAGTATCCCGCAGGTCCATTCCATAAAACTGTATTAGATTGATCTATAATACTCTCAATATTTTCAATTGTTTTTGGACCAATATCCAATATTATTTCATTTTCATTAATGGAGTTTTGTTTTTTTGTTTTTCCAAAACTCTCGAAACTAGTAGAAACATTACAGTCTTCAGGAATAACAATATTACAATTATATTTTTTTGCTTTAGAGAATATATTTTCAATTATTTTTTTAGTATCTTTTTCTACTAATGATTTACCAACCTTAAAGCCTTTATAAGTTAAAAAATTATTAGCCATAGCTCCAACAATTATAATGTTATTTACATTTCTTATTAAATTAGAAATTACACTTATTTTTGTAGAAATTTTTGATCCTCCAATAATGCAGGTAACCGGTCCTTTTTTATTTTGGATAATCGCGTTCATTGCTGCGACTTCTTTTTTTAAAAGTGGTCCTCCATAGGCTTCTTTTACATACTTTGTAATCTTATGAATAGAAGCTTGTTCTCTGTGTGAACAAGAAAAAGCATCGTTAACATAAATATCGCCAAGTGAGGCAAGTTTTTTTGCAAAAATATCATCATTTTTATTTTCTCCCTCAAAAAATCTTATATTTTCCAATAAAATGATTTCTCCTTCTTTTAAATGTGAAAATTTACTTTTTGTTTCCTCATTAATATCTCCCGCAAAAAAATATATATTTGTTTCCAAGTGTTCTTTTAAAAATTTGTATATTGGGGTTAGTGATAATTCATTATTCTTTACGCCTGTTGGTCTTCCTAAATGGCTTATAATAAGTATCTTCGCTTTTCTTTTAATTAAGTTTCTTAAAAAAGGTAAACTTGTTAAAATTCTACTTGTATCTTGAATTTTTTTTTCTTTTAGTGGCACGTTTAAATCAAGTCTAAGAATAATAGTTTTGTTCTGAATTTCTTGATTTTCAGAAAAATATTTTATCTTACTCATGTAAATTCTAATTATCTTCTGAGTTTTTCTTGAATAGCGAGTACTATTTTTTCAACTGATAAATTAAGATGTTCATATACTTTTTTATAAGGAGCACTCTCACCAAATTTTTCAATACCAAAAGATATACCTTTACCTCCTAAATATTTTTTCCATGATGATACATTTCCAGCTTCAATTGTAACAATTAGAGACTCTTGATCTATAATATCTCTTTTAAAATCATCTGATTGTTTATCAAAAAGTTCTTGGCATGGCATCGAAACCACCTTTGAATCAATATTATTTTGTTTTAATGCATCGTGCACATTTATAGCTAATTCAACTTCTGATCCTGACGCAATTAATGTTACTTTGTTGTCATGTGAAGTCATCTTGACTACATAAGCTCCATTTTCGCATTCGTTCTTTTCTGATAATTTAGGATTAATGTAAGGTAGTTTTTGTCTCGATAGTGCAATTGCGCTAGGTGTATTTTTACTTTTTAAAGCTATTTCCCAACACTCAAAAGTTTCATTAATATCTGCAGGCCTAAAAACATTAAGATTAGGAATTGCTCTTAGGCCATCTAGTTGCTCTATAGGTTGATGTGTAGGACCATCTTCACCAAGTCCAATTGAATCATGAGAGAAAATATAAATTACTTTTAAACCCATCAACGCTGAAAGCCTTATTGATGGTTTACAATAGTCTGAAAAAATTAGAAAAGTTCCGCCAAAAGGAATTAATCCACTATATAATGCTAATCCATTCATAATAGCTGCCATTCCGTGTTCTCTGACACCGTAATGAATATAATTTCCATCAAAATTTTTTGAGCTAATTACTTTTGAGTTGTTCGTTTTAGTATTGTTTGACCCACTGAGGTCTGCAGATCCACCAATTAACTGAGGCAAGATATTTGAAATACTTTCTATAGCAGTTGATGAACATTGTCTTGTTGCCATGCTAGGTTTAGAATCAAAGAATTTTATTTTTTCCTTTTTTATTAAATTTTTAAGATCTTTAAGATTTGACTCTATATACGTATCTTTTAATAGTGACTTAATATTAGAGTTTTTTTTGTCTAGTACTTCTAACCACTTTCTCTCTAATTCTACTCCTTTTTTACCAATCTCTCTCCAACCATTTAAAACTGTTTCAGGAATTTTAAATGGCTCATTATTCCATTTAAGTTTTTTTCGTACTAAATTAATTTCTTCATCACCAAGAGGAGATCCGTGTGAAGAAGCTTTTCCAGATTTGTTTGGAGATCCAAATCCTATTATAGTTTTACATGATATTATAGTGGGTTTTTTTGATTTGGAGGCTTTAGTTATTGCTTTTGAAATTTGTTTCTCATTATGACCATTAACTTCTAAAAAACTCCACCCATAACCTTCAAATCTTTTTTTGTAATTATCAGAAACACTTAACGAGGTAGAACCATCAATTGAGATCTTATTATTATCAAAAAAAACAATTAAGTTTTTGAGCTTAAGGTGACCTGCTAAACTCATTGCTTCATGACTTATACCTTCCATTAGGTCTCCGTCACTTGCAATTACATATGTTTTATTATTGATTAAAGATGGTCCAAATTTTTTTCTTAATATTTCTTCAGCAATTGCCATTCCAACTGCATTTCCAAGACCTTGCCCTAATGGACCAGTAGTTGTCTCAATACCAGTTCCTTTTTTATACTCTGGATGACCAGCACAAATAGAATTTAATTGTCTAAAATTTTTTATGTCTTCAATAGAAATGCTTTTGTAACCTGTTAAATAAAGTAAAGAATATAAAAGCATCGAACCATGACCTGCAGATAAAATAAATCTGTCTCTGTTAACCCAGTTAGGATTTTCAGGATTAAACCTCAGGTGGTATTTAAATAAAACTGTAGCTACGTCAGCCATACCCATAGGCATGCCAGGATGACCAGAATTAGCATTCTGAACAGCATCGATTGATAAAAATCTTATCGCGTTTGATAATTGATTAAAATTTACGTTCACAATTTAATTACCTATATAGACTTAAACTTATTATATCAATATTATGATATAAAATAAATAAATGAGTATTTTAGAAAAAAAGGAAAAAAATTTAAATAAGCTAATTAGTAAGTTAGACGTTTTAACTTCAACTTATTCACAGTCTACATATGAAATAGAAAAAATAAATTTAGAAAAAAACGACATACTAAGACAAAAAACGCAAATTGAAAAAAAAAATCAAGAATTAATGAGGGAGCATAATTATTTAAAGGAAAAAATTACTAAATTACAGAATGAGGTAAATAAACAATCAATTATCGACGAAAAATTCAATCAAGATATTGAAGATTTAAGTCAAGAAACCGAAAATTTAGTAAGCGAAATTGAAAAATGGCAAACGTAAATGTAAAGTTTAACAATAAGGATTACCTTTTGTCTTGCGATGACGGTCAAGAGCAGTCGTTGAAAAATTTGACAAAATTTTTAGATAAAAGATATACAGAATTAAAAGATAAATTAGGAAATATTGGTGAAAATAAACTCTTATTAATAACCTCTATACAATTAATAGACGAGTATTTTGATTTAAAACAAAGGGTGACAAAACAAAAACAAAAGCTTGAAGAACTTACTAAAAAATTTCAAGAATTAAGAAGATTAGCCATTAAATATAAAGAAGGTAAAGATAAAGAAATTAATGATCTTAATGATGAACTAGAAAAGTTCAAAAAAACAGTTGACGAGAGCAACAGTCTGTACGAATCCATGTTAGATAAAACGACAAAGTCATTAGAAAAAATCTTATTAAATACTGAATCAATTTCAAAAGTTCAGTAAAATGCAAATTAAATATAAACTAAGAAGTAAATATTTCGGTATAAGAAAAAAAAATTATTTTGAAATTAACCCAAGTTTTTTTGATCCTTTAAATAAATTGATAAATAGAAAAAGTAAAAATAAAAGGATTAATTTATCAAGTTATTATCCGTCGTCTTACGAGGTTAATACTAACATATTATTTGAAACAAAATTAATTAAAAAAGTAAATATATTTCTTCCAGTTATAAAAAAAAATAACCTTATGTACTTTTTTAAATGGAAAAAAAATGACCTCTTAAACATAAATAAATTTGGCATGTTAGAGCCTACGGAAAAAAAAATGCAAGTTGTACCTGATATAATTTTAGTTCCTTTGCTAGCTTATGATAATCAATTGAATCGGCTTGGATACGGTGGAGGATTCTATGATCGTTATTTAAATAAGTATTTAAGTACTTATAAAGAAATAGTGACTGTCGGAGTCGCTTTTTCATTTCAAAAACATAATAGAATTCCAATTTCTATTTCTGATGTTAAATTAAATTATATATTAACCGAAAAAGGATTTGTTTAATGAAAATATTAATTTTAGGTGACATAATGGGGGCATCAGGTAGAAATGCAATAAAAAAAAATTTAAGTAAAATTATTACAGATAACAAAATAAATTTTACAATTATTAATGGAGAAAATTCAGCAGATGACGGCAGAGGTATCACGGAGTCTATTGCTAAGGAATTATTTCAAGAAGGAGTTGATGTTATCACCTCAGGTAATCACATCTGGGATAAAAAAGAAACAACAGAATATATAGATAGGGAAAAAAGATTATTAAGACCAGCTAATCTAGCCGAAGGTTCTCCAGGGCAAGGATATGGAATTTTTTCTACAAAAGATAATAATTTTAAGGTCGGAGTAATAAATTTAATGGGAAATGTATTTATGAGAAAAACAGATGATGTTTTTGAAAAAGCAAAAAAAATACAAAGTAAAATACAATTAAAAAAAAATACTGATTTTATAATTGTAGATTTTCACGGTGAAATCACCAGTGAAAAAATGGCAATCGGACATTTTTTTGATGGGTTGTCTACTGGAGTTGTCGGGACTCATACTCATGTGCCCACAGCGGATACTAGAATTTTGGAAAAAGGAACTGCTTACCAAACTGATGTTGGAATGTGTGGAGATTATAATTCCGTAATTGGGATGAACAAAGAAAATTCTCTTAAAAGATTTTTAAAAGATAAAGGTGCATTGCAACATTTTCCTGCTGTTGGTGAGGCAACACTCTCAGGAATAATAATCGAAGCTGATCCCTCAAATGGACTAGCAAAAAATGTTAAAAGATTAATTCAAGGTGGAAGTTTAATAAAATAGATATGGCGGGTCACTCTCATTGGGCTGGAATTAAACATAAAAAAGGTCGAGCTGATAAAGAAAGATCAAAATTATTTTCTAAACTATCTAGAGAAATTACAGTTGCTGCTAAGTTAGGAGACAAAGATCCTGATATTAATCCTCGTCTCAGAGCGGCAATTCAAGCAGCTAAACAATCAAATATGCCTAAAGAAAATATTTCTAGAGCAATTAGTAAGTCTGAACTTTCTAACACAAAAAATTATGAAAGTTTAAGATATGAAGCTTATGGGCCATTTAATGTTGCTTTTATAATTGAAACACTTACAGATAATAAAAATAGGTCTGCATCAAGCATAAGAACAGTTTTACAAAAAAATGGAGGTAGACTAGGAGAGACAGGGTCAACTTCCCATTTATTTTTTTGCTGCGGAGTTATTCATATTGATAAAAAAAAAATTAGCGATGATCAAGTATTTGAAATTTCAACTGACCTTGGAGCAAAGGACTGTATAGATTTTAAAGATTTATATGAGATAACCACTGAAAAAGATGATTTTTTCAAAATAAAAACTGTATTTGAAAAAAAATTAGATAATTTTGAATACTCAGGTATAGAATGGAGACCTTACAATTATTTAAATCTAACAAAAGAACAAAGTAAAAAAATTGTTGAAATATTAGAAATATTAGAGGAATTAGATGACGTACAAAGTATTTATGTTAACGTTAATTTAGAAGATTCAATTTTATGAAAATTATAGGCATAGATCCGGGATTAAGTGGCGCTATAGCTATTTTGGAAAATAGTAAAGTCTTAAATATTTTTGATATGCCTGTAATGTCAGAGGGGAAAAAAAATAAAAGACAACTTAATAGTGCTCTTTTAGTAAGGTTGATAAAAGACAACATCTTAGATGCTGAAGAAGTTGTTGTTGTAGTTGAGCAAGTGAATGCTATGCCCGGGCAAGGTGTGACCAGCATGTTTAATTTTGGGCAAACTTTTGGTGCTATTAAAGGTATTTGCGCATCTTTAGAACTTCCAATATTTTTTGTTAGACCTTCAAAGTGGAAAAAACATTTTGAATTAATTAATTCGTCAAAAGATTCAAGTAGAACTAAAGTTATTGAAATGTATCCCACACTATCAAAGGAACTTGCAAAAAAAAAAGATGTAAATAAGTCTGACGCTATTTTGATAGCAAGGTTTTATAGTGAGACTAGATTTGAAAAAGTGAATTAAGTGTAATTATATTACATAATTTATATTAAAAGCGCCAAATTCATGACACATTCTAAAAGTAATCAACTCCCATGGAACAAGAAATAGCTACACAAATTGTTGGCCTTGGTGGAAGTTCAGACTTCTCATTATGGAAATTATTTTTAAGAGCTGATTTTGTAGTAAAATTTGTAATTATTCTTTTGATAGCAAGTTCAATTTTTTCATGGGCTTTAATTTTTGATAAGATTAAATTATTTAAGACAATTAATGCTTCGACCGAAGATTTTGAAAAAAAATTCTGGAAGGCTAAATCTGCTGAAAGTTTTAACAATAATCTTCCCGCAAACTCAAAAGATCCTGCAACAATAATTTTCAAATCAGCAATGAACGAAGTTATAAAAACTAAAAGACAATCTTCCGCAGTACAGGCTGCAAGAGTTGAAAGAGTCTTAGAAATAGCTGCTGATACAGAAATAAAAAAGATAGAGAAAAATTTTACTTATTTGGCTACCATTGGATCAACAGCACCTTTTATAGGTTTGTTCGGAACAGTTTGGGGTATAATGAATTCTTTTCAATCAATTGCAATTTCAAGAAATACAAGTTTAGCAATTGTAGCACCAGGAATT
>MDSV01221260.1_pt1 | contig 15558 bp, 19 predicted proteins | sample 810851 | NCBI WGS metagenome assembly MDSV01 (sample SAMN05326640, study PRJNA326480) | marine metagenome | isolation source: seawater | place: Atlantic Ocean: North East | collected 2012
CAGCTGTTATTGCTGATAATGTAGGCGATAATGTTGGTGATTGTGCTGGTATGGCTGCTGACTTGTTTGAAACATATGCGGTAACAATTGTTGCAACTATGGTTTTATCCTCTATCTTCTTTAACGAAAATTTAAATATGATGGTTTATCCATTGGCTATTGGTGGCTCTTGCATACTTACATCTATTATAGGAACCTTTTTTGTTAAATTAGGAAAAAGCAAAAACATTATGGCTGCTCTTTATAAAGGTTTCATAGCCACATCAATTCTCTCAGTTGTTATTTTATATCCAGTTACAGATAAGATAATTGGATTAGAAAAAATATATATATCTACAAATTCTAGTTTTTCTGGATTTGATCTTTATTTATGTGGTGTAGCAGGCTTAATAATTACAGGATTAATTATTTGGGTTACTGAGTATTATACAGGGACAAGTTTTAGACCAGTAAGAAGTGTTGCTAAATCATCCACTACAGGACATGGTACAAATGTAATTCAAGGATTAGCTGTATCTTTAGAAGCAACAGCATTACCAGCATTAATTATTGTTGCTGGAATTTTAATTACTAATCAAATAGCTGGATTATTTGGAATAGCTATAGCTGTTACAACAATGTTAGCTCTAGCTGGTATGGTTGTTGCTTTAGATGCTTACGGGCCAGTTACTGATAATGCCGGTGGTATAGCAGAGATGTCTAACTTACCTAAAAATGTAAGAAAAACAACAGATGCATTAGATGCTGTAGGAAATACTACCAAAGCTGTGACAAAAGGTTATGCTATTGGATCTGCTGGTTTAGGTGCTTTGGTTTTGTTTGCTGCGTACACAGAAGATATTAAATTCTTTTCAAATGTAAAAGGCTCAGCTTTAGAAAATGTAACAGTAAGCTTTGATCTTTCAAATCCTTTTGTAGTAATCGGTTTATTAATAGGAGGAATGTTACCTTATTTATTTGGATCAATGTCTATGCAAGCTGTAGGAAGAGCTGGTGGAGCAGTTGTAATTGAAGTTAGAAGACAATTTAAAAAAATACCAGGTATAATGAAACGAAAAAGAAAACCTGATTATGGGAAGTTAGTAGACTTACTTACAAAGGCAGCTATTAAGGAAATGATAATTCCATCATTGTTGCCAGTTTTATCTCCAATTATCCTATACATTATTATTTTGCCAATAGGTGGCACCGAGGCAGCTTTAGCATCAGTCGGAGCGATGTTATTAGGTGTAATTGTTACAGGCTTGTTTATGGCTTTATCCATGACGGCTGGCGGCGGTGCTTGGGATAATGCAAAGAAATATATTGAAGATGGAAACTATGGAGGTAAAGGTTCAGAAGCACATAAAGCGGCAGTAACGGGAGATACTGTAGGAGATCCTTATAAAGATACTGCTGGACCAGCAGTCAACCCAATGATCAAAATAACTAATATAGTTGCTTTGCTATTATTAGCAGTAATAGCTCATTAATATTATTTTCTTTTTGATAGCATTTTTTGTCTAACACTAGACAGGAAACCTGTAATAAAATTTTCTTTACGAATTTCATTTTCAGTAATTTCTTTATTAAAAGAAATTTTGTTCATTTTTTCTTTATCGTAAAATTCTTTATCTGTAAGGATTCCATATTTATCAAATTCAAGAACTAGAACATTATTTTTTTTAATATAATTACGTCCTAATTTTAAAAGTTTTCCTCTTGTTCTTGTTCTTTCAATATAAATCCATAAATTATTATCAACCATTCCTTTAGTTGAAGGTTGTCCTAAAACCAAAACTACATCATTTTTATTTGACTCATTTACGATAATTAACTTCTCTCTTTTTTTAAGATATGCTACACCATGAGTTTTAATAACCTCATTTCTTTGGCAATTCGTTATAAAAAATGAGATAATTATAAAAAAAAATATATATTTTTTCATATGGTAAAAACTTTAAATAAAAATTTAATAAATGAAAACATTTTATATAACAATATACTTTTATTAGCACGAAAACCGCTATTTTACACTAAATTTAATCTAACAGATAATTTTCAAAATAGAATTCATCTTATTTTTCTGCATATTTCGTTTGTATTTAACAAAATCAAAAAAGCAAGTGAAAAAAATATTTATAAAGATTTTTACCAAAATTCCTTTGATTTAATATTTAAAAATATAGAACTTAATATGCGTGAATTGGGCTATGGTGATGTTACAATTAATAAAAATATGAAATTATTAGTTAAAACTTTTTATAATATATTGTTGTATTGCGAGAATTTTAAAAATGAGACCGAAACATCAAAAACTATTTTCTTTTCCAAATTTTTATTACATAAAACGGATATAAAAAACGTTGAAAATATACCATTAATTAAGTATTTTAATGCCTATCAAGCTTTTTGTTTTGATTTAAGCTCTGATAGTGTATTAAAAGGTGAAATTAAATTTAAATATAATTAGATATTAAAATGGCTGTACCAAAACGAAAAACATCGAAAGCTAGAAGAAATAAAAGAAGATCGCATCACAGAATACCAGCGGTTAATATAGTTGAAGATAAGAAATCTGGTGAGTTTAGATTATCACATCACGTAGATTTAAAAACCGGAATGTATAACGGTAAGCAAATTTTAGAGCCAAAAAAATAATATATATATAAAATGTCAGACATAGTTAAAATTGCTATAGATGCAATGGGTGGTGAGAATTCTCCTAATAAAATTATCGATGGGATTGAAATTTCGCTTAAAAAAAATAAAAAAAATTTTTTTTATCTTTATGGAGATAAAGAAGTGTTACAAGAATTAATTGAAAAAAAAAAACTAATAAAAGATTATTGTGAAATAATTGGTACCAAAGACGTAATTTCTGATAATGAAAGCCCACTTGCTGCAGCAAAACGAAGTAAAGATACAAGTATGTGGAAAGCCATTGAGTCACTTAAAGAAAAGAAAACCCATATATCTTTATCTGCCGGTAACACAGGAGCATTATTAGTAATTTCTAGGCTTCAATTAAATACTATTGATGGAATAGGAAAACCTGCTTTAGCTGCTTTATGGCCAAATAGAAATACCATGAACGTTGTATTAGATTTAGGAGCTAATATTGAATGTAGTGAAAAAAATTTAACTGACTTTGCATGTATGGGGTCTGCATTATTTAAATCTCTTTTTGATAGCAATTTACCTCGTGTAGCTTTATTAAACGTTGGTTTAGAAGAAAATAAGGGACATGACATTTTAAAAAAAACTTTTTCAATTCTAAAAAATGAAACAAATAAAAACTTTATTTTTAGTGGATATATAGAAGGAAACCATATAATGGACGGTGATACAGACGTTATTGTTACTGACGGTTTTACTGGAAATGTTGCATTAAAAACAGCTGAAGGTACTGCTAATTTTATAACACAAAGTTTAAAATCTTCATTAAATAAAATTTCAATTTTATTATCGTATACTGGATTAAAAAAATTTAAAGATAAACTTGATCCACGAAAATATAATGGAGCTATTTTTCTTGGTTTAGAAAAACCTGTTGTAAAAAGCCATGGAGGAACTGATCACATAGGTTTTGCTCACTCAATAGATGTATGCAATAAGATTGTAAGAGCTCAATTAATTGAAAAAATAAAAACAAACCTGATTACTGTTGACGCAAATTAAAAGCAATAATATCTTTGGTTAATGATTAAAAAAAATATCACCAGAAAAGATTTAGCTGAAAAAGTTTATAAAAATATTGGTTTTTCAAAAAATTTTTCTTTGAATCTAATTGATGATTTTTTTGAAATTTTAGTTTCTGAATTAATTAAGTCAAAAAAAGTTAAAATTACATCTTTTGGAACATTTACTGTTAATGAAAAAAAGGAAAGGATAGGCCGAAATCCTAAAACAAAAGTTGAAGCTATTATTTCATCTAGAAAAGTTACTAAATTTAAACCTTCATTGTTTATTAAAAAGAAACTAAATAAAAAATGAAAAAGTCTGAAAAAAATGTTGATGCTTATAAATCTATTGGTGAGGCAGCAAGAATTGTCGGTCTAATTGATAAAAAAACTGGGACAATACAAACTCATACAATTAGATATTGGGAAACTCAGTTTAAACAAATTAAACCTAGTATAAGAGCAGGAAACCGCAGATATTATTCTACAAAAGATATAGAAACTATTCGTCACATTAAATTTTTACTAAAAGACAAGGGTTTAACTATAAGTGGTGTAAAAAAGATTCTTGATAAAAATAATGATCAATTGCTTGACGATAATATAAATATAGGTGTATATAAATCTAATTTTAAAACAAGAAAAGTTATAAAAGATAAGATTAAAAATATTTCTAAAATTATAAAGGAATTAAAAAATATAAAAAATGGCTAAAAAAACCCACATTAAAGTTCGATTAGTACCTGAAGCTAAACCAGATAGTGCGTTTTTTTACTATGTAAAAAAACCTGCTGGTGGTGAAAAAGCTAAAATTAAATTAAAAGTAAAAAAATATAATCCATCAACACGCAAACATGAATTTTTTGTTGAAAAGAAACTTCCTCCTCATAGTAAATAATTATTTTTTTTTAAAATTTTTTCTTTCAAAATCGATATAAGCCCAAATCATACATTTCCATATTTTGTATGTAATAGATGGGTCAATTTGTTTTTTTATTGAGCTTTTTTTAATCTTTTTTAAAATATACGAAATTCTTTTCTTATCAACAATCTCTTTTTTGCTAGTTTTAATAAGTATAACTTTTTTAATAATATTGGACCTAATTTTGATAATATTTAATAATTTGTTATCTAGGATGTCTAATTTTTTTCTTTGTATATTTAGTTTTTTTTTATTTTTAGGCGACATTTATTCAATTGGATTTTTTAAAAATTAATATATTTATTATTATATGTATATAGATAATAAACAAATAAACAATTATATTTCATATTGGTTGCTATCAATTTTTCTAATTGTTTCGTTAATTATAGTTATTGGTGGGCTAACAAGACTTACGGATTCAGGTCTTTCTATTACAGAATGGGAGCTCTTTAAGGGAGTGTTGCCACCGTTAAATGAAAACCAGTGGAATGAATATTTTGATTTATATAAAAAAATTCCTGAATACAAGCTACAAAATAATTTAATGGTATTAAGTGAATTTAAAGTTATTTTTTGGTGGGAGTTTGTACATAGATTTCTGGGTAGGTTGGTAGGTATTGCTTTTTTATTTCCTTTAATTTTTTTTACAATAAAAGTTGGATTTAAAAAAACAATTAAATTTCATTTGATATTTTTATTAATTTGTTTTCAAGGATTCATTGGTTGGTATATGGTCTCTAGTGGTCTTGTTAATAGAGTTGATGTAAGTCATTATAGATTAGCATTACATTTAGTTTTAGCTTTTATTATACTATCATTAGTTTTATGGTGCTTTTTAAGTTGTAAAAAAATTACCTTTCCAGATAAAAAAATTAGCAATTTTTTTCTATTAATATTTGTTTTTTCATTATTTTGTCAAATAATAATGGGTGCATTCGTCTCTGGTATGGATGCTGGAAAAATTTATAATTCTTGGCCTTTAATGGGACGTGGTTATTTTCCTGACGATAATCTAATTATAAATATTTTTAGCTTATCAGCATTTAACTCGCCATCTTTGGTCCAGTTTATTCATAGGAATTTAGCATACTTAATATTTATTTTTTACTTAATCATTTTATTTAAAGTTTATTCTAATAATATGACTGACTTTTATCGTGTTGTGAACGTATTGGGAATTTTCCTTTTTTTACAAATTCTACTTGGAATTTTAACACTTTTATATGGTGCACAGATTTTTATTTCTTCTGTACACCAAATAAGTTCAATTTTTTTAATTAGTTCGAGTATTTATTTTTTATACTTAAATACTAAAATTAACTAACTGCTTTTAATTTAGTTTTACCAGACGCATCCAATGCTTGACTTAAATCAGCAATAATATCATCAGGATGTTCAATTCCAATTGACAGTCTAATGTAACCAGGTGTAACTCCTGCAGCTAAAAGTTCCTCAGGTGTTAACTGGCTGTGAGTAGTTGTTGCTGGATGAATAGCTAAACTCCTAGCATCACCAATATTAGCAACATGGTAAAACATTTTTAATGCTTCTATAAACTTTTTACCAGCTTCAACTCCACCTTTAACTTCAACACCAACCAAACCACCATTACCACCTTTGAAGTATCTTTTGGCTCTATCTCCAATTTCACCTTTATGAATGTTTGGATAAATAACTCTATCAACATTTTTATGTTTAGATAAAAAATCAACAACTTTTTGTGCGTTGGAACAATGTTGTTTCATTCTTAAAGGAGCTGTTTCTAAACCTTGAATTATTCCAAAGGCATTATCTGGAGCTAACGCAGAACCTAAATCTCTAAGTAAAACTACTCTAGCACGTACCGCGTAGGCAACATTTGCGCCGGTAAGCTCAGGAACAACTTTTCCCCATACAGCCCCACCATAACTTGCATCTGGCTCATTAAATAATGGTTGTCTTTTTGGATCAGCAGTCCAATCAAAATTACCACCATCTACTAAACATCCTCCAATAACAGTGCCATGACCTCCTATAAATTTAGTCAAAGAATGAATTACTACTGCAGCACCATGCTCAAGTGGTTTACATATAACTGGAGCAGCTGTGTTATCCATAATTAATGGTATGTTATGTTTTCTTCCTATATCTGAAACTTCTTTAATTGGAAAAACACGTAAATATGGATTTGGTAATGTTTCAGCATAAATACATCTAGTTTTTTCATCAATTTGTTTTTCAAAATTTTTTGGATCAGATGGATCAGCATACCTAACTTCTATACCAAGTTTTTTGAGTGTGTGAGTAAACAAATTTACTGTTCCACCATAAAGATCTGTAGAACTGATAAAATTATCACCTGCTTGACAACAATTAGTTACAGCAAAAGTTGATGCTGCTTGACCTGAACCTACTGTTACACAAGCTAGTCCACCTTCTAACGCTGCTACTCTTTTTTCTAAAACATCGTTAGTAGGATTCATTATTCTTGTGTAAATATTTCCAAACTCTTTTAAAGCGAATAAATTTGCAGCTGTATCAGTATCTTTAAATTGATAAGATGTTGTTCTATAAATTGGAACAGCCACAGATGTAGTTGCAGGATCGCTTCTATATTCTCCGCCGTGAAGTGCTATTGTTTCTGGATTTTTTATATCTTTAGTCATATTTCTCCCATTGTTATTAATAAATGATATTTTCTCTTTAAAATCACTTATTGTAAAGGTTTTAATAGAGTTAAAAATTTGACTTTATCGTTAAATCTCAGTACTTATGCGCAAAATATAATGACTAATTTTGTTAAAAAAAGTGAATTAAACAATAACTGGGTTTTGATAGACGCAGAGAACGTTGTGGTAGGAAGATTAGCAGCCTATATATCAAAAGTTATAAGAGGTAAAGATAAAGCAACGTATACTCCGCACATGGATAATGGAGATTTTGTTGTTGTAACAAATATTGAAAAAATAAAATTTACTGGAAAAAAATTTTCAGATAAAAAATATTACAGACACACAGGTTATCCAGGAGGAATAAAAAATACTACTCCTTCTATATTAATAAAAAAGAAGCCTGAAGAAATTTTAAAATTAGCAGTCAAAAGAATGCTACCTGGTGGTCCATTGGCAAAAAAACAATTATCAAAACTAAAGATTTACAAAGGAAGTAATCATCCGCATGAATCACAAAACCCGAAAAAAATTAACTTTTCAAACATAAACTCAAAAAATAATAAATCGATAAACTAATATGGAAAAAGAGACTGTTGCATCATCAAATAATAAAAAAGTAAGATTAGATTTTAAAGATTCTAAGTATGCTACCGGTAGAAGAAAAAAATCTATTGCTAAAGTTTGGCTTAAAAAAGGTTCTGGGGTAATACATGTAAATAACAAAAAAATGATCGATTATTTTGTTAAAAAAAATTTACAAATAGCTATATTCAGACCATTATCTATTACCAAAAGAGAAAATGAATTTGATGTCAGATGTTCTGTTAAAGGAGGAGGTTTGACTGGACAAGCTGGTGCAATAATTCATGGTCTGTCAAGAGCTATAATTCAATTTGAACCAGATCTTAAGACGATATTAAAAAAAGAAAAGCTTACGACAAGAGATTCTAGAGCTGTTGAAAGAAAAAAATACGGAAGAAGAAAAGCACGTAGAAGCTTTCAGTTTTCTAAAAGATAAAAAATTAATTAAAATTTATCTTAACATTAATTGCTGATATAATTAAAAAAATGAAAGATTCATTAAATATAGTTATTGCTGGAGCTACAGGTTACATAGGTCTGCAGTTAATAAAGATTTTAACAAAACATCCAAAAGTTACTATTTTATATTTATGTGCAACAAAATCTATTGGTTCATCAATTAAAAAGTTTGACAAAACTATTCAGAGCAAAAAACTTCCAATAATATCTAACATTAAAAATGTGCAATGGAGTAAAATTGATGTCTTGTTTACAGCACTTCCCAATGGTGAGGCACAAAAAATTATAAAAAAAATTCCTAAAAAAATTAAATTAATTGATCTGTCGGCAGATTTTAGACTAAATGATTATAAATTATATAAAAAATGGTATGGAATTGATCATAAATCAAAGGATCTTATTAATAGATCAATTTACGCTATAACAGAATTTTCTAAAAAAAATATTAAAAATTATAAAATAATTTCTTGTCCTGGATGTTATCCTACGTCAGTTCAATTACCTTTAATTCCATTAATTAAAAATAAGATTATTAAAACAAATAAAATAATCATCGACTCAAAATCAGGATATTCTGGAGCTGGAAAAAATATTAAAAAGAGATTTGGTTATAAAAATTTATATGAATCTGTCTCTGCCTATGGAATTGGTAGCCATAGACATATGGCTGAAATAGATCAAGAATTTACAAAAGCTGGAAAAAAAAAGATAAATGTTTCTTTCACACCACATCTTATACCAATGTTTAGAGGTATTTTATCAACAATTTATTTAGATCTTAACGGCAATTATACAGCTAAAAAAGTTTTTAACTTTTTAAAGGTTTATCATAAAAATAATTTTTTTGTTAAGATTGGTGCATTTAATAAACCTATAAATACAGGTGAGGTAATGAATACTAATTATTGTAAAATTGCTATTTGTGAAAATAGAGTTAAGAATAGTGTAATTATAATATCAGTAATTGATAACTTAATAAAAGGTGGTTCAGGTCAAGCAGTTCAAAATATGAATGTTGCTTTTGATTACAAAGAAAATGAAGGTTTGATATGAAAAAAACTTTTTACTTAATATTGTTTTTTTTAATAACTAGTTGTTCAAATAATAAAAATTTTAAAACTGTATATTGGTGCGGTGATCATCCGTGTATAAACAAAAAAGAAAGACAAAACTATTTTAAAAAAACAATGGTTGTCGAAATTAAAGATTTAGATGATAAAAATGATATTAAAAATTCAGATACAGATAAATTAATCGAGCAGGCTAAACTTAATCAAAAAAAACAACTTAAAGATGAAAAGAAATTGTTGAAAGAAGCAAAACTTGAGAGAAAAAGAAAACTTATTGAAGAAAAGAAGATGAAAAAAGATGAAAAGAGAAGAGCCAAGCAAGAAAAAAAGTTTGAAAAAAAAAATGAAAAAAGATGAAAAGAAAATAAAAAAATCTAAAAATGTTTATAAAAAAGAAGATAAAAAAATTCAATCATTGAATTCTGTATCTGATTCAAATTCAAGTATTAGTACTTTTGAAAAATTGGTTAAAAGAATTAGAGATAAAAACAATATCAAGTCTTATCCTGAAATAGATGATATACCAAAATGATTATGAAAGACAAAAAAATTAATATCGCTATTGCAGGATTTGGAAATATAGGAAGTTATTTTTTTAAAACTTTAATAAGCAACTCTAAGAAAATACATTTAAAAACAGGTAAAAAAATATCAGTTAATTATATTTCTGCTAGAAAGATCAATAAAAAGAGAAAAATAAAAATACCGCACAACAAGTGGGTAAAAAATTATTTAACCTTACCTTATAAAAAAGATGTAGACATAGTGGTTGAATTAATTGGTGGTGCAGAAGGTCCTGCAAGAAAACTTGTCACAAGAGCTCTTAAAAATAAAAAACATGTAATAACAGCAAACAAAGCTCTCATATCAAAACACGGTGATGAATTAGCAAAACTTGCTGAAAAAAATAGTGTTAATCTTGAATATGAAGCTTCTGTTGCTGGAGGAGTTCCAATTATAAAATCTATTAAGGAAGGTCTTGTAGGCAATAAAATTAGTAGGATTTATGGAATTTTAAATGGAACTACAAATTATATACTTTCTATTATGGAAAAAAAAAATAAAAGCTTTTCCGAAGCACTCAATAAGGCGAAAGTCTTAGGTTTTGCTGAAACTAATCCTATATCTGACTTAAATGGAAATGATTCAGCTGCTAAAATTAGAATTTTATCCTCATTAGCTTTTCATACTTATTTATCAAAAAATAAAATTTTAACTGAAGGAATACAGAATATTAATCTTACAGACATAATGTATGCGAAAAATCTTGGCTATAAAATAAAGCTATTGTCTATATCAGAAATTATAGATAATAAACTTGTTGAAAGAGTTCACCCATCATTAATATCTAAAAATTCTCATATTGCTAAAATTGATGGTGTTTTAAATGCTATAGTTATAGACGGAGTCCCTATCGGAAAATCTATACTTCAGGGTGAAGGAGCTGGACCAGGGCCAACTTGTTCCGCATTAATTTCTGATCTTTGTTCTGTTTTAAAAGGTGAAGTTAACTATCCTTTTAATGTTTCTTATAAAGTGAGAAAAAAAATATCAAAATTTAATATATTAAAACATTATAGCTCTTCTTATTTAAGAATAGAGGTTAAAGACCAACCTGGTGTTTTGTCATCTATCACTAAAAATTTTGCTAAAAATAATATTTCTATTAAAAATTTGATACAAAACCCATACAAAAGAAATAAAAAAGCTTCAATAATAATCATTACTCATAACAATTCTGAAAAAAATTATAATAGTTTACTATTAGATATTTCAAAGAATCAATTTGTTCTCAAAAAACCAACTTTGATTAGAATAGAGAATGTATAATTCATGATTGAAGAAAGCCTCGTTAATTACTTTGTTAATGTTACAGAAAAAGGTGCATATGGAGCATCTTTGTTTAAAGGTAAAAACGATAAAATTGCTGCTGATAAAGCAGCGGTTGACTATATGCGCAATGCATTAAATAAAATTAATATGAATGGGAAAATTGTAATTGGTGAGGGAGAGATGGACGAGGCTCCCATGTTGTATATAAATGAAAAAGTTGGTACAGGAGGTGGTCGTGAACTTGATATAGCTGTAGATCCTTTAGAAGGTACAAATTTTACAGCTAAAAATTTACCAAATGCACTTTCAGTAATGGCAGTTGGTGAAAAAGGTCATTTGCTTCATGCTCCTGATATGTATATGGAAAAAATTGCTATTGGTGCTAATCTTCCAGAAAATTTAGTTGATCTTGATTATGGTGTAAAAAAAAACATTAAATTACTATCTGAAGCAAAAAATGTGGCTCCAAGTAATTTAACTGCATGTCTTTTAAAAAGACCAAGGCATGATTTTATAGTAAAAGATTTAACTGAAATGGGCGTTAATATAGATTTTATTACTGACGGTGATGTTTCTGCGGCTATTTCAGTAGGATACACATCTAAAAAAATAGATATGTATTTAGGTGTTGGGGGTGGACCTGAAGGTGTATTAGCTGCTGCTGCACTTAAGTGCTTAGGTTGTCAAATGCAAACAAGATTAAAATTTCAAAATAATAAAGAGAAAAATAATGCTAAAAAACTCGGTATTAAAGAATTAGAGATGAAATATAACATTAATGATATGGTTAAAGGGGATGTAATATTCTGTGCTACAGGAGTCACAGATGGAGATTTTGTAAAAGGTATTAACGAAAACAAAGAAACTTTTAATGCTGAGACTTTACTTTTACATTATAGCAATAAAACTAATAAAATTATTAAAAGACAAAACAATAAATGAATTTGATTTCAGTTAGTGGAAAAAACTGGATATATAAAAAATTTAACAAAGATGAGGTTGAACATTACATTGAAAAATATTCGTTAAGCTTCACTGTTGCAAAACTATTATCAATGAGAAAAAAAAATATTGATAATATAGACTTATTTTTAGATCCTAAAATTAAAAATCTTTTACCTAATCCTTTAATTTTAAAAGATATGGATAGTGCTATTGAAAAAAGCTACATGGCAATTAAAAAGGATGAAGTTATAGGTATTTTTGGCGATTATGATGTTGATGGTGCATCTTCTACAGCAATTTTAGCAAGATATTTTTCATCGATTAAACGTAAAATATTTACATATATACCTGACAGACAAAAAGAGGGTTATGGACCAAATATAGAAGGGTTTAAAAAATTAATTGAGGAAAAATCAAAAATAATTTTTACAGTTGATTGCGGAACACTATCTTATGAGCCTATTAATTTAGCTCAAAAATTAAACATAAATGTTATAGTTTTAGATCATCATCAATCAGATACAACGCTTCCTAAAGCCTGCGCAATAGTAAATCCTAATCGTTATGATGACACTTCGGGTCTTAATTATTTATGTGCTGCCGGTGTTTGTTTTATTTTTTTAGTTGCGTTGAATAAAAAATTGCGTGATTGTGGTTGGTTTAAAAAAAATAATATTGGTGAACCAAATATTTTAAATTTTTTAGATCTTGTTTCATTAGGTACAGTTTGTGATGTTGTTCCACTTATTGGACTAAATAGGGCTTTGGTAAAACAAGGATTAAAAATAATTAAAAATAGATCTAATTTAGGATTAAAAACTTTATATGATTTTTGTAAAATTGAATCTAAACCAACTACTTTTGATTTAGGATTTAAATTAGGCCCTAGAATAAATGCTGGAGGTAGAGTAGGAAAATCTAACTATGGTGCTGAATTATTAATTTCAAATGATCCTCAAAAAGTTTATCAAATTGCCGTTGGTCTGGACAAATCAAATAAAGAAAGACAAAGTATAGAGAGTTTATTGATAGATCAAGTAAATGAAGAAGTTAAAAAGTTTCATAATCATCCAGTTCTAGTAATGGCTGGAAAGAATTGGCATGAAGGTATTATTGGTATAGTAGCTGCTAGAATAAAAGATAAATATAACAAACCAACAATATTAATATCTTTAAACAAAAATATAGGAAAAGGATCAGCAAGATCAATTATTGGATTTGATATTGGAAGTGAAATTATTAAAGCTGTCCAAGGTAAAATTCTTAAAAAGGGGGGTGGCCACAAAATGGCAGGAGGTTTTACCATAGATGAAAAAAATATTTCAAACTTCAGGGACACATTAATAAATAGTTTTTCAAAATCTGAAGCAGCTATTCCAAAAGATCTAGCTTTGTACTTAGATACAGTTATTGCACCAAGTGCAATAAATGAGGATTTCTTTGAAGAAATTAATTACCTGTCACCATTTGGTTCGGGTAATAATGAACCTAAATTTGTTGTGGAAGATATAAAAGTTGTTTCTTCAAAAATTGTGGGTCGTGATCATATATCTTCAATATTAGTTGGAAAAGACGGCACTACTTTTAAAGGTTTTTTGTGGAATGGGGTTAATAGTTCTTTAGAGCCATTTTTGAATAAAAAAAATAAAAAAAAAATAGATATTGCTGGTAGACTTAGAGAAAATAACTGGAAAGGAATAAGAAAAATTGAATTTATGATTGAGGATATTTATTCTAAATAATTTTTATATTTTTAAAAACATCTTTTAAATAATCTTCATATTTTAACCATGAATTAATTGAAGTACTATATATTTTTTTTCTAACTTGAGTATCGCTGGCTGTTTTTATAGGTCGCATATTATCATAAAAGTTTAAACAAGCATCATCCCACTTTAAGTCACAAAAATTTAATAAATTCTTAATTTCGTATTTTGTATCAGAAATCAATCTCTCATAAGAAATATTATAAATAAAATTAGGAACTAACTTGTTCCAATGTTTCATTAAGTCTGTGTATAAATTATAATAATTTACTATCTCATCTAGACTGTAAGCATATTTAATTTTTAAACTTGTAAAATGATTCTTATAAATAGATAAACAGTTATCTTTGGGATTTCTATTGCAATTAATTATTTTAGCATTAGGTAAAATTAGTTTAATAAAACCTATTGATAAGAAATTTGCTGGATACTTGTCAGTTGATCTTTCAGAGTTTTTTGATAATTCTTTCATTTTTTCTATATAATAATCAGCCATTTGAAGTAATTTTTTCTTATTAAGATTTTTTTTGTCAGAAAAAAACAAACTCATACCTTTTCTGCCAATAAATTTATCAATAATTTCAGGAATAATCTCAACTTCGTCTCCTCCAAAAACTTGTGGATGGCTTGATATTATTTGCTCAACTAAAGTTGTTCCAGAACGGGGCATTCCCAATATAAAGATAGGTTTTTCATTTTTTTTTCCTAATTGACTGTAATTTTTAATCAAAGCTTTATTATATATTTTTTTAATTTCTGAAAAATTATTAGCCTCTTCATCATTTGAATATTTTATTTGATTTCTAAATGTTAAGTTGGCTTCTTTGTAATAATTAAATGATTTTTTATAATCTTTTATATCTTCGTATGCTTTGCCTAATGAAAAAGCTATTTGCATTTTACTATCAAAACTTTTGATGCTTGGGTTTTTATATATTTTGATGAGTTCTTTTAAATGTTTATCATTATTACTTTCATATTTATAAATTCTATTTATTGCTCTATGAGCATAAACAAAATTTGGGTTAATTTTAATTGTTAAATCCAAATGTTCTCTAGCTTTTTTAAAATTTCCTAAACTTATATAAAGCTGAGCAATATTATGATGTGGGTAAGGGGTATTTGGATTTAGTTCTATAGCTTTTTTATAAGACTTTATTGCCTTTTCGTATTTATTTTGGGAGCTGTAAAGTTTACCTAAATTGTTATGAGGTTCAGGAATTGATTGGTCTAAACTTATAGATTTAATATAACAATTTTCTGCTTTTATAATTTTTTTTTTAATCTCGTATAATAAACCCAAATTATTATGGAGCATTGCAAAACTTGGGTCTAAAAGTAGACCTTTTTTGTAAGATTTTATTGCATCTTCTATTTTGTTTTGGCTTGAGAGTATTAATCCATAGAGATTATATAAAAAAACTATCTTCGGATTTTCATTAATTAGTCTTTTACACGAATACTCTGCATTATCTAATTTTCCAGATTTATAGACATTTACAACAGATTGAATTTGATCTTTTAAATTTATCATTAATTACATTTTGATCATTGAAAGAATACTCAATATATAATAAATAAAAGACTAATTTAATAGGTCCCATCGTCTATCGGTTAGGACACGTGGTTTTCATCCTCGAAAGAGGGGTTCGATTCCCCTTGGGA